>Ga0256405_10001542_pt1 | contig 61830 bp, 65 predicted proteins | sample RumenRJG_02DNA_FD_189096 | JGI IMG/M metagenome (GOLD analysis project Ga0256405, IMG submission 189096) | Bovine rumen microbial communities from Lethbridge, Alberta, Canada - RJG_02 | ecosystem: Host-associated > Mammals > Digestive system > Stomach > Rumen | place: Canada: Alberta... | reverse complement strand
GCGATAGACGATATCCTTCTGCTCTTTCTCGTCGTAATAAGGCATGTGTTCAAAAAAGATCCAGCGTCCGCAAGTACAGATTTCCTCTGGCTTGTAGTGGTTGTACGAACTCATCTCGTCGTTCATTGCATCTTTCTTCGATACGGCGTTCAGAGCCTTTACCACCTGCTCGTAATCTTTGTCAGAGGGCGTAATCACATCGTAGCCGTGTTCCTCGACCTGACGATAGAACTCCTTCAGGCTTCTGTCCTGCAGACGATGTTGCGGAAGGGTCTCTACGTAGCTGTAGATAACCTTTCCACCCTCTCTGCAGACCGTGTAGAGGGTCACGTACTTGTCGAGTCGACGATGCTTCATATTGCGTGCAAATTTACACAAAAAATCTGAAATGTACCTATAGAAATGAAGAAAATGTTCTGAAAGCGGGTTAATACGACGATTATTCGTCAAAGTCAGTAGAAAATTAAGCGTATTGTTCCGTTAGGACGTGTCGCAGTTGTGACGGGCTGGTGGTGTAGCATGCTGCCATGAGTGCATCAGGGTTCTTACAGTGTAGAAAGGGGGATAGCATAGAAGCAAGTTGTGTCGTGCGTACATCTACGGAACATTGTCAGTCGCTTTCTGCGGCTTGTCCCAGAAACGATGGATGTGCATATCATGCTCTTCCATCGAGACCGACGACGTTCCGTAAAAAGATGTACCCGCGACTCTACGGCTTTAAAATGTCATCCCCTACGCAAGAACCGCACTCATGGCACTATGCAGCACCTTCAGAAGTCCGTCTCAGCGCGACAATTTGCCGTGTCATGGTTGCTTGCAAAAAAATGAAATAAAAGTAGTAAATCAAGATAGAATTACTCATTTTTTTCGCATCCTTGCATTATGGGATACCCCATAAGCCCTACCGCAATGAGGTATAAGAAGAGTTCTTTGACAATGTTACATATGCAAGCCTGTTAACAAGCAGGCAGAAAAGGGCGAGTGACAAACCCCATGTGACTAAAAAACATGTAAGGCTGTCTAGGGCCGTACTACCCGTAGGAAAGCGTTAGAGTATCACTTTTCTAGCGTATAACTGACGGAAAGGGTTGGAAATCCATTGCAGCGAGCAGTTGAACACATAGACGAGGCCATCCGTGAGGACGGGCGTTTGCAATGGTGTAGATTTATAAATCTATGAACTGAAAAGAAAATCAACTCACCGAGACAATATCGCGGCAATCCCGTAAGTGGCTTGCGTGGTCAAGGTGAGTGCAGACATAAAGGACGATAGATGATTGGACATTCCAGTTCGCTGGATGCGGTTCGAGACCGTCATCGTCCACAAAAGAATTAGAATGTTGGATTAATAGCTTTATATGAACTTGTGAATATGAAAGAGAATAAAATGAAAATAGAACTGGAGGTCTATGACGAACTCATAGAAGTGTATGCCAATAAAAGCGATGTCAAAAGATACATTGACGCCGCCAAAATGGTTACAGACAGATTTAACACCTATGCAGAGTTGTTTAGTGGGAAAAAGTCTCATCATACTATTGCCCTGATCACAATGTTGGATATAGCGGTAAAGTCAATGGCAAACAACACTTGTAAAGGCCAACACGATTCCTTTTGGGGCAAAATAAAGGATTACATGAATAAGTTAAGCTTACGATAAGTCTGACATTTTCCAGCTAGAAACTACTGAGTAACGAATAAAATAGAAATATAAAAAAAATAAGTACAATGACAACAACACTATCATTCACAATCGTTTTTGCAGCAATCATGTTCTTTGTTGCTGTCGTCAACTGGCTGAACTATCGCCGTACGATGAGTGAGGTTTTCGAACTGAAGGCCTTTCTGGAACAAGCCGAGAAGGAGAAGAAGCTCCTGAAGGAGGAAATCACCCGAATCAAGATAGTCGGAGGCATCGGTGAGTCCTCCGTCATGTCCTTAATCGGTGAGATCTCTCGAATAGATAACAACCTCTATCACATGCAGGAAGTGCCTGGCCGTAAGCAAATCGTGAAAGCACTTGACCGAATGAAGGTCACTCTGCAGGCAGAGGATTATACCATCGTACCCTTGTTGGGTGAAACCTATCGCGAAGGCATGCATGCCATTGTCGTTTTTGTGGAGGACGAGAACGTTCCGCCTGGCAGTTCCATTATCACTTCGGTACAGAAACCGCAAGTGAACCGTGGGGGACGAATGATTCAGGCAGCAACCATCACCGTCGGACAGAATATACAGTAACACTATAATACCTATTTATTTATGGACAACAACGGGAAAATCAACAGAGGTATTGACCTCGGCACAACCAACTCCGCCATTGCCGTGATGGAGAACGGCGTGCCTGTCATCAAGAAGAGCAACACGCAGAAGGACACCATCCCTTCTATTGTGTCCATCACCCGTAAGGGCATCATCCACACTGGCGACACTGCCGCCAACGAACTGGCTAACCAAGTGCTCCGTGCCACCAAGACGTGGGACGGTCGCACGGCATCGACCGACATCTTCAAAGAGTTCAAGCGCACGATGGGCACCGTTGAAATCTACCACAGCAAGAACCTGAAGAAGGACTTCACCTCCCAGCAGCTCTCCGCAGAAATCATCAAGGCTCTTGCCGCTAATGCCGGAGTAAACGATGGCGGCTGCATCGTCATCTCCGTGCCGGCCAAGTTTGATGCCACCCAGAAGACAGCTACGGTGGAAGCGGCTCGTTTGGCTGGATTCCAGTACGTCGAGTTGCTGCAGGAGCCCATCGCCGCTGCCATTGCCTACGGTGTGGCTACTGGTCAGAAGGATGGCTTCTGGCTCGTTTTCGACTTGGGCGGTGGCACTTTCGATGCAGCACTGCTCCGTGTGGACGGAGGCGTACAGCAGGTGGTGGACACCGATGGTGACAGTTACCTTGGCGGCAAGGACATCGACTATGCTCTGGTGGACAACATCCTTCTCCCATACGTCAAGAAGAACTTCAAGGTAGACAAGATCCTGGCCTCTGAGAAGAAGGCGGCGATGCTGCGTGAGGCCCTGAAGGGTTATGCTGAGTCTGCCAAGGTGCAGTGCTCCACGGCTCCCTGTGCGGAAATCCTCTCCGACCTCGGAGAGTTGGGCAGCGATGACACGGGTAAGGAGATTGAACTCGATCTGACTATCACCCGTGAGATGGCCTACCCCATCATGGAGCCGTTTTTCAAGAAGGCGGTTGCTATCTGCCAGAAGATTCTCCAGCGCAACCATCTGGACGGCAAGCAGCTCACTAAGCTCATCCTCGTGGGTGGACCGACCTACTCGCCCTACCTGCGCCAGATGCTCAAAGAGGGGGTCTCGCCCAATATTGATACGTCAGTGGATCCGATGACGGCAGTAGCCAAGGGTGCTACCCTCTATGCGGCTACCCGTGACATCCCTGAAGACCTGATGGCCGCTCCCGATGCTGATGCTATCGAGATTGAGATGCACTACGACACTATGTCCACCGACCTGATAGCATTCCTTGCCATCAAGGTCAAGGATAAGCGGGTGATGACTGAGGGCATGTCCGTCGAGGTAGTGCGCGGTGACGGGGCATGGAGTAGCGGTAAGGTGCCCTACGAGGATTCGGGCATCGTCATCGACCTCTCCTTGGCTGAGCACACAGCCAACAACTTCACGGTGCGCTTCACCAACGACTTCGGTCATAACGTCAAGGTTACTCCCGACAACCTGACCATTCTCCAGGGCTTGCAGGTGTCAGCAGCACCTCTGCCCCAACACATCGGTTTCGGGGTATGGGACGAGCCCAATAACAGGGCTATATACGTGCCCTTCCTGGGCTTGGAGAAAAACAAGCCCGTTCCGGCCCACGGCGTGGCCAATGGCCGTAAGACAACTATGACTCTTGTCCCAAAAGATGAGACCACCTTCCTCAAAATCCCGGTTTACCAGGCTGCAAGTTATGTGGCCAACTCACCTGCCGATCTCTATGAGCATGTCGCTGATCTCATTGTCACAGGCAACGATATCGAGCATGAGATTCCTGCCGGAACCGAGGTGGAAGTGCAGGTGTCTGTCGATAGCAGTGAGATGATGAAGTTCGAAATCTATGTACCCAAGACCGATGAGAGCATCGAAAAGACACTCGACACCACACCCCGTTTCAACAGTCAGGATGCCAATGTTCTCATCACAAAGTATGCGGAGCATGCCCGTCAAACGCTTGATATGCTGGAGACGGAGAATGTGGCCGTCGAAGTTCTGAAGAACCGGCTCTATGCCCTCAGGAGCAGTCGCCGTCATACTGAGACGAAGGCCATTGTAGAGCAGTATAAGGAGTTGCTCCGTGATATCTACCGTTTGGAGTGCGACACGGCATGGGAACGTATCATCCGCAAGGTGGAGAAGGAGATGGCCCTGCTGAAACTGAGTGTAGGCAGTAGCGGAGATGACCGCAGCAAATATGCCTTCCACTATCTTGAGGTCTATATTGAGAGTGCCAGGGAGAATCACGATGTAGCAGCTGCCAAGAAGATTCTGGAGGAGGTAGAACTCCTTGGTCTTGACCTAAGGTGGAAAAGCAGACTCCCCAGCATCATCAGGTGGTACGACCACAACTTCGATAACGTAGCATGGAGTGATAAAGAGCATGCCCGCTGGTGCATTGACGAAGCCCTTAAACTCATTGGCAAGGAGTTCACCAAGGAAGAGGTGACGAAAGCATTCCGTCGCATCCTCAGTGCCAAGGAGAGCATGGAAGAAATCCGTGAGGCAGAGGGTCTGCTCGGATAATAAAAAACGAAGAAGTATGAGAATCAAAGATTACATCCAGATCAATCCTTTCAGGGGTATGGGAGTCGCCACCAGCGACTCCTCTACCACCCTGTCGTCCAACAACAGCCGCATGAAGGCGTATGCCGCTATTGGCAAGTCCGTTTCGTTTCCCATGGATATGGACATCGTCTTTGGGGCGAAGGCAGACCGCAGCCAGCCTTCGCTGTTGTCGTACATGTCCTCGTTGGGTGTTCCTGTTGACCGTCTGCGCTATGGCCTGTTCTGGTTCATGAACCTCACCGAGACCGATGCCCGAGCACTCGCGGTCCTCCGTCAGACGGGCGACCTGCTGGAAGCCAGAAGGCTCTGGGAGGATGGTGAACAGAATATGTCCGCTCTTCAGAACCAGTTGGTATGCAGCCTTCTGAAAGACCCCCGCTCATACTCCAAGGCCATTCAGATTGCCTCGCGCCTTTACCAGCGTTATGGTGCAGAGCTTATCCAGACCATCAGCATTGGGTTCGATGTCGTCACCCCCGATAAGTTGCTGCCCATGCTCCTCGAAGAGATAGTCGTGGCCTCCGATAGTGACTGCTGGTGGTGGGACAAGGCCGTGAAACGTTCCGGCATCAGCCATATCGATGATCTGTGGACGGAGGCCAAGGCCACCTCGCTTATCACCAAGATTGAACAGGCACTCAACGTAGCCCAGTCTTCCGAGTGCCGCACTTCCCAGGCCCACTACGACATTGCCTACGACCTGATGAAGCAGACGGAACCGATGCTGAAGTCGCTGAAGGTTCTCACGGAATCACATCCAGTGTTGCTTTCGCGATATTCCACCATTGCAGAAGCAGTCGGAGAGTTTGTTCTCGACAATGAAATTGAATATTATAACCACATCGGATGGTTCTCTGGCAAGTCCGATAAGGTACTTCTTCTGGAGCGTTTCTGCTATCGTTATGCAGCCACCGTCCGCTTCAAGGACCGCTGCCGTCTCAATATCAACATCACAATGGGACGTAAGGAGAATGCTCCCCTCTTCCCCAACGGGACACCAGACAAGCTCACCTTCGAAAGTGAGCGTAAGAGGCGGAATGCCGGTATCAGTGCAATCCTCTCTGCCTTGATGTCTAAAGAATAAATTATTACTCCACCTTGATAGTTTCCTGGGTTTAGTGCTATCTGTTAAGAGTGTAAGCAATAAACAAGTTATAATCAACAACAAAAAAGAATTATTATGGAACAGAAGATTTTCAAGAGCCTCGTTATGATGGCAGCTGTAATGGTAATGTGTGTGACTTTGTTCTCTTGTCAGAAGGAAGAGATTACGATTGGTACGTCGTATTATCCTGAAGTCAGTGTTGACAAACACTATCTGGAGTTCAAGTCTGGTGAGGACACCAAGACAGTGAAGGTGTCCTCTCAGGAAGAGTGGACCTATAGCGTTGACGAGGACTGGCTACATGTCAGCCGTGATGGCAACGGCAACAAACTTACGGTTCAGGCGGATGAAAACCGTACAAAGGATACGCGTGAATGCTTACTCACAGTCTTTTCTTTGAACGACTCCAAGAAGAAGGCAGAAGTAAAGGTCTCTCAGCAGACCTCACTGGCGACAATTTCTTGTAATGAAACGGAATTGAACTTCTCCTCCTATGAGGGCGCATACAATTCGCTCACTGTCCAGTCTAATGGTGACTGGCATGTAAGGAGTACTCCTGACTGGCTTCGTGCCTCTGTTTCTGGTGGGAATGGGAACAAGTCCGTTTCATTCACAACGCTTTCCGCCAACAAGACATCTGTTGACCGTACAGGGAAGGTAATTATCGGAACGACTGACGATCAAATAGAGATTGCAGTCAAGCAGTATGGTGGTGTAATGTCCAACTGTCAGGTGACACCTAACCATATCACAGTCTTGTCTAACGGCATCGCTTTCGACATGGACTACAGCCGTGCCAGCAATGTGGCTCATTACTATCGTGGCTACATGGAAGCATCTCGTGTTGGCAGTATGACTAATCCAGAAATCATATCGACCCTACAGCGTGAGTTTCAGCGGCACCTCCCGTCAGACGATGAAGTGGCTGACTTTACTGACCTGAAGCCAAACACCAAATATATCATCTATACTTTGGCTTATGACATGGAAGGCAAGAGGGGCGACCTGCTGTCAACCGAGGTAAAAACCTGCAAGGAAGATGCCAATGAACCCTGCGGATGGATTAGTAACTTGGAGTGCACAGGTTCTTACTGGGAGTGGACAGTCACGAAGAGTGCTACATGTTACTCTTATTGGATGATGACAACCGAGAATCAGGACATTGCCCTTGCATCTGACGTGTTGCAGGCCTGGTGGCTCGAAGATGCCATTCGTCGTAACAATTCCACGGAATACTTCAATGGTGGTGACTGGCGACAGGTACGCTATGGGAACATGATAGCAGTGTGGACGCGCGGCAAGACCTCCAACGGGACTTGGGCAGGAAAGATTACTTGGAAGGGATGTGAGGTTTCTTCTTCCACGACAAGGAGTCAGTCAATGGTTTCCTGTGTTCCTATGTTGGAGAAACGCTGTCAGGCAGGAGACCATAGCAGTCATAAACTCTCATCGGAACAGTACCAACTTTTTAGGGTCGCTGAGTAGGTTTCTAGATATTCATGGGATGCCCTCTGAGATATGGGGGCATTCCTCAAAAACAGGTCTAAAAAATGAGAACTATGGGATTGTGCAGAGAAAAGATTGATTGGGTGGCGCACCACTCAAAGGGACATCATAGCAGCTTCAAATACTTGAAGAATCAGATGAACAGATATGTACGCCATCTTTCATTTGAGGATACTCCGACTTCCAAAAGCAGTTGTAAGTATTACAAAGGATGGGTTACGGTGTTTGCCTTCATGATTGTCCTTTTCACAAACTGTGGTGAACAGGGTTTGACCATTGACGCTGAGAAATCAATACCCCAAGAGAATGTTCTGCATCAGGCAGACATTTCCTCAGATAGTGTCCAGTACTACTTTGACCAGGCACGACTTGGTATAGGTGATGCTTATGTGAAGATGGCTCAGTATCATCTTGACGGCACGTTGGGAAAGCCGAATCTTCTCAATGTAATGACCATGGGGTTAATGGCAAATGAGTATATGGCAATACCCAATATAAACGCCCTGTTTAAGGATATCCCTGACAGTGATGTGACCAAGATTGCATACCATGCATTAGATATGCCTAATCATACGGAGAACGAAGACTCCATATTAGCTAAAGCTATGGAACTGTTGGATATAGGAATTCCAGAAGGGTTCCTTTTGCAGGCTATTCTGTCATGGAAGAAAGGTGACAGAGACGATGCTATTGAGTTTTGCGATAAGAGTATAGAAGGCGGTAGTACCATTGCTGATGTTTTCAAGGACATCATTGTTGCTGGTGAAGAATACGGATCAGACTTCAAGCCTGAGACACTTTTGAAGATTGCCGACCGTTTCCCTATGGCTTACCGTTTGTTGGGAGACTATTATGCCAAGATACCGAATGATAGCGTTAGCGATATTCCCTTGGCCCGACAGTATTATCTGAAGGCCAGTGACCATGCGTGTCTTGGCAGGCGTGAAGCCCTATGGGTACTGGAAACCATATACGTAAAAGGCTATCCTGCTGTGGACTCGCTAACAGATAAAAGGCTTTGGTCACTCGGAAGGAATGAGATTAATGATAGTGTAATTTGGTTACCATAAAGGATTTCAGTATGAAGATACTTTTTGTATGTAGTGCTAATATCTGCAGGAGTGCTCTCTGTGAGGAAGTCCTGAGACAGGAGTTGAATGAGAGAGGGATTACAGGGGTAGAAGTAGAGTCCGCAGGAGTGCATGATTATTCTGGGGAGCCAAGAGACGCTACAATGCGGGCATACGCTCAGAAGGCGGGCTATGAGCTTACGGGGAAATCGAAGTACATAAGTCAGGAGATGCTGGACACGACAGATTACATTATTTGTATGGAACACTTCCACGTGGTGGAGGTCCAGAAGCGGCTTCCGTATGTGCGTTGGAATCATATCCTCCTCTTTAATGAGGTTTGTTTTGAAGAGAGAACGGGCTTGCCTGACCCTTCTGGAGATACGGGCTACATGTATGCGTACGTTCTTCAGCGCATAATAGAGGGTTGTGGCACCATCGCATGGAAGATTTCTAAGATGATGAATGGTGGAGAGGAGTCCCTTTGACGAACTTAATTATAGTTAGAAAACAATAGTAAAAAACGATAATTTGAATTATTGTTATTGTGTACGAATCATGTTTGAAGAATCAATAAACTACAAGAACTCGGATGTTCTGCTGATGGATCCGTGTTATTCGAGAGGAGATGACAACGTTATAGACTCTGAACTGTATTGTTCCGACCTTGTTGTCGATACCTATGCGGATGGCTATTACTATGCCATCAAGGGGCGTTTAGAGGATATGATGGAGCGGATGGTCGAGATTGCAGAGAATCCAGAAGATTATTCTCTTGGTGAGTTTACCCTTGACACTGGCCGTATTGGTGTCTATGACTATCATAAGGCCTTAGAGGAACAGCCCGAATTGAAAGAGCGAATAGAGAGCAAAGAGATTATAGCAACCGTTATAAAAGACTTTACTGGTACTATTACTTCTGTAACAGACGAGGACTACAATGTCTATGTCGTTGGAAAATCAGACGATGGCTCGAAGGACTTCTTCACGGTTGCTTTCTATGAGTAACTGTTTTGAGGTGCTCTTTTGGTATTCCTTTACCCATCCTTTGGCGTCTCAGAGTAGATACACTATGTCCTCGGTGGGGACACGGAGGATCATCGGAGAGCTATGCTTTTGCTTGAATTATCTGCTTAGCCATAGCGATACCATACTCTACCCATAGTGATGCCATACTATAGGCTTACTCATGAGTATGCTTCGAGTAAGGCAGGAAGCAGGGTGAAAGCAGCCAGGAAGCAGGCAAGCCTTTTGCAAGGAGTAGGCAAGGACTTCGCAAGTCCAAGCAAGCCGTTTGGGCTTGCTATCTGCTTGGGTAGGACTAGGGAAAGACTTTGGTAGAGCGAGGTATGTCTTTTACAGTAGCCATACTCCAGGTCTTTTCTACGATTCTTACTGCCATACTGGAGATGTAAATGCTAAAAGATCTTTTCAACTTTACAGACTATTATTGATAATAATTTGCCAATTAATGTTATTTTTTAAGCACTTATTTCCTTAATAGAAGTATTATTATTACTTTTACACCCCGAAATCTCTAATATATCTCCCAATATATTGTGTTTCGGTGTAGAATCAATAACGAAGACCCTTCCGACAAGGATATTGTCGAAAAGATAATCATTAGACAATAAAGATATAATATGAATACAAAATTAAATAGGATTTCCAATAGTATTCCTCCTATTCTGAATCAGAATCGAATTGAGGAACAGTCAGAGAAAGATGCTTTGTTGGCCATGGGTATCAGCATCTGTCAGGTTGGCTGCATGGGAGGCGGTCAGGCATACAGATATCATCGTGCCAGACATTGACGAGCTGATGCAGGTCACTACCACCAAAGGTAATGTCTATTCCTATTCGCCAAGAACTAACGAGATTGTTCTTGGCGAGAGTATAGACTCGTGCGATTATGCTTTCCAGTTCATGCCTATTATTCCCTTCCGAGAAATGCCAAATCTCGGATCTTTTATCATCAATGTTACGGAACAGTGTAATCTTAGATGTTCCTATTGTTGTTATTCTGGGATATACGAAAACAGTAGAACCCATGGGAATAAAAGTATTGGTAAAGATGACGTACCAGTCCTGTTAGAGTTTATAGAGAACAATGCCAAGAAGCATCCCATCAATTTTTCTTTCTATGGTGGTGAACCCTTGCTTAAATATGAGTTGGTTCAGAGTATCATACTTCAATCCGAGCAACGATGGGGCGATGATGTAAACTTCTATGTCGCAACCAATGGAGTATTACTGGACGAACGAAGAATAGACTGGCTCGTTGAGCACAATGTCATGATAGCCATCTCAGTTGATGGCACCGAGGACTTCCATAATCGTTATCGCAGAACTTGGCAAGGAGAAGGCTCATTTGGAAAAGCTTATGCGGCTTTAGCCTATCTAAAACGACGGTATACTGAATATCAGAGAGAAAAGGTTCTTGTTTTGACTACCGTAACTTCTTTTGATGACTTGGCTCCTTTGTCCGAGTCATGGCATAGAGATCCCGTTCTACATGACATCGCCCCCACAAGCATCTCTGCTTTAGCCCCCAATTTCATAGAAGGTGTAGCTATGAGAGAGTGGTCAGAGGTTCTTGATAGTCATGAAAAACTATTGAATCTCTACGAGGCACACCGTAACTGGATTTTCCTAAATGCTTATTTTAATGAATGCGTCATGAACTGGATAAAACGTCCTATTATGGATGTAGGTAACGAAGTTCCGCTCTCTACGTGCCTGCCACAGAACGATAAGATTTTCATTGACTCTTATGGGAAGTTGCATGTCTGCGAAAAGATATCTAATCTCTTTTCTATTGGCAGTGTTAAAGATAGTATTGATTGGAACCAGGCAAATGAGTTGGCCTTCTCCTATTATAATAAAAGAAAAGAAAGATGCAAACAATGCCCTGCCATTCGTATGTGCAGTCTTTGCTTGACTTCTACAGAGTTTAATGAAGAACAGATGGATGTGCTGTGCCATAACGAGCGAATCTACACCAAGATTAACTTCTGGCTGTTCTGTGAAATGGCAGAAAGGGGGATGATAACATGACACCAGCACCGCCCCCTCCTATACTATACACCAAAAGATGCAGGTTAGACAGAATCACCCTGCATGATGTGGATATGCTACGTGATATTGTGGAAGACTTCCAATTCCGACTCTTTTTACCAGAATTATACGAACTTGTGCATAATGTTGACGGAATGCACAAATTCCTTAGTTCATTCGATGCATACGCACAGAATGGGGATGGCTTCCTTTGGGGTATATGGAAGCAGAGTTACCTTATCGGATTCTTGGCCATCATGGATATGTCATACCATCCAACTATTTTTTATGCCATACACCCAGTGTATAGGACCAAGGGGTATGCCAAGGAAGTCGTGAAAGAGGTTGTGGCACATTATAGGACCATATCTAAAAGTCCTCTCCACACAGAGGTTTATCCGTTCAATCTTGCCTCCCTCGCTGTATTAGCATCCTGTGGATTTCAGATAACAGGCAGTAAAGGTAATAAACTATTGTTAGAATTGTAAGACTCTGTAGTAGATTTGGCCATTTTTATGTCATTCTGGTCCTCAAAAGGAGAAATATTATCTCTTTTTGTAACTTTTTTGACTTTGTATGATTCTGTTTCAATAATTTTTTGTAATTTTGGCGCGTATTTCTTGAAAGAGAATACAATGACAATACGGCAGGTCTGCACTTCCTGTATATATGTAGGTGTCAGTGCAAGGATTGCTGAAAATGGAATTACTAATCACTAGAACACAGATCAGATATGGATGTACCACTTGTGCTTAATGACATAGGAATCCGTTCAGGGTTCAAGAGATATAAAAGAAAGTCCTCAACGTTCAGTACCACGGCTGTCGTTGGTGGATTTTCTGTGTTTTTGTTGAGTCCTGATGATAGAAATGGCACAATTGACGTCTTATTATATATAAACAAGTTGGTTCTATAGTTCTATAATGATTGATAGTGATGACTGATTTAATAAGTCCATATATAGTTGCCCCGTTGGTGGGAGGTGTAATTGGCTATATCACAAATGATATAGCAATACGTATGCTGTTCAGGCCTCACACGGCCAAGTATTTGTTTGGAATGAAGATTCCATTTACGCCTGGTATCATTCCCAAAGAAAAAGGAAGGATAGCTGCGTCTATAGGCGGAGCTATCAGTGCAAACCTGATGAATAAAGAGGTGCTTGAAAAGAATCTTCTTTCAGACGAGATGATTGGCAAGATTCAAGATGCCATTGAAGATTTTTTTGAGACTCAGAAGAACAATCAGGAAACTCTGAAACTGTTCCTTTCTCATTATCTTTCTGAAGACGAGGTGTCTCGTGCTTCAAATAGTATAAACAAAGAACTGACAACTCTCATTCATAAAAAGTTATCAGACTCATCTATTGGAACCCAGATAGCTCATATAGCAGTAAGCCATGTAATGCAGAAAATGCAAAATTTTGGCAGTACTATTGGAGATACGCTTAGGGATGAGGGTATTGGCAATGGTGGTGGATTCGGCAAGTTAATCAGCCAAGGTTTCGAAACTATTTTTGGCAGTCAGGCTAAGAAAAATGCGTCAGAGTTTATTTCTGCTTTGGCAGAACCAGTAGAACAAGCTTTGGGCAAAAATATCAACGAGATGCTCCAGAACAACTCAGAAGAGATTGTTGGCAATCTTATAGGGAGTGAGATCAACAATCTTATGGATTGTAAGATGTCTGATTTGCTTGCAAATAAAGATGAGCAAATCTGCCAGATTAAATCTTCTATTGTTTCGTTATATCGCACAATCATTACAGAGCGGCTTCCTAAGATTCTTGAAGCGATTAATATCAGTAAAATCGTAGAGGAGCGCATCAACGAAATGGATATGGAAGAAACAGAGAAACTGATATTTCAAGTCATGGATAAGGAACTTAGAGCCATTGTATGGCTTGGAGCTCTGCTTGGAATGATTATGGGTAGTATTAATGTAATTATTTTCTGATTATGATAAACGAGTTTTTAAAATCCTTTTTTAAAGGATTAGAAATTATAGGTAATTTTAACAGAAGAGATAATGTTAAGGAGGCCTATAAGTTGGCTCAAGAGAACCGATTTGAAGAGGCACTGGAGATTTTAGAAGAACAGAGACATTCTCCTGGTGAGAAAAGCGTTGCAAGCATGACAATATACCTACTAAAAGCTGCTTGTTATGCTGAGCTCGGTTACAATCAAAGTGCATCAAATTGTGTAAATGTGGTCTTGTCTTCTGATAGAGGATCATTAAATATGGTTTATCAATATGCTTATTCGGATTTAAAAAGAATGGCAAGGGAAATTAAACAGGAGTATAATTTATAAAACAAGAATTTATGGGAATATTTGACTCTTTGAATGGGATTAATGAAATTATCGACGAAGCTGAATCTTTATACTATCAAGGGAAATATAAAGAAGCATTAGACAAAACGAGTATCAATGATTTCCAGACTCTTATAATTTCAAAAGATCAATACGTAAGAATGTTTTATCTAAACGCAAAATGTTTTTATGCATTGAGAAAATATGAATCAGCTATACATATGTTAGATATAGTTATAAATTATCCCGATTATAATCACAAATACATTTCTAAGGCAGAATCATTAAAAAAGGAGATACAGGAGTATATTTAAATATTGAAAATGTAGTTTTATGGCAATAACAGACAAAATAAATGAGATTATTGACCGTAGAATCGGCCGTAATGCATATGAGGGCAAAGGACACCTCGAAGTGATAAGACAAAAGGGGGCTTTCTTCACAGACTTGACCCACTTGTTGGATGAATTTTCCGCATTGCGTGAAACAATCCTTTCTCAGATTAAGGAACAAAAAGGGGAGTATTACGTCATGTCGATTGAAGATCCGACTTTCATGGACAAGGTTGAGTTAGCAGATCCAGCTGCTACCCTTCTTCAACTCCAGAGATGCCAACAAGAGTGTGAACGGTTAAGCAAACGTTTTAATCGTGACACAATAAACATCAGCGTGGTAGGTCGTGCTGGTCAAGGGAAAAGTCGGCTCTTGCAGTCTATCAGTGGTGTAGAGAACGATATTATACCGGCAGATACTGGAGGTGACTGTACTGGTGCTAAATCTACCATTGCCAATGCACCTGGTCAGATGCACGCAAAGATTAAATTCTATACGGAGCAAGAAATTGTTGGTCAGATTAACGGTTATCTGGAAAAGATTGGAGCATCATCCCATACGATTGGTTCTGTTTCTCAGATTTCCCACATACCTGTTAACTCCATTCAAGTAACAACAACTACACAAGAGTCGCTTTTGGAGCATCTGAAGAAGTATGTAGAACATTATGACAAATATAGTGCTAATCTTGGACAAGAGATAGATGAGACCGATAAATCTCGGATTCGTTATTACGTTGCTCAATATGCTACAGGCAATCCTGACGAGCATTATTATGCCTATCTTGGAGTTAAGGAGGTTACGATATACACCCCATTCCCCACTTCTGACGTTGGCAGAATCATGTTGGTTGACACCATTGGTCTTGGCGACACCTCGATGAATCTTGAAGAGAAGATGTTAGACACCCTTGCTAACGATAGTGACGCAGCCATTGTGGTGCGAAAGGCTGACGCACAGCGTGACGGTATCAGAAACGAAGACAATCAGCTATATGACATGCTGACGAAGGCCTTGGGAGACAGTGGTCTGAAATATTGGCTTTTCTATGTAATCAACTCTTGCGAAGCACTAAACAATACGAGAACGGGTAAAATATTACTGGATGCATTTAAGAAAAAGCAGGAAAGTGGTGCACAAGAATTTGCAGAACTAATGCTTGTTGACTGTGGTAACCAAGAAGATGTGCGTGAGAAGTTGCTGCTTCCCATGTTGAACTTTCTGGCATCTAATCTTCTCAATGTTGACAACAATCTCCTGAAGTCCGCAAATGCAGAGTTCGTAAAGGCATATCAATTATATTTTGACTTCAGTGGCAAGGTACAGAATGTTTTATCTGGTGGTTTCAAGAAAGCACTCCAGACCGGAGGCAAGTTCGATGAACTTTATGAAGACCAGTTGATGTTGGCAAGACGTTTGGAAGAACTGATTGGAAAGTATTCTGACAAGGATGCTGAGTGTGACGTGATAAGAGAAGAAGTAATGAATGTCATCGCAAACATTGCCTCTCACTGCCCAACTTCTGATGAGATACTTAACAGACTTACATCTGGGGGGCCAGAGGCTTATCCTGATAATGTGTACAATTACTATTCTGGGAACCTTAGGGCTGCTGTAAGGGATGAGTTTGAACAAATTAATAGTAGTGCTATAGCTGGATTGCAAGAGGGATTTAAGAGAGAAGTCTGTGAGATATTGGAGAGTAATGACGGAGGAAAGTTGAAAAACATACCCCTGCAAAAAGAAATTGAAGATGGCGATTCTGTAGCATGGCTTGGAGCACTCATTGACGAGAAGCTTAGTGATTTCCCCTTGGTAGCGGAAGCATTCAACGATATTTATACCTATCGACTCAACATCGAGGGACTGCTCGAATTTAAGGCAGACCGTTCTTTGGAATGTCTTGACCCCTCACCGCAAAACAAAACATTTATTCGTCCTGTGTTCCAGGGATTGGAGCAGAATGACATTGTTGAGATTATTGAACAGAGTCTTCAAAATGCCATTCCTGTTGTTGCTGATGCCATGATGGGAGGCATTAAGGAACTGCTTATTATTCCATACAACTCATTCAATGCACGTTTGCGTAAGTTGAAAGATAGGGTGATAATCAAAGAGCAAGGGCGACGTGACCTAAAGAATTTCTACCGCGAGAATGCTACAGCTATATGGGCAGACGAATTCCGAGATATGGCTACAAAAGAAGTCGCACTTGGTCAACTTAACGAGTACTGCGACAAAGTAAAAGAAAAGAATGTGAAAGATAAGTTCACCATCAAACTGGCATAATTATGGGACTATTAGATTCTTTTAAGAAGAAGGCTATTGCCCGCATACCCATGAAGGTATGTATGATGGGTCCAAGAGCCGTAGGTAAGACTACAATCCTTACTGCTATCTTCAACGACACGCAGGAGAATATCGGTGCAACCACCAATCTGATTCTGAAGGCAGAAGGAGACACAAATGCAGAACTGATTGACAGGAAACACCAACTCAATGACATTTTCGTGAACCAGCGGCAGGTCACGGATCGTCCTGCTGCGGGCTTGGGAGCTTCTGCAACGGTAAACACCTTCGATTTCGCATTTGGGTTAAAGGGTAAAGAACCACGTATAGACCTTGAGATTAAAGATTTCCCTGGCGAGTATGTTCAGAGTCGCCCCGAAGAAGTACAACAGTTCATCAAGGATTCGAGTGCAGTGTTTGTCGCAATTGACACTCCACATCTAATGGAAGAGGATGGTTCATTCTGTAGTGTGAAGAATAAACCAGAAGTCATTACCGACTTTTTCAAGAATGCTTTAACACAGATAACGGGAGAACGATTGGTTCTGCTGGTGCCCTTGAAGTGTGAACGCTACTTTTTTGAGCGCAGAATGGACGAAGTGTTGAGTCGGGTTGAGGAAGTCTATCGAGACTTAATATCCTTGTTTAAGGAGAATGGAAAGATTGCTTGTGCCGTCACACCGATATTGACGTTGGGCGGTGTCGAGTTTGACTATATCAAGAAAAGCGGGAATATCGTCCCTACAAATATGGAAGGATGTCCAGAAGAGGTGGTGTATAGATTCAGAAAGGAGAATCCCAAATATAATCCAGTGTTCTGCGTTCAACCGCTCTATTATATGTTGTCATTCTTAGCTGCACAGTATGGAAGAGAGAAAAAGAACAGGGGCTTCCTTGATAAGTTGTTCACCGTTATTTATGACCTGTTTGACGACGATGAAGATTTGTTTGACGAAATTCTGAAAATGGAGAAGAACCGGAAAACAGACATTCCTGGATATAGAGTAGAATGTGGTGCAGACCTATTTAAATATTGCAAATAATAAGAAAAAGATATATGGCACATCAAATTTTAATGCTTGGAGGCAGAAGATCAGGAAAGTCTTCTATACTTGCCTCAATCTTATATTCGTTGGGGAATAATCTTGCCGACAGTCTTTGTGCTGTGACGGATCAGACCAACTATTCTGGTTCAGATAGTGTTGGAATACCTCTTCACGCCAAGCGCATAGAGATTGACAACTATCTGCGGACTCGGGACAAGGTGGGTGCAAACAGCAACTTCCTTGTTGACATGACACCTACAGAAGGGAAAGGTGTATATAATCTAGTCATTCAAATAAAAGGGACCAAGGGCGTTACTTTCGACTTCGTAGATGTTCCAGGTGAATACATGGAAGCCAAAAGCAGTAGCCACGCCAACCTCATCGAGTTGGTAAAGAAGAGCGATGTATTTATTATCGCCATTGATACTCCCTATTTGATGCAAGATGAAAACCCGAATATCAATACTATCTATAATCGAACAGAGGAAATAACGAATCTGCTGGCCAATATAGCGATTGAAGATGAAGGCATTGACCGCAAACTCATTATTCTGTGTCCTGTTAAATGCGAAAAATGGACTCAGAATGGCCAGGCAGAGGAGGTGACAGACAAAGTAGTAGAGGCTTACCGGAATATGATAAATAACTGGGTAGGTAGTAGAGCAGTAGATATTTGGGTGATGCCTATAGAGACTGCAGGTGGTATTTCCCACTCAAAACTGCTTGATGGATACCGTGTGTTCAAGAATGAAAAAGATAAATTTGGTGAGTTATGCTCCATCAATCCATTAACTCAGCAGATTATGTTGAAGGACGGAAAGATACTTTCCCAGAAATCCGTTTATCAAGTAGACTCTGAGCCAGACAAGAGCTTATATTTCGACTTTACACAACTTCCACTTTCATGGTACGTTACCAATGGCAAGGGGTTCACACCTGTATTTTGTGAACAACCAGCTTACCATATCCTTCGTTTCTTAGTCAAGAAAGAGGAAATTGCAACGAAGGCTGAGAAAGACAAAATAGATCACGGACCATGGTGGAAGAAGTGGTGGCTAAAGATATGGAGTCCTCCATTTGGTAAATACCTCTCAGCCTATCAGGAATTGATAGGGGAATTTGAACGCAAGAACCAGATTAAGAATCAAGGTGACGGCTTTAGAAAAGTGGATAACTTAATCAAGTAAGGTTATGATTAGATATTATTGTCAATATTCGTATGGTGGCTTCAAGACGTTTCGCATCAAAGGCGAACAGCATGAAGCCCTAACACAGGAAGTGACCGCTGAGGAGAAATTTGAATTTCCCGATTTGGCAGACTTGTATTTCAATCATGGTGGAGCAAAATTACTCTATCGGTATTTTGATGATAACACGATAGCCCTTATCGTTCGGGAAGTACCCGGTCCAGGACGTGATACGGACAATCGACAGATTAACTGTGCTATTCAATTTATCGGTGATGCTTCTGACCGCGTTGTTTTGGATAGACTCTGCATCAAAATAGCCAATGATATCAGTCGTTTTGAGTCTGACTTTGCTGATATGTTTGACATGCGTGGCGGTCTTTTCTTTGAAGGTGACAAACTGGCAAGTTTGGTCGCTGAGTGTCAAGTGGAATGTTCGTACGAGGGAGATTCTAAACTTCTTCAAGTGAGAGGTCGTAAGGGTACAATCATATTGTTTGTACCATTCTCTGACAGATTTGGTTACGACGAGAAAACGACAGAAAAGGTCATCTCGGAACTTAACTTGTCTGTTGAAGCGACAGAGCCTGATCGCCTGTTATCTATAAGAGAACTGAAGAAGATACAGAATTTTATAGAAATGAAACCACTACCAGTCAAAGATGATGCTCCGTCAGAGTCTGATTCAGTTGATACAGGTGAAAGTCCAACTGTAGATGATCTGAAAGAGAAGTTGGAGGCTAAGGAAAAAGAACTTGCACAAAAGACAGAAGAATGTTCAAGGCTTAGGGCCACGGCAATCGAGTCAACACGAAATCTGAATAACGTCAGGGCAGAATATGACGAATGGAGGCAAAAAGGGAAACTGCTACTATACATTGGCGGTGGTATTCTTGGTCTTTCTTTACTAAGTAACATTATCAACTTTTTTTTTTAAGAAAAGATGGCACAAAGACTGATTAATATCTCACCAACTGTGTACGAGCATCCTTTTGATAAGGCAGCTTTGGAGAGCATGCGTAAATTGAAGGGATTTGATACAGTTATGAATTTTGTTCTGAATTGGACAACAATTAAGTGGCACATTGTTCAATTGTGCGGAAGCAACTTCCATGTAACAAAGGAGTCATGTCCAGAACTTTATAAACTTGTACATGACGTGGCAGAAACTTTGGACGTAGATCGTATGCCAAAGATATATACGGAATGGTTCTATGGCATCAATGCATACACGACAGGTTTTAAAAACGATACCATTCTCGTACTCTGCACTGGCACTGTTGACCTAATGCCAGACGAAGAACTCTCATTTGTTATTGGCCATGAAATGGGCCATATCAAGAGCGGGCACGTATTATATCATGTTATGGCTCAGTTCTTTGCTAACATTATTTCGTCAACTGTACTGACAGGTGCTCTTCTTGAACCAATTCAGCTGGGCCTTACTTATTGGAATCGAATGTCTGAGTTTACGGCAGATAGAGCTGGGCTTTTGGCCTGTCAAGACTTGACAGTTGCTTTGACAGCTATTATGAAGATGTCTGGCATACCAAAGAGGTATTTCAATGTGGCAGACCCACATATTTTCGCTAAGCAAGCAGAAGAGTTTATGACAGAATATGGTGATACTGCCAATACCATCATCAGGAATATTTCAATTCTTGATGACTATCACCCTTGGACTGTTATGCGAGCTTATGAACTGATTAAGTGGGTTGAGAGTGGTGAGTATCAGAAAGTACTTGATTCTCACTTAGGAAAATTGTGCCCCATGTGTAATCATTTTGTTGAACCAGACACAAACGTATGCCCTATATGTGGCTTAAAATTTGATTGACTATGGATTCTGCTGTGATTGACAATCTGAAAGCCAGTATGATGCTTGTTAAGGGCAGTACCTTCATGATGGGAGACTTGTTTGGCATGTATAAGCCACTCTTCTCATCTAAGATAAAGAAGGTATTGGTCAAGTTGAGCGATTTCCATATATGTGACCATGTGGTTACTCAAGAGGAATGGGGGGCAGTTATGGGTACGTCATTTTCTCCTGAGGAAGCAAAATTGCCTATTGTTGGTTACTCTTGGCATCAGGTGCACGAGTTTATAGAAAAACTTAATAAGGTCACAAATTGGAATTTCAGATTGCCTACAGAGGCAGAATGGGAGTATGCTGCTCGCGGTGGAGAACTAACCGATGGCTCTATCTATTCTGGTAAGAATATCTTAGACACAATAGGCTGGTATAATGTTAATTCTGGAAATAAGTTACACCCCGTAGCACAAAAGGAGTCCAATCAGTTAGGGCTCTATGATATGAGCGGGAATGTATGGGAGTGGTGCCAGGATGTGTATGAATCGCAATACAAGGATGGCCCTCGTAAAAGTCTCTTTTCGATGGAACGACTACCAATAGATAATCCACAAGGTGGTATTGTTGGTGATTACCGTGTTATTCGCGGTGGTTCATATCGTTCAAAAGATAAGAGATGTTGGGTGTTCTATCGTGAGAAGAAGAAGTCCGTGGAGGCAAGTTCAGATATAGGATTTAGATTGGTGTATTAATTTTGATTACTTGTTATGAGTGAACAATAATCCCTTCTTCTAAAAAAGGTTAGTATGATTACAAATAACGAAATCTCTCGAATAATCAGGATTGGCTGTAAAGCAGCGACTGGCGTAGGTCTCATTGGCGCATTTACAACGGATGCTCCTGCATTAGCTGCAATATGGGGAACTATGATTTATAAAATAGCAAAAGAGCATCAAGTTGACCTTGATCAGGATGCCGCAGTTAAGATTGCCACTTCTGTTATCGCAAGTGCTTCTGCATTTATGGCAGGTGCAGGTATACTCACTAAAATATTAACCTATTCTGGGGTCGCAACTCTTTTAGGCTTAGGAATAAATTGTGCTATTAATTATTTTTATACATGGAGACTTGGAAATGCTTTTGATGAAATATTTCGCTATCGAGGTACCGATTCCGCTATTTCTACGTTAGCAGGGATAGTAGTAAAAAAACTCATTCCAATACCAACAATGGGAGAGATGAAGCATCTGTGGGATTTTATTAGGCATTAATAAACTATAATCAATTATTGTTATGGGAAAGTTTAATTATTCAGATGTCGCACGATACAAGTATCGTTTTGACGATGTAAGTGAGCCACTTAAGGAGTTCAAAGTAGGATTAGATGGCTCGTTGACAGAAACAAGTACATCCTGTTCACTATTAGGAGTCGAGAAAAACGGAAAATGGGGATGGATAAACACTTCTGATATTTTCGTTATTCCTGCTTTATATGATTCGGGTTTTGTTGGCTGTTATAATGGAATTATAGAGTTGCAAAAGAATGGCAAGTGGGGAGCGATTTATCGAGATAATCCATCTGAACAAGCTTTCAGCTTTAAATATGATTATCTTAGTAGTTGTTATCGTGACACCTATGTTGCCTTTAATAGTAACAATATGTGCGCGTTGGTAAAACCAGGTGATGTATTATTGACTGAATACAAATACAAAGGCTTTTCAAAATATAATAGAGGTAATATCACTGAGTATGTGCGTTCTGGCTTTTTTGGACGTGAAGTTCATGGTGATATAGACTTGAATACAGGAAGAGAGATAACATGAGCGTGAGACGAGTCATGAAAACAATATAATCAACATTATTATGAACATAAAGAATTTGCAAGAAATTCGGATTGTGACTAAAGAAGGTCATTTTCTTCCTTTGATTTTTGTTGACATGTCTGTTCCTGCTGCTTACATGGCAGCAGGAGCTACATTTGCAGGACGTGAGATACAGAAAGAATGGAATAATAGGAAAAAAAGCTATTCTCCTATTCCACTATTGGTACCCTACCGCCACACTTCCGGTTCTTTTGAAGAAAGGGAAAGGCTCATTAGTTCAATTGATGACATCCATTTCTAAAATTTACTATGTATGATGCTCTTTTGGTACACATAAGTACTTCTTACATTCATCAATATGTAAGAAGTGCTGAACCACAGTTGGGGCAATTCTATATTGCAGAATATGCTGCAACAGAAAACTATACTGTTAAAGTAAAGAAGTATTCTTCACACGAACCTATTCTAAACAGTTTAATAGACATCCTTGAATCCAATTATTGTAAGATTTTAGGATTCTACGTGGATAGTGAAAATTTGTGGATTATTCGCAGAATATTGTATGATGTAAAGCGAACCATCAGGGATTTGTTCGTTGTTATAGGAGGTCCCCAAGTAACGGGAGATGCCAAGTTAGCCCTAAAAAGGATTCCTTTTGCAGATTGTGCAATAGTTGGGGAAGGAGAAAGACCCTTTTTAGACTTATTGAAGACATCCAAGAAAGGAAAAACAGAATTGTCAAAAATTAAAGGATTGGCATATCATGATGAGAATGGTAATTTCGTATATACAGGCAGTCAAGCTCTTGTAGATATAGATACTTATCCCTACCCTCGTAGGGAACGATATTCTTTGGACGCTGATATTATTTTTGACCAAATCTCTACTGGACGTGGTTGCGTTGGCAAATGTGCTTTTTGTTTTGAGGGCAACAAGACAGAGAATAATCTTCGATTACGTTCGGTTAATAGTGTTATAAATGAAATCGATTATGTAATTTCTCATTTAAAGAATCAAAATTACATTTCTTTTCTAGATGATACATTTATTATTAATCCTTCTCGCACAAAGACCATTTGCAATCACCTTATTAATAAGTATAATGGGAATATAGGTTGGTTTTGCGAGGCGCGAGTTGATATACTTCAAAGGAATTTGAATCTTCTTCCATTAATGAAAAAGGCTGGTTTGATTAGAGTTCAGTTAGGAGGTGAATCCGGCTCTCAATTAATTCTAGATGCTTATAGAAAGCACATGAAAACGGAGGAGTTGAAGGATGTTGTCATGGAACTCTACGATGCAGGAGTTCCTTCAATATACGTAAACTTCATTATAGGCGGCGCATTCGAAACTATAGAAACCTTTAATCAAACATTGGAATTAGCCATGAGTTTAATAGAAATTGCACCTGGTTGTACTGAGGTTGGTTGTTCTCTGCTTTCACCCTATGTTGGTACACCTATGCGACAAAATCCTTCTTCATATGGTATCACAATTATTGATCCAGATTTAGTCAGAGGCCCCGATGGCTTTATGCCTTTTATTAGGACAAAGAGCCTAACTGAACAAAAGATACTTCAGCTGAGGTATATTTTTGAAGAAGAAATTAGGAAAAAACGTGTTCAGGTAATTAAAAAGTTGTCAAAACAATGCCTTTATAATCACTATATGCTTTTTCGCAAATATACCATGGCTACTGACTGGTATAATCAGAGTCAAGATATTGAGTCTACAAAGAACTATTTTGAATCGATAATTGATTTCAACTTTTCCTCTATTGAGAATTTGACATTGGATGATATACAAATGTGCATTCCGTATAGGACATGTCAACCTGTATCTGATGGAGAATGTTATTATAGAGTTGTTTATGGTGACGAGTACAAGCAAAACTCTAAATTACAGGAAGCCGTATTCCTAATGAGTTCTGGGAAACTGTGCTTTTGTGAGATTGTTAGTATTTTAAAACGCAGTGAAGACTTTTGTAATGAATGCGGGATTGAAGAGAAAATTTATTCTATATACCAAGGATTTGATAAGGAGTTTTTGGTCGTATGGAAATGTGCATTTTAACATGTAACAACAGAAACGAATGGGGAAGAGACTTGTAAAATTCAAATGCAACATGTGTGGCATGTGTTGCCGAAACGTTCATCATTGGAAAGAGAATCTTTCGCAAATGCAAGAACTCCTTAATGACGAAACGATTGACTTTCCATTTAAAGAGTCAAATGGTGTGTGTGAAATGTTACAAGACAATATGTGTAGCATTTACGAGTCCAGGCCAATTGTCTGCAATACAGAAAAAATGTACGCTCTTCTACATAAGACAACAGGTATGAGTGTATCTGAATTCGTCAAACTTCAAGCTATTTCTTGTGTTAAGAATCAACTTGGATTAAGATAATTGTGTAAAGTATGGTTACAAGGAAAGATTTCAACAAAGCCGCCATTCGTTTGTTTAGTGATATGATACTAGCTGATGGATATATCGTAAAGGAAGAACTTGTATATCTGGGAAAAGTAGCAAAAGACTACAAAATGTCTTCTGTCGCACCCTCTCCCCAAAAACGAGTTGCTTGTGATAGAAGTGAAATTGTCAATAGTGATTTTGATGGTAAGATGATACAGGAAGCCCGTAAATTAACATTTGCAGGTGCCATAGATATTATAAAAAAATGGAAAAAAGAACATCGCGATGACGTGAATGATCTTGTTAAACAATTAGCAGAATTGTCTGAGATAGATGGTGAATGTTCTCCAAAAGAAGCAGGTATTCGACTTGCTTTACAATATGCATTGGAAAAGGATGCAATAGTATTTTCAGTTAATAAAGATTATAGATTTTCGCGCAATGAAATAATCTACATAGAGAATGACATATTTGATCAAACGATTCTAAACAAGATAACAGATAAAGAATGTGAGAACGATGACTCCGATATATGGATTGGTTTTGAAGATTATAGGGGAGGTTGCAAAAATGCACAATTCCCAGATTATCTCTACAATTACTATCGTAAAATAAATGAGGATATTGATGTGAATTTTAATCACTATCAGCGTGAACTTAAATTATTGGGATTTGATTTAGTTTATATTCCTCAAACTATAAGTAAACTAAATAGTTTCGGAGATAGGAAAGAGCTGATAATGCCTTCTCTTCAGATCATAAATCCATTTAAATTATATGGAAAAGAGTTTGATTCTGTAATAAAATCGCTGAATGATATAAAAACGAGTGATTTTACGAATGCCTTGCTTAATGACCATCAAGATATAATTGCAGATGTGACTCCTTCTTTGCTTGTTAAAATGGGGAATTCTAAGATAATAGACAATTCAAACAAAAGCGTTATTTCAAGCGTTCATTATTCTGACTTTATTATCGTAAGGATTGAAAATGGAAGCTTAAAATATACTCTTGAGAAATTCCAGTCGAACTACTTGGCCTTAACAAGAAAAATTTCTCATGTGGTATCTGAGTTTTATGATACTAGGATTATAATTCATGGTTTTGATCGTACCTTATTAGAGTTCGCTGTAAATAGAGTGTATGGACAAGAGGTGATTAAAAGGATTGTATTTGACTTTGTTAAGTCTAATGTTCTATTTGAATTTGGTGAAGGAAATCCAGGAATTCCTTTGCAACTATCCGCAAGAGGTTTTGCATTCTATTTATTAATAATGTATAAACCAATTCCCCAACCAATTATGATTGACATCGATTTTGAAACAAAGAATGACCTTCAAAAAAAATATCCATCATTATATCAGATACATAAGGAATGTTCAAAAATATATGGCTCTATTGAGGGGGCTCGTAAAAGAAGAATATGTCTTTTTAAGAAAGGTGTATTACAAGGCTCCAAAAATGATGTTATTTCTGCTATTAATACAATGCCGCCATTCCCAAATAAAGAAATGTTTATTCCTAAATTACAAAGAAAAGAAGGAATTTTTGATATTAATAGAGCAAAAATTGATCTTTCAGTTGTATTTGTTAAGGGTGATTATGGTAAATTAGTTCCATTAAATGAATGGTGGGAAGATAAGATGAAGGATGTTTAGGCTATTATTGGGCGAAATTTCGCTTGTTTATTGTCCCTTAGATATCAAAAAACGGTAAGAAGTTTCTTATCGTTTTTTTATTCATATAATATGCTTAACTTTGCAGCAGAAATCAGAAACAAAAGCAAAAGGCTAAACACGAGGTTTTCCGTTGCTTGCGTAGATTAAAAACAATACAGCTATGAGTAAGTTCACAGACAGTATCAAACAGGGTGTAGGTCGCGCTATTGGTGTTGGCTTAGTAGTAGGAGCAATTGGATTGGTCGTTGGCGGACCAGCTGGTGCAGTGGCTGGGTTCAAACTGGGCGCAGGAGCTGGGGCAGTGGGTGGAAGCTGATACCCTTGTTAATAAATTGCAAATTTTAATTCATCATTAACATTTTAATATTATTGATTATGGATCCTATAACATTAACATGCATGGCAGGAGCGGCACTTATTGCTCTATGGAATAATCGTAATGGAGGCCCTGGAGGTGGTTCCAACTCATCGAAAGTATTGAGGAGATAATTAGACGGTCACATTTTATGAATGATTTATCATTTGGAAATTTTCTCTGTTCATCAATTCATTCAGCAGACAGGCGGTTAGCAGACCGAGGCGGAATAGCCAAGAAATATGGTATTCGTTCAGTTGGGGTTGATATGGTTTGCTCCACCTTGTCTGAAGGATGGGATGCGTTCGATGAACTTGCCAATAGGATTAATTCTGGATATGTTCCTTGGACAACTGGAATAGGTGCTATCTTTGGTGCTGCAGCGATTATGCCATCTGCTATCATAGGAGCTGCAATGGGGAAAATCGGAAAATCGCTCTCATTTTGGGGCGGTGATGAAAAAGCGGTTCGAAGTATGTATGACTACAAGAGTCTAATAATTGCTGTACATAAAATAGGTCGCTCAAAACTCTCTGAATATGAAAGATGTCAAAACGATGATGAAATGCTAAAAGATCTAAACAAAGAGATTGTAGCAGAGCTTATTAATGAAAACTAAAATCATTACAACAATGTTAGGACTTGGTGTTATTTATCATTTAGGAGAAGCAGTTGTTGGTGTTGCAACCTGCAATCCTGTTCTTATTGGCGATGGCCTTTTGGGTGCTGCAAAGAGTTATGCTGTCGGAGAACTTATGTCTCCTATAACAGAGCCTATAAAAGATTTTGTAGGAGATGCATATTCGGAAGTATCTTGGACTGAAGTTATTGATTCGTGTCCAACTTGGTAAGATAGTCAAACTCAGCTTATTTAGTCGTAGTTATGATTCATAATGAAAAAGATCTTGCTAATGCCATCATGCGTGGTGATTCGCGGATAGAATTGTCCGAAAATCTTGTAAGTGGTATTGAGAAGATAAAGAATCCCTCAGAAGTAGTATGGATGTCCGTTGCAGCTGCATTGGTTTCATCATCGTTTTTTTGGTTGGGAGGATCTGCTATTTTACTTGGCATTGCTGTTGGACTTCCTGTTGTCTTAACTATATGTGGTGGCGTCGGTGGTATAGTATTTGTAACTTTAGGTGCTCAAGGTACTCTTTGTGCATATCGCTTGTTGATTGCAGCTCAAACGATGGATGTTCTGACGATACTGAGAGACAAATATGATTTAGAAGAACATAGCTTAACATATAAGTAAATTGCAATTATGGTGTTTTTTGTTGTATTATCAATCGTAGCTATTGGGGTTGGCATAGGATGTTATTCGGCTAAAAGGAAATTCGACGATAGCATTAGAGAGTTCACGCAGAATTCTGTTAGTCGTATAGATTCTGACAGCCTTCAACTTGAGATTGACAGAATCGCCACGTTAAAATGTAATTTGAAAGAGGTCAGAGAGAACGTCGAAGCTTTGGACATACCAACTCCCGAAACCGTTAGCTCATACGATAACGTCCAAAGTACATTAAATAAGCTCTCCCGTTTCTTTGAAGAACATAACGCTGCTACAGTCGGAACCGAACAGATGATATTATCTCTTTTGCCGTCATCGCAATTAGGAGAATCATTACAATCTTTGGCTCGGATAATTCCTCAAAATGTTGGACAGGCAGTTTTTGGAGATGCCCTTTCATCTTTAAAGGAAGGCGTGTCGTCTTTTGGTACTGCAGATTTTCTCCATAAGTTTGTTGAAGGGTCATCTCATTTAAGTGATATGGCTATGATCTCTATGAAAAATGCCATGGCGCACCATGACATCCTTGGGGCATGTCTTACTCCTATAAAGTCTGGTGCTATGGAAGCATTTGGAGTTCATGATGCTACACATAATATAGTGAATTCTTTACATGATATTAGTAGCGAAATGGTTAGTTCTGCAGCGACGAATGTGGATGTAGAAAGTTTGTCGAGTGTAACAGACGTAGATATTACTGGTCATGTTCCTGTAATAACAATAGCTTTGTCATCCTTTAGAGAATTCCAGCTTTTATCAGACGATAAAACTGACTATGTCACATCACTTAAAAATATTGCGTTAGATGCAGCAGGTGCAGGGGGAGGTGCAATAGTCGGAGCAAAAGCAGGTGCTGTCGCAGGTGGATTCTTTGGACCAATTGGTGCCATTGTAGGTGGTATTCTTGGAGGAATTGGGGGCGCAATAGGTGGCAGAGCAGTTACCAATAGTATTAAGACTCAGCCACTAAAAAATGCTATTGCTGAATATGAAAGCAAGTACTCTCAAATGAAATCAGAAACGGAAAGCGAAAGTCATTCAACTGCTCATAATATCCAGTCTTATGCAGAAATAAAACGAGATGAATTCCACTATTCACCTTTACTTGATACAATTCCGATTACTGACACGGATCAGATAGTATGTCAGATAGCTCTCGTTTTATACCAATTTGTAGTAAGTGAATTGTTGGAGATGAAGTCAAAAACGATGGAACTACGCAAGTCAATATGGTATTCTGCCGGGAAATATGACTGCGTTATTGACTCAATTGAAGAGGATATAAAGAATTTGGAATCACAGTTGCCACCAATCGAATTCATAAAAGAATCTCCAGATGTAGCCATAGATACGCTCCTAAATTTAAACATGCCAAACAGGAAGTCTGTAAAGGCATATCAGGACATGATTGACAAGTGTCGCGAAGAATTAAAAAATGAGAATGACAAGAATAATTCATCAGTTCTTATTTGGTCATACATGGTGAATAACCTATACCAAAAGACCCTTAATGAAATAGCAGACTATTCCAATGAACAAATGGGGTCTTTAAACAGACTTTTCAGCAGATGGAAAGATACTTTAGCAAAAATAGAACAGAAAATAGCTATCGAAAAAGGGAAGCTGGGATTGGCTTAGCATACTATTGTCAGGACATCCTAATCGAAAAATATTATATATTTTGGCTTATGGGACTTTTTGATTTTCTTTTCAAGAGCAAAGAAGAACGTGCGAAGGACAAAAGAGTGAAGGACGTTCTGAAGAAGACTGACGATTTCATTGAGCGGACAGAAAAGATGCTTGATGAGATGCAGAAGGATGATAGAAGATGGCGTAGTGGCTTATGAGTGCATCGGATTTCTTTAACAGCCCACTATTCAAGGCGTTCAACAAGCGTCCGACAATGGATGAATTTCTTGCTTTGAGCAGGAGATTCAGCCGTTTTGGACTGACACAAGATGACATCAGGGATGCCATCAAGTCGGCATGTGACTTCTTCAATATACCACAACCACGAATGATTCAAGACCTCACTAATACTCCTGGTGGTCAGACAATGTTCGTAAATTGGGACAGAGGAAGCTATTATGACGATGTGCTATGTTTCAACATGCAACAGCTCGTTGACATGAAAGTGGATTCCAAGGAAGCCTTCAGTCTGGTGATGACCCATGAGTGTGCCCATCGTGTTTTGCAGAGAACCCAGTTTTACGGACCAAACAATGGCGCATGGGAACAAGAACTTTGTTGTGACTATTTTATGGGAGTCAGAGCAGGGTTGTGGAATTTGGATGTGTCGAAGGTCGCCTTGGGACTTGCTATGACTTCTGGAAGCCAAACGCATCCAGAGGGGATGCTAAGAGCAATGTTCATCAGGTATGGCAAGTATCATGTCAAGGAGATGCAGCAGCGTGGAATACCCCTAACCATACAGAATTTGATAACGGAGTTTGATAAATACAGGCTTCAGGTGCTACCAGACATTCAAAGGGAGCAAAGAAAATATTTCAGATTCTGAGCGAAAAGTGTAAGATGCCTTAGAAGTGTCGAAACCTTGGGTTATGAACGTAAGAGATTTGATTAATGAGGTGAAGGACTCTGATAATCCCTATCAGGAGGCTATGGCGAAAGACCCCATGTTTTGGGTGAAGTTCGTCAGACGCCATAAGGCAGGTGTCATTGATGCACTGTTCTTGGATAAGGACTATGACATTAAGGTGGAAGATATACAAACCACAATCAAGCAGGTGGCCGACTTCTTTGGTTTGCCAGTGCCAGTGCTTAAGGAAAGGTCAGAAACGATAGCAGAGGTCATAACCAGTGAGGATGCAGCAGAGTGTGAACTATACTATAACTGGCAGATGATGGAAAGGTCTGGCGTCAATAACCGCGAGGCTCTGAAACTGGCATTCCTTCATGAGTTAGGCCATCAGTATCTGTACAAAACTCGTTTCCTGCTGTTCGAGAACGAACTGTGGATTCAGGAACTGGCGGCAGACCTATTAGTGGGAGGCTTCTCCGTTTTGAATGGCGATGTGGCTACGGGCAAGTATAAGTATGTTGTCTCAACACAGAAGGCAAGCCTGACCCATCCTGATGGCAAATTGAGGGAAGAAATCGTAGTATATGGCAGAAAATACGTAGAACAACTGTTAAGACAGAAAAGATGCAATGGTATAAAAGATGTACTGACAGGACTTCCCGCTTTTGTCTATGCTCACTATCAGGAACTACAGGGGTCATGGGAGGCCATCACGCTGGAAGACATGATGAAGGAAGAAGAAAAGCCTGTTGAGCGACTTATCGATTACGAGTCGCTACCAGACACAAATCTGTTGAAGCAGTATTGGTTGAAACATAAAGATGATAATAAGAAAGAAGACGAGACATGAGAGTAATGGATAATAGCCCGATAGACGCTCCTGCCGTTGGAAGACTGGTAAAGGAGGCGTATGAAGTTGAACGGTTGCAAGATTGTCATCTATATATGATGTCTGCCAACGAAGATGCAATTGTCTCTGAAGCCAAAAAGGTGTTTGAGATGCTGATGGAGAAGATGGGGTCAAGAGGACTGCTGAATGAATACAAGTTTGAATTGCTTAGCAGTGACGTAGAGTTTGACAACCATCCTCAATTGATGCATGCCATCATGGATGATATGTCAAACATCGTGATGCCTCTATATACACCAAGCAGGTCGGACAAGCAGTACCTGGTTGTACATTCGGAGGCAAAAGACATGTTTACGCATATTCCTTTGATGATATATACCTCCGAGCGGATGAGTAAGTTCAGTGTAGGAGAACAGATGAAGGTGTTCGCACAGGAACAGCCTGACGAGATGCAGGAATTCATCAGGGAGTGCCTAAAGAATGATGCCTTTTTGAAGAGGTATGTGGCTGGAAGCGCATCCAATATGGTGCATCCGACTTTTGGTATGGCAATGTCAAAGTCGGTGCTGAAAGGCAAGATAGGAATCGAAGGAAAGATAACCCATCAAGACAAGATAAAAATGATGGAAAATGTCGAGGAGAATTTTGTCCGTGCTCGTCGCGATGAAAATCTGGATGCTCAGATTACATTGCTTATACAGAGCATGGATGCAGAGGATATTAAGCGGTTTGTCTATTCCCTCAACAAAAAGCAGCAGGAGAAATTTTTCCAGATGCTTAATACGAAGCGGACGGGAGAGGAAGCGGATGCGTGGTTGGAAGTTCGCTATGAAGGGAAAATAGAGTCAGACAGCAGGACAAAGGGTAGGTACAGGCTTTATGTTAACAAAGGAGAGAAAGCAGAACTTGTGGAGTTTACCAATAGCGATGCTTTCCTTATACATTTGTTGTATATCATAGAGAAGGTGCTTGCTGATGAGGTGAACACGCTGGATTTCGACAGATACAAAGACCTCTTTGTGAAACTTTCCTGGGAGGTCTATCGGTTCTGTGACGGTGAGGAGCGTTTTAAGAAAATCATCAAGGGACGTGACGTTGACGGGAACTCAAGAGAGAGACGCTTGAGCGATTGCCTCGGAGATATTCGGAATTCTGTAAGCGTGTCGTGTAAGAAGTTGGGGGTACCGCCTTCTCCTTATTATATAGAAAATGCTGATGAGCATCTATATGTTTCGAAGCATGATATTCTGCTGCCAAAGGAACTTCTTGAGGTTATAGACAAGTGGAAGAGCACTATATAAAATTCGTGTTAAAATATGTAAACATGTTATTGTAATTACTTAATAATGAGCGGAATGGAACTTTAACTATATCGTCTATACAGGTCTGGGGCGTTAGCCAAAAAAATGCCGAACTTTGCATCGAGATTTTGATGTGAAATTCGGCATTTTCCGTGCCACAGACATTAGACGATTATGAAGGCAAAGACCAACAACAAAGGCATTGACCCCGAGCGCCTGAACAACATCGGGGCAGAGAGTGATGAAATCATCAACAACCTGAAGAACGATCCCAAGTACTGCCAGCGTTTCTTCTATGGCAGCAAGAAGGAGAAGTGCATCATCGACAGTATGCGCTCCAAGATGTTGTACGACCTGCTGAAGGACTACAACGTCGTTATGGCACCCGACACCTTCAGCACCATTGTCTATCTGACATTGTGGGCAAACGGCAGCTGGGCCCCCTTGGCTACATACGAGAAGCGCTGCACCTTCTATGCATGGTTGAAGCGTGTGGCCAAGAACGCTGTTATGGAGCGTCTGATTGAGGAGCATGAGATTCCTGACGTGCGCTCCCGCACCGTGGGCAACACCCGTCTGACCCTGCTCTCTCAGCCGCAGGGCAAGTGCAAGATGGTTATCGACGACCTGATGGTTGGCAGCAAGTATCATGCTTTGCTGACCGCTATCTACGTGGACCGCCTCCCTGAGGATAAGATTATGAAGCGTCTGCACATCAAGAACGAGGCAGATCTCGTGGAAGCCAAGAAGAAGGGCGAATACAAGCTGAAGGATGCTTTGCTTCGCTCTGCCTCCTACTATGTGGAGGATGTGCTGCATGAGAAGTCCAAGCACGTGGTTACTGTTTCTTCAGAATTCGTGGCCGACCTGTCTGAATGGTGCAAGGCTAAGACTGGCGTGAACCCTCTGTCTGACGTGTTTGGTACGAACCTCAGTGACGAGGAGGTATGCCAGAAGACCGTGGACTTCCTGTATGACTTTTCTGCAAAACTGTGGCCTGAGAAGGTGGGTGATCCCAATGAGAAGGATGAGAAGATCATCAAGAAGAACAGGGAGAAGGAAAAGAACAACAAGCGCGATCGCCTGATCTGGTGTGAGCGTTTCATCAAGAATACTCCTCCTGTGGAGGTCGCTGATGAAGTCAAGCACGATCGTGGATGGCTTGACACCCGCTACTCGCGTCTGAAGGAGAAGTTCGAGAAGGCCATCAAGCAGTGGTGGGTGTCTCACGCAATGTAATCAACGGGCAAGGACGTACTCATGATGGAGAACTATATAACATTACGCAAAGCTGTAGAGCAGAAACAATTGTCGGAAGAAGACTGTGCTTATGCAGTCTTTCTTCTGACAATTGTTGTTAAGAAGATGCAGTACGAATCGCATGGTGGAGGGCATTTTAGTATCAGCCCAGATACAGTCCTTGTTTTGAAGGAGCAAGGCAAAGAAGTGAAGGTGGAACTGCTTGGCAAGAATGTGCCACACTCAGCATCTAATGGGAATCCTGATTTCGATACAGAAGCACTGAATCACTGTTTTCGTGCTCCGGAAACTTTTCTTGGGCGGTTTACTCCTGCTTCAGACGTTTATTCTATGGGAGTATTGCTTGCCTATATGCTTCAGGGCTTTTATCCGTATAAGATAGACGAGTCCATGACGAAGGGCGAGATCATGAAAGTGGTAAAGGAAACAGAACCACAGATCAATGCCCCGGACAATCTGGTTTTGCTTATACACAAAGCGATAGAGAAGAATTCCAGCAAAAGATTCAAGGACGCAGAAGAAATGGGATTTTCGCTGATGGATTATTTGGGCATAGAGAAGCCCAATAACTTCAGTTGTTTCTCGGATGGTAAGAAACGATCAATAGGGATAGGAAATGACGGGAAACGAATAGGAGGGAATAGGTGTATAATTGACAAGGAGGAAAAACCGCAGACAGGACAAGAGCCCAGATTACAAGTGGATATGGGAATCTGGACGGGTGAAGGGTTTCAGGCTGTTGCTGGAATGAATGACCTCAAGAAGAAACTTCGCCGTGATTTCGTAGATGTAGTTTCGCACAAAGAGTTAGCCAAGGAGTTTGGAATATTGCCCCCAAATATGCTCTTCTACGGCCCTCCAGGGACGGGTAAGACCTATATCTCAAAGCGCCTTGCAGAGGAAAGCCATCTGGAGTTTTGTGCCATTAAACCTTCTGATTTGGCATCTGTATGGGTTCACGGTAGTCAGATGCTGATCAAGCAACTCTTCGAGCAGGCTTCATCCCTGGCCAAGAAAAATGACCGTGGCTGTCTGTTGCTCATCGATGAATTTGATAGTGTTGCTCCCAAGCGAACGGTGGAAGATCATGGTCATCAGGCAGGTGAAGTTGCAGAACTTCTAGCACAATTGAACGACTGTGTGGAGAAAAATGTGTATGTGATAGGAACGACAAACCGGTTGGATGCCATTGACCCAGGAGTCTTGCGCCACGAGAGAATGGACTCTGTCATATTCTTTAACATCCCGGATATAGAGTGCCGTGAACAGTTGTTTGAGATAGAATTGCAAAAACGCCCACATGAAGATAACATCAATATAGAAGAGTTAGCCAGGCAGACAGAAGGGTTTACATCGAGCGATATATCATACATTGTAAAGGAAACTGCAAGGAACGCATTCGAGGAATGTTTGATGAGGGGTGATAAGCATGTCGTGAAAATCAGTGAGAGGATGCTGAAGGAAGTCATATCAGCAACTCGTCCTTCCGTAACCCGTGATGATGTTCGCCGGTATGAGAAGATGCGTGACGACTATCTGAAACATGATAAAAATGAAAGACCAAGAATTGGATTTCTAACTTGATAATGAGAGATAGGCAGGAAATGCGCTACATTAAGAATAGAATGTATAAACATAAATACCACAAGTATGAGTAAAGAATTAGTATTGAAGAAACTGGAGAATTTAGGCTTCTCTGTTGTGGATGCTCATGAGTTTGGATACGTGTTCAAATTTGAAGAGCTGACACTCCTTTATATGCCAGACGATGATGAGAATTTCTTGCGGCTGGCCTTGCCTAACATCTTTGATGTGACAGTAGAGAACAGACCATTTGTGCAGGAGGTGGTCAATAGTACCAACATGACTATCAAGTACAGCAAGACTTGTGTTTTTGGTGAGCGTGTCTGGGTGTTCTATGAATACCGATTGTTTGGAGTTGATAATATAGAAGCAATTATCGAACATGGTCTGTTGTTACTTCAGGCTACTGTGGGTGTGTTCCATAGGAAGATAGAAGGAGATGACGAATATCCGCAAGGAGATAATGATGGTGAAGGTGAAACGGAGGAGGTGGATGCATGAGTAAGAGTTATGAATTGATTAAGAAAATTATCTCAGAGCAGAAATATAAGTTAGTGGAAGACGACGGTGAAAGCTTTATGATACGCTATCAGATGAATGCTATACGTATCTGTCCCAACTCAGAAGATGATGCTTTCGTATCTGTAATACTGTCCAACTTTGCAGTAGTAACTGAAGAAAACTTTGCCGAGGTCGTAATGCGATGCCACAAGCTGAATGAACAGATGAAACAGGTAAAGTTCTATACGGTGAATGATGTTGTCATTGCTGCTTCTGAATTCTACTATTTGGCAGAAGATGACCTTTCGTTTCAGATAAATCAGGCAATGAATAGTTTGATAGCGGCAAAAGTGAATTATAAAAAAATAGAGAAATAAGAAAGAATATGGAAAATATTAAAGAATTAAAATCGAAGTATAATTGCCAGAACACAAAGGATGGCATTAATGGTAGCCTAAAGGACTATACTGAATTTGTGGACATTTGTCTGGAGAGAGAGGATTTCGTAAAGGCGATGAACAAACTTCTGCCTTTTGATAATGTTGTTCAAGCGAAACTGAAAATTGTTGATGATGCATCACCAGTGAAGAGTCTTGGTCTATCAATCATGCGGATGGAGCCAGAATTGCCTCTTTTTTCGCTTGGTATCAGCATTGAGATTGCTGGGAGCAAGGATAACAAGGCTGTTAATTCCACTACATTTATTTCTGCTTGTCGAACAATAGAAGAACTTAGGGAATATGTGAAGTCTGACGCTTTCTCACTGCAAATCAAAGAGATTTTCGAGAAACAGATAGAGGACAGTTTTTCAAGTCAAAATGAAGGCTCCTGATAGATTTGTACTGATTCGACATATCTCTTAGATATCAGTTAAAGGAAACGAATATGAGTAACAGTGTTATCAATTATTCCCTTTTATGGGAAAAAATCAAAGAGAGTGCAAAACGCTTAGGTCGTGAGGGTGTCAGACACGCTTTACTGATGTACTTCGTACTTAAAAGTCCAGATACGCCTCGCTCAGAGAAGATCCTTATCTATTCGGCCATTGCCTATCTGGTATTGCCAGTAGATCTGATACCTTCGAACCGAGTACCTATTATTGGTTGGCTGGATGAGTTGGTAAGCGCCACCGTTGCAATTCAAAAGCTCAGGCGCTATGTAACACCGGCCATTGAATATGAGGTTGAGAGAATACTGGATGATTGGTTTCCAACGTATGCAGAGTATGTCGAACTGATAGACGAATAAAGTGTAACAAATAAAAAATAAGTCAAGATGAAGAAAGTTAGTGCTAGCCTGTTTTTCGGTGTTTTGTGGAAGGGCATCTGTCAGGCCATTCAAACTGTGCTGGGGTTGTTCTATTTTAAGAAGGAAGGTACGTATGCCCGATGTATCTGGGGCCTATTCGCCACGAGCGGAGCTATTATCATGGCGTTTTTCGCTCTTGCCATTGTCTGCGCAGGTGTAGAAGCGGTTTATGATCGATATTACAAACCACACTACTGTGATGATGAGTACTGCTATCACTCGGAGTATATCAACCGCGACATCTATTTCCATAACACTGAGGATGGCAAAGGGTATGTCTATAACAAGCGTACGGGTGAGAAGTTGATTAGGCACATCGCCTGGATTGCAACACCTCTGGGGAAAGACACCTTGGTCTGCTACAGTGACGGCAAGAAACGTGGCTATTTCAGCAAGAACACGGGAAAGGTTATCATTGAACCGAAGTATGATCATGCCTGGGTGTTCTCTGATGGGTTGGCCAGCGTTGACGATAATGGTTATATCAAGTTCATTGACGGGACGGGCAAGGTGGTCATTGACCAGAAGATGCCATACATCTCGAACATGGAGGGCTATGTGTTCCACGGTGGGTACTGCGTGGTGGATACAGACGATGGTGAACTATGTGGTCTTATCGATAAGACTGGTAGCGTGGTGCTTGATAAGGTTTATAGTTCTATTGAGCCAACTAACGACCATGAGATGTGGTGTGTCACTAAGGGCAAGGAGAACGGTCTGTTGGGCAAAGACTTAAAGCCTATTATCCCATTGACAGAATGTTCGTTGTGGGTATATGATGAGATGGTCACATTGGTTATGCCCAATCATACTATGAGGAAGTACACCCTCCAGGGTGAACTTATTAACGACTTCTATATCACCAGTGTTCGTACTTTGGAGTATGCCAAAGAAGAAATCTTGTATCGTACAGACAAGACAACAGACGATGAAGGCAATGTTGTGGAAACTACTATCGAGGCATATCACCCTTCAGCAAATGCCAAGATGAGGGCATACGTTGTAGGTGACGGCTACGAAGGTCTGATGAGTGTTGATGGACACGTTGTGACGATACCGCTCTATAAGAGCATCGAGGCTATAGGCTATGACCTGTACTTGTGCGATGTGTCTAACGGGGATCATGTGATAGTGAATGGTAAAGGTGAAATTGTAAAATAGGTAATAGGTATGGTAAAGAGTTTGTTTTTCAGGAACTGGTTGGTACTGGCAGTATTACTGGTGCCAACCCTTATGACAGCACAAGAAGTGACAGAGGTTGTTGACAGCATCGAGGTGGATTCTAATGAGGATATGATTATAGAAACCTACTATACTGACGATGGTGGAACTGCAAATGACACAATCTATCTGAATGATGAAGCCAACGACTGGCAGAAGAACCTTCCTCAGTATGACCTCAAAGAGTACGAATGGGTGGACATTTGCTATAATCCGAAGTATGCTATCGTATCGAAGGACGGAAAGAAGGGAATCTATGACATGGTGGAGCATCGGAACATCACCGAGATCGTTTATCGGGACTTGGGCTTCTCGAAGCAGTCTGTGGCTGAGGATAGTGCCTACATCAGTATGTTCTATGCCACCAAAGGCATCAAACGTGGAATAGTCAGTGTCTATGAGCCAACCAATGATGTGGTTTCCATTTGGATGGATGATCCTGATGAATTGTATTCGTTGGACGAATGTACGACTATCGACAAGAAGATAACGAAGAAGGCGACAAAACTGTTGGAGAAGCTAATCGAACAATATCAAATGGAAAATGCTCAGATAGTTATTCTTGATGCTAAGTCGGGTCGGTTAAAAGCATGGGTAAGGCTGGATCGAGATACACAGAAGGATGAAGCTGGAAAACTGCTTGTGCATTCGTGTACTGGTTCACTGACAAAACCGTTTCATACGGTGATGGCACTGGAGAATGATAGTTTGTCGTTAGACGGCATTTGCGGGGCTATTACATATCGGAGCGCTATTAGGAAAGTTGATGACGACGTGATGCGCCAGGCCATCATGAATGGATATAGAAGGAGTGTGGCTGAGCGAAAATGGAGAGAGTTGACTGATACAGGGAATCCTTCAACCAGTCCATTCATCATGGCTGTGGGTTATAATTGCCTTGCACATCATGGCACTATGATTATACCGACGTTGAAGGCAGACAGCGTCAACGTGGAAAAAGACGTGTTTACTTCATCGAATGTTGAAAACTTACGTGAGGTTTTGAGGGTTGACAGGTCGGAATCACCTCATTTGGATTGGTTGACTGATGATACTGACTGGTACGGATATGCAATGACAGAGAATGTTTACACAGAAGATGATAAGGAGAAGTCGCATCCCGTGGGGAAGCAGATTCAGTTTGCAGGGCTATTTCCTGTAGAGGAACCTCAGTATTGTATATGCATCGTTGCGGAAAAGAACTCATTAGACGCTTCGCCTGCGGAATTAGGAGATGTCGTCAATCCGTTAGTGAAGTGGCTTTTGAAGAGATAACAAAGGCTTAGTTATAGAATATTATGGAGAAAGAGAAACTTGAACAGCTGATACAGCAAGACTTTATTGAGAATAATAGTCTGATATGTATCGACGAAAATGACATTGAGAGGCTTCGTACAGACAGCGACTTTATGGATGGTTGCAGGAAGTCGTGTTTCGCTAAAGAAATAAAAGTTCATCTTCTGGCGGCATTGGGCGAGATCACAAAATCTCATGCTGGTGCCAAGTTGAAGCGACTTGCCGTCAAGTTACTTTTCAATAAGGAATCGGAGTTGATGATGGAAGATATGTCTGGGCTTAGCGAGGTGTTTGATACGTTAGATGGCGTTGAAATACTGTGGGGGCTTGGAAGAAACGACAATCCTCAGAATGGGAAGATTGCTATATGTGTAGTTGGTGGATTTAACAATGCATGACGAATATGAGTATCTACAAGAAACTGGCCAGAATGAAAGGCAACAAGAGTATCGAGGAAAAGCTGTATGAGGTGTTACAATCGAATACCTATAAGTCGGACCTGTATAAGACAGAGGACTTGGGCGAAGGTATGGCTGTTATCTATCAAGTCATCTGGGGATGGTGGAAGCCTCGCTTTGTGTTGAACCACAATGCCAAGACGGCTTTTGAGTTCATGGAAAGTCATGAACGTCTTGTCACCGTGACAACTGACGATATTGATTTTGATTCCTTGAAGGAATTGCCTGAAGATGTGGTAGAGGTGGCACAGTACCTCTCCATTCATTTTCCAACATTTATCCGATGGTTCCATAATGGGGTGGCCCAAGTGGATTGGCAGTTAAATCCAGATGGCCGCTACTACCAAGATGATGATGGGTATGGGATGACTGATGACGAGGAGATTGATATCTATGGTTTCATTGATACCAATGGGAATGTCCTGGTAAAGTTCCGGGCCATTAAAGACAGCAGTGAGTTGGAAACTATGCGCAAGGAGGCTGAAGAGAAGGTAAAAATGGCATCAATGAGTGCATAAACAGACATATTTTATCTTTTTGCGTATTTTTTACGCAAAAAGTTTTGAGGTTTCAGATATTATTCGTATTTTTGCGTCAAAATTACGCAAGATATGAATACGGAGAAGAAAAGGATAGTAGTTATGGGTGGGAGTTTCAACCCTCCGACATTAGCACATTACAGGCTGATGAAGGAGGCTGTTGATGCTCTCCATGCTGATATAGGCTTCTTTGTTCCCGTCAGTGATGCATATCTGAAACGCAAGATGCGTCACAGTCATCCTCCTGTAGTTCTGTCACCTGAAATGCGAGTCAGAATGCTCCAGTCAATGTGTGTTGATGACAGTCGTTTGCAAGTGTGCGAGAAGGAAATAGGTACAATAGAGCCAAGGACGATGCCAACATTACAGGCTCTTCAGGAGGACTACCTGGAAGCAGAACTGTATTTCGTGATGGGTGCCGACAAGTTCGACCTGCTTACCAGTTTGACCAAGAAAAGGCAGTTTCTGGATGCTTTCAAGGTAGTGGTCTATTCGAGAGAGGATAGCGAACTGGAGCAATTGGTCAAGGCAGACGAGGTGCTTTCCAATTATTTGGACCGTATAGTCATCCTTGCGCAACCCGAAGGAACGGAAGGTATCAGTTCTTCGTTGGTGAGAGAACGGATGTTGCGGGGAGAACCAAGCAGTGACTTGCTCTGCCCTGGGGTATGGGAACTATTCAAGGCGTTTACTGCATCAGACTTCCCTGACACCATCAACAATTTCAAGGGAGTGTATGATTTTCTGAGCAATCGATATCCCTGTCGTGTGCTTTGGGAAGGACAAGAATATCGCAGTGCTGAATCAGCGTTCCAGGCTTCCAAGTGTAAAGACGATAAAGAACGGAAGATCTTTGCAGGTTGTTCTACTGACAAGGCAATCTTGAAAGGGAAAGACCTGATTCCATATCCGGGATGGGAAGATGCTCAGACAAGCATCATGGAGTCCATCCTTCAGGCCAAGTTTGAGCAGAACACTACACTGATGAAGAAATTGGCAGAAACGGGCGACTGTATTCTACTCAATGGCAACAACAAACAAGAGATGTTTTGGGGCATAGACTTGTACAGTTGGGTAGGTGAGAATCATTTAGGAAGAATCATTATGAACATAAGAGATAAGGAGATACACAGATGAAGTACGACATTGAGAAGATCAAAGAAATCGTTCGTAGTAAGCCAGACACGGCGATTATCTATTTCTGGGGGCATACACCCAATCCAAAGAAGATGACTGCAGCATGCTTCAGTCAGTGGTATGACTGTTACTTTGAGGTAGATGGCATACAATACCACACCACCGAACAGTATATGATGGCAAGTAAGGCACGATTGTTTGGTGATGAAGGGGTGTTACAGGAAATAATGGAGTCATACCATCCTCACGACTATAAGAAGTTGGGCAGGAAGGTTCGTGGGTTTGTTCCCGAGCCATGGGATGCCGAGAAGTACGACATCGTGGTGGCGGGAAACAAGGCGAAGTTTAGTCAGAACGCTGACATCAGGGAGTTTCTGCTGTCAACAGGCGATGCTATACTAGTGGAAGCCAGCCCATACGACAAAATTTGGGGCATAGGCTTGGATAGGGAAACGGCTTTGAAAGGCTCCGTTGAACAATGGCAGGGAGAAAATCTGCTGGGCTGTGCCTTGATGGAGGTTAGAGACTGGCTTAAAGAAGTGAAGAGTGAAGAATGAAGAGTGAAGAATTTTTGTATGGAATCAACGAAAGGTGTTTATACATATGAATATCCACGCCCGTCGGTAACTACTGACTGCGTGATATTTGGCTATGATGTGAAGGAAGGGCTGTCAGTGCTCCTGATAGAAAGAGGTATTGAACCCTATAAGGGATGTTGGGCATTCCCTGGTGGATTCCTGAGGATGGACGAGACAACAGAGGCAGGTGCACTTCGGGAACTGAAGGAAGAGACGGAGTTTGATGTGGAGAAAGGCTTTCTGGAGCAGTTGGGCTGTCTCTCGGATGTTGACAGAGATCCACGCGGGCGAGTCATCACCATCGCCTACTATGCACTGGTGCAGAAGGGGGCAGTGAAAGGCGGTGACGATGCAAGAAAGGCGCAGTGGTATCCTATCGGAGAGATACCGCAATTGGCCTTCGACCATGAGAAGATTCTCCGTATGGCATTGAAGCATCTGAAAGAGCAGATACACTTCCAGCCTATCGGTTTTGAACTGTTGCCCGAAACCTTCACCATGCCACAGTTGCAAGCATTGTATGAGGCCATTCTGGAGGTCCACTTTGACCGCAGGAATTTCGCTAACAAGATGCTGAAACTGGGCATTCTGGAGGAAACAGGCGACCGTCCGAAGGATGCTGCAAGAACGGTTCCCGTTCACTACAGGTTCAACCCGGACAAATACAAGGAAATGAAATCAAAAGGGTTCAGATTAGAGTTTTAAGTCTTACAAATATGGATAAGAGAGGAAAAGAAGTAACATGGAATGCCGAGGAGGACTTCCTCGAAAGGTATCGTACCGTGATGGAAAGAGTGAAGAGAGGTGACCAGGCAGCATATTATCAGGTGAAAGAACTGCGTACAATGGAGTTCCGCAATACGGTGGAGATAGTGAATCAAGGGTACTATGTAACTGAGAACAGGAACAGGTTCGACTTTCCCGATGATGTTGACATGATACGCAATACCGTATTCTATGAACATGAGATTCCAGTGATTGAAAAGGCAAAGTGCGATGAACAGACGATAGTGGGGGTAAAGAACATCGATTGTCTGTATGCGGGTGTAAAGTTAAAAGAGCAAGGATATAACCCTGCCGTTCTGAACATGGCCAGCCGTAGGAACCCTGGCGGTGGTGTGGCTACAGGTGCCGGAGCACAGGAAGAAACATTGTTCCGAAGGACGAACTTGTTCCGTTCGCTTTATCAGTTTGCTCCCTATGCAGAGCAATATGGTGTCAAGCGTTCGCATCATCAGTATCCGCTTGACAGGAACTTTGGAGGAGTGTATACCCCCAATGCATTATACTTCCGTGAGAGCGAGCAGAAAGGCTATGCCCTGTTGGATGAGCCTGTCAGTCTGTCGTTCATTACCGTAGCAGGGATGAACAGACCAGATTTGACGGCAGACGGTATGATAGCAAATCATCATGTAGGCCCTATCAAAAACAAGATACGTACCATCTTCCGAATGGGGTTGGTGCATGGTCATGATTCGCTGGTGCTTGGAGCACTGGGGTGTGGAGCGTTCCGCAATCCCCCTCGCCACATGGCACGTCTGTTCCATGAGGTGATGGATGAACCTGAGTTCAGAAACCGCTACCGTCGTATTGTGTTCGCCATTCTCGATGACCACAACGCCCATCAGAAACATAATCCAGAAGGAAACTTTAAGCCGTTCGCCGATGAGTTTTCCGGGATGGATAGAACATAGGTGACAAAGGAGTGGTGTCAGAGACTTGCAGCTGAAAGGAACGGTCATCAGTCATAAGATGATATGTATAACTCAGAGACGAATACACTGGACATACTACAAATATGTCTGAAACTAGTGGAAAAGTTGTTTATTTTATGACTTTTCCACGCGATTCAGCATATTTTTAGATAGATTGATGGTTACTTTCTGCTCATTATTAACATCAAGGATAAAGACGCAAGGATGAAGAAACTGAAAAAGAAGATATTGAAGCCATCGACTCTGGATACAATCAAGGCCATGAGACGTGGTGGGCGCGAAGCAGAAATGGAACTGCTTGGTCCAGGCTTCCATTCACATAATCGGATTCACAAGTCGGATAAGGTTTATACTCGGAAGAAGAAACATAAAGGAGGTTGGTAAGATGGGAACGGTATTGACAAGTTTGAAGAAAATGAAGCCAAAGTATATTGGTGTGTGGCTCAAAGACCAGTTGGATCGTCCTGACTGTTTTCGCAACATGGTTGTGAATCGGTCTGCTTGGGGTGTTTTTTCAATTTATGCTCATGCAAAGAGGAGTGATGGGAAGTCAAAAATTTCCTATAAGAGCAAGGCCAAGGCTGAGAAAGCAGCATTCGACATGACGAAACGATATGGGTATCCCTTTACGACTTATAAGTGCTTGTTCTGTGAAGGATGGCATGTGAGTAAGGCTGTCAAAAGGAATGCTGAAGGAAGAACGTCAGAAGAGGTTGCTCTGGATAAATATGCTGTGATAGCTAAGGTGGGTACTGGCGGTTTGGATGTGGAGAAGATTATGGCAACAGGGATTCCCGACTTGGCTTCTGTCTATGGTGGGTTTCGAGGGAGGACGCTTTCCTCCACTCGTCAGCTGTATGCCTGGAACACCATGATAAAATCAGGTATTACGCAGATAATAGACCTGCGGGCAGACTACTCATCGGACTTCTATAGCGAGTTATGTCAGCGCAGTGGTATCAGCTACTTTAAATATCCTGTTGCATACGAAGATGTATGGATTGCCAAGATGGTAGAGTTGTTTCCTGAGTTCTGCAAGTTGATTGATAATGGACGGTTCTATATTGCCTGTGCCATGGGACTTCACCGTACGGATATTGCACTCTGTACGTACTGGGTATTCTATGCTGCCGATAAGGGTATTGCACCTCCACCAATATGTGGATACAGAAAGGATAAGGGGCTTACGACCAACAAGATTATGAGGGTTCTGAATGCGTTTTATCGTTACATGACAGAGAAGAACGGTGTTGAACCAATCCCTGAGATCGTCTTTCACGAGCGTACGGAGATTATAAAGGAATTAAGTCGGAAATCGAATTAAAAAATGAGTGTTATGCTGATAAATAAGGGAAAGAGGAATATTCTCATAAATGTTTGCGCATTCGTGTGTGGACTTGTTGTTGGCGGTGCGTTAGTTTACTTTGCTAATGCAAACAAAACAGAGAATGTAGTGGAAATAACCGCAGGAAACGAAAGCGAATACCCACAGGTATATGGTATAGATTTGTCTTTTTGGCAGGGTAATATACATTGGGATGAGTTGTCATTGCCTTGTGATGTAAGCGGTAGTGTAAGTGGAAAGATCCCTGTACCTCAGTATCAGCGTCCAGTTCAGTTCGCTTTTATCAGGGTGTCAAAGAGTGATTCCCTTGTGGACTCACTCTATCTGAAGAACTACAATGAGGCAAAGAAACATGGCATTCCATGTGGAGCCTATCATTTTCTGACTGATACCGTATCAGGCAAGGTACAGGCAGAGCTGTTCCTCGCTCATGCTAAGTTGGAGCCAGGCGACTTGCCTCCAGTGCTTGATGTGGAGATAGACTCTCCAGAGATAGCAACCAAGGCAAGGGAATGGCTGGAAATCGTTGAGAAGGAGTGTGGGGTGAAAGCTATCATATATACTAATATGCATGTTTATAATAATCGGATAAAGACCTGTCCTTCGCTGAACCTTTACGATTTGTGGTTGGCAAAGCCCAGGGGCGTGATGCCGGATGTGCCAAAATGCAAGTTCTGGCAATTCACCCATGAAGGTCATGTCTGGGGTATCATTGACAACGTGGTAGATATAAACATGTTTAATGGAACCAAAGAGCAGTTAGACGAGTACATACAGGTGAATGGGATTAAAGGGAACAAAGTGTAATGGAGTAAATAGTTGTAGGTTATGAGTTTTATTGACAAGATTTTGAAGATGGGTTCACGGCAAGATGACATCGAGGAAAAAGTCATTGATTTGTCGGACAGCAGCCAATACCCTGCCAGCGTGTTGGCAGACTTGGACTGTACATTTGCGTTAGGTGATGACAGTGAGAACTTTCTGCATTTTCTTCATGGGAAATGGACACGCCCTACTTTTCACTGGGGATGGGATGACATTACGCATGAGGATGCTGTGAAAAGTGAATTCCTCCAACGTGCTTTCTATGGTATGGACTGCCAAAACAAGAAACGTCGTGATGCAATGATTGCGTCCGAGGGTTATAAGTTTATCTGGAAGGACAAGGGAAAAGAAGCTGTCCCTGGGTTTATCACCGGTGAAGAATTGTGTCGTTATCTGACACGTTCTCGTGAATGGGGGCTGAAGACGATGAAGGACATCAATGCCCGTGAGGATAGAGATGCACGGCGCTGGCGTTTGAATCCTACTTTCGAAGACTTGATGGCAGATTGGGTGAAGAGCGATGACGAGGCAGACTATTTCCACAGGGATATGGGTTATGGTATGTTGCGCTTCAGCAATCGGTCATACGGCAATAAGCAGATCTTTATTGTTAATCCTGCCTTGAAGAAGGTCTATCCTATCTCGGAACCTAATGGACAGTTAGTTGGCTTCATTCTTGATGATATTGATTGGGACAATGTCAATCAGTTGGAACATAATTATGATGCCAAAAGACTTGTTGCTGATTATGGCGGACTCAGTATTGGGGATTATCAGGATGGTATTGCTCGTGTGGACTGGATGCTATATCCTGATGGACGTTACTTTGCCGATGAAGATGGCTTCGGCATGGAGGATAATGATGAGGTGAATATCACTGCCTACATCGATACACAATGCCGCGTTGTTGTCAAGTTCCAAGATATGGAAGATGAAGGAAAACGTAGAAGGCTTCGTGAGGAGGCCATTAAAGCTTTGTCAAAAGAATGACGATAATACACGCTAATGATCCAACGACAAAGTTCCTCTCTCAGCTTTATGAGACGAGAGAGGATGTCTCGGCCCATATTGATGAGTCAAGCACAAATGCACATGTGCGAAATGCTATACGTAGAGACAGTACCATCATGATGCTGGGGCATGGCAACGAACATGGCCTGTTCTCGAAGCCCAACAAGAAAGGGAAGTATGACCGCCTCCTGGTTACTGACAGACATGTGCAGTTTCTTCGTGGCAAGACTTGTATAGGAATTTGGTGTCATGCAGACCAGTTTGCCAAAAACTATGGTTTGCATGGTTTTTTTTCTGGTATGATAATATCTGAGATGCAAGAGGCTATAGACTGGAATATTCATACTACACAGGAAGAAATCAGTGTAGAAATGGAAAAATTCGCATCTCGCTTGCGGGACTGTATTGCTCAATATGGGCTTCAAGACACTCCACTAAAGATGAAAGAATTGGATGATGTCAAATCGGAACTGACAACATTCAACTATAGTCGCTTATATTATTTTGAGAACGAATAAAACGAGGATATATGCCAATTAATAGGAATACTCTTTTACGGTACAAGACCATTGACCGTATGCTTCGGAAAGGGCGTAAGGTGACGCTTGACGAGTTGATAGATGCTTGTAACGATGCCTTATATGAGACGAATGGCTATGGAGAAGTGAGTCGTCGCACCATCCAGCACGACATTCAGGAAATGCGCTACTCGCAGGCCCTAGGCTACTATGCTCCTATCAAGGTGGTTGACAAGAAGTACTATAAGTATGACGAGTATGGGTATAGTATCACTCAAATACCTATTTCTTCCGAAGACATGGCGCAACTGTCAGAGGCTGTTGATTTGCTTAAGCAGATGAGTTCTTTTAGAGGATTTGACGGCGTGGGGGATGTCGTGAACCGATTGGAGGACTATGTAGCTTCCATGCGTTACAAGGTAGAACCCGTTATCTTTCTGGAAAGTAATGAGCGCCTGCGTGGCCTTGAATACATTACAGACCTGCATGATGCTATAATGAACAAAGAACCAATCGAGATTACCTATAAATCCTTCCGCTCGGCAGAGGCACAGACCTTCTACTTCTCACCTTATATATTAAAGGAGTTCCGAAACAGGTGGTTTGTGCTTGGCAGGAGGCATGATCTTGTGGATGCACCTCTGTCCAATCTGGCTCTGGACCGTATTGAGGATATTTCAGATGCTCCCAAGCGGGAACGATACCTGAACGATAAAGGATTTCGCCCTAAAGAGTATTTCCAGGATATGATTGGCGTGACGAGGGCCATGGATTCACAAGTGGAACATGTCGAGTTTCTTGCTACGGCAGCAGAAGCACCATATATAAGGACAAAGCCTATCCACCAGAGTCAAAAGGAACTTGGAACCCAGACAGATGGAAGAGTTCTCTTTTCGGTGGATGTCATTCTGAACCATGAGCTGGAGCGCGACCTGCTCGGCTATGGAGAGAGTATAACCGTACTCTCACCAGAGAGTTTGGTGGGAAATTTGGAAAAGAGGCTGGCTGAATGCCTCGGGAACTATGAAAAACAAAGAAAAACGTAAACTTTCCGAATATTTATTCCATCTACGCACAAAAGCTGCGCAGTTCACCCTTACCTTTGCATCAGATAACAAAAGTAAGGGTTTTATTATTCCTTGAAATTGGAGTCGATGAGTGATCTTTTGAATAGTTGTTGATACATGGCAAAGAAACATGATGAAAGCGACGACGTGAGAATCCTTGCCCGTACTGGACGGGTGAAGTTGAATGAAGAAAAGAAGACGCTTCGCGTGTCTAAGGATGCCTTAATCGGCATTCGGACATGGGGAAGAATCGACTTCCTCACCAATCACCGGGGATGGACACTGGTTACGGATTGATCCGTGCCGAGCGATGTCTTTCTTGGTGAAAGGTCGTCAAGCCTGAGGATGGGCTTCCGGGATGGGAGACGCCTCGCAGATTTACCGCTTTGTGACTGTCTGGCGGATTACAAATGAATTGACAGAATGCCCATTAGGGCGTACAGAAGGAGCAGCCTTTATACCTTCATGTGGAGGTTTGGCTGCTCCTTTTCCTCTTTTTCATGATAGATTTGGTTACTTTGACTTTTCTCTTATCATATACGAGAAAGGAAACAGATGTATAACGATAAAAGACGTACGATTATGATGCAGAATGACGACAAGAAGGTGATGGAGATGGCAAACAGAGTATTCACCGTGATGGAGAAGAGGGTGTCCGCAGAGGATGCGGTAAGGATTCGTGCTGCTTTTGAACTGGCGAATGAAGCTCATGCTGGTCAGAAGCGTAAGTCGGGCGAGCCTTATATCATCCATCCAGCAACAGTAGCAGCCATTGTGGCAGAGGAACTGATGCTGGGAGCAAACCCGGTTATCGCAGCCTTCCTTCACGACGTGGTGGAAGATACAGACTACACGATGGATGACATCCAGCAGCGTTTCGGTGAGGATGTGGCCTTCCTCGTCCGTGTCGTAACGAAGCAGAGCAAAGACCACTATGTCGTATCACAGCAGGTGGACAACTACAGGCAGATGCTCGACTCCATCAAATATGACATCCGTGCCTTGTTGGTTAAGCTTGCCGACCGTCTTCACAACATGAGGACGTTGGGAAGCATGCCGCCTCACAAGCAGATGAAGATTGCCGGAGAGACTGACTTCTTCTATGCGCCTCTTGCCAATCGTCTTGGGCTGTATAACACAAAGATTGAACTGGAGAACCTGAGTTTCCGTTATCGTTGCCCCCATGAGTATGAGCAGATTGCCCGACTCATTGAGAGAGACAGACTGTGCCATGAGGGCCGACTCGGATGCTTCATGGATAAGGTTCGCGAAGTGTTGGCTAAAGAGGGCATTGACGCAATGGTTAGTGCTACGTACCGTGCCCCGTATAGCATCTGGCGCAAGATGAAAAGGACGGGCGACGATTTCAATCACATCCCTTTCCGTCATGTCGTGGAGATTGTTTTCCCCTGTGAGGATGTGAAGCAGGAGAAAGACATGGCCCTGAAAATATACTCTCGCCTGACCAGTGTGTTCAACGAAAAGCCCTGCGGAATCATCAATTACATTGATGCTCCGAAAGAAAATGGATACCAGAGCCTGCATGTACAGCTTCTCTCAGAGTTTGGCTGTTGGGAAGAGGTTCACATCAGCAGTGAGCGGATGGTTCGCAACAACCAGATTGGTGTTGTTGCCGAGCGCAGTGAAGAGCGTGTAGGCCAGTGGATTGACAAGTTCCGTACTGTGCTGAAAGACCTGGAGTTCCATCAGACGGAGGGAGGCTTCATAGAGGGTGTCGTTACTACCTTCTACAATGATGATATTATGGTGTTTACACCAAAGGGGAAGCCCGTCAATCTTCCCAAGCGTGCCACAGCACTCGATTTCGCCTTTGAGATCCACAGCCACATCGGAGAACATGCCCACTACGCCCGTGTCAACGGACAGCTCTGCTCCATCAAAACAGAACTCCATCGTGGCGATATTGTTGAGATAGCCACTGACCCCAATATTCGCCCACAGGCAGATTGGAGCGAACATGTACTGACCTACAAGGCCAAAGGCTTTCTGAAGCGCTACTTCGCCAAACAGCCAAAGCCAGAATACCACTTTTGTCCTCACTGTCATCCCATCCCAGGAGAAGAAGTCGTCGGTTTCAAGGAGGCTGATGGTAATATCACCATACACAAGCGCAACTGCCCTGTTGCCATTGGTTTGGCTTCGCAGTACGGCGACTCTATCGTGTCTGTTGACTACAAGGATAATCCAGATGCTCTTTATGCTGTGGCCATTCAGATTCTGGCCATTGACAGAAAGCATCTTCTGAGTGACGTCATTAACTGCATCACACAGCAGCTCAACCTGTCTATTGACTCGCTCAATACCGAAACCGTTGACAATATCGTCAACAGCACTATTACCTTTGGCGTTCACTCCATCGGAGAGTTGCAGACCATTATATCTCAAATTTCAGCCATTGAGAATGTAGAAGAAGTTAAGCGGGCAAACCTAAACGAGAAATAAGGGGATACTATGAAAGGAATGAGATTATTGCCAGTATTACTGGTACTATTGCTTATTGGTGGCGTATGTGCTACGAATCTCCGTGATGTTTTTCCGTCCCATCCTGACACAAGGGATGGGAAAGATGTGAATGAAGAAGTGGATTCGTGCATCATCGAGTTTGACGATGATTCTGATGACCCTGTTGTCGAGGATGATGATATATCAGTGCTGTCATTCACTCCGGTAACCATACCGTCGTTCGTCAACCGTTTGCTGGATTATGCCGACTGGTGGGCTGACACAATTTGCGTTGTGAATGGTACTGCCTATTATTGGGCTTATGAGGAGTATGGTCGCTGCAATGTTATCTTCAATAAGGATAGGGTCTTGCTTGCGGCACCAGTATTGTGTATAGATTCCTTTGCGCCGGACTGTGATAACAAGTTCTATGTGAGCAACGTGGGAAAAAGTGTGTTGGTTGATTTCTCAGACAAGAAGACTCTTGAAAGACTGAGATGCCTTTCTAAGGTGTTGCCATCGTTCACACGGTATCGGAAAGACAGCATTGCTGGTTTTGGCCGTAATGTCTTTTATAGTTTTACGGTTGATTTCCCGAAGGCTTCGTTTCCTAATTCCAGCCGTATTGGAAATTGGCTTGTAAAGCTTGTGGAACGTTCCCAATCACATAATGAGGATGTTCCAGACGTTTCAGCTTTGTATATCGGCTATTCGAGAAGATTGTATGATGGCTGGGCATATCAGGGAAATGTCAACGACAACGAACAGGTGGCCAAGTTTGCTACCAACCTCTACTTTGCAATCAAGAAGGGTGAGTATGGCACCAATGAGGAGGACTATCCGTCCGCACTTTTCGCAACCCTGAACCTGCAAGCTGTTGCATGCAACAAGAGGTATGTGACTTATCAGGAATACACACATGACTATAATGGAGGCGCACATGGTTTCTACACAGAGCGGCTGGTCTCTTACGACCATGTCCATCAGCAGGAGATAGATTATAACTATCTGTTTAAGCCTGATTGTATGGATGATGTCCTGGCAATTCTGCTCAATGAAGCAAAGAAAACGCCTCAGTACAAGGAATGGAAACCAAATATCAAGGATTACGCTGTGAAGAAGGATAATGACGGAAAGGAAACAGGAGTACTCTCTCTTCCGAATCCGGGCTTGTCGGAGGATGGAGTGGTATTCTCCTTTCAGCCCTATTCCATCAGTTGTTTTGCAGCAGGGCCATTTCATTTCACAATACCCTATAGTCGAATCCAGCACTGTATGACAGAAAGGGGAAAGTGGTGTGCAGGGTTATAAACTGATTAAAAAAGTTCCTATATCCCGATAGGAAATGGGGATTTGCGCTATCCCTATTCTAGAACGAACAAATTAGGAGGTTTAAAAGATGAATGCAAGAACAAACGCAGAAAAGGAGTGGCTCCGCAAGATGACGACAGGTCAGACTGCTGAAAAAGAAGAGGTGAAGGCTCCTAAGAGAACAGCAGAGGCACAGACACCGACAACGGAGGTGGGCAAAAGGTCTTGCCGTGGCTTTCAGGATGTGGCAGGTATGGATGAACTGAAGCAGCTGGTGACAGAGGGCTTTATCAATGTCCTGAACAATCAGGAGTGTGCCAAGGCCTTCGGCATCACACCGCCAAGCTTGCTGTTCTACGGACCGGCAGGATGCGGTAAGACATTTTTTGCAGAGAAGATGGCAGAGGAGGTTGGCATTAACTTTATGAAGATTGTTCCCGATGACCTGGCTTCCACTCTTGTACATGGGACACAGGAGAAGATTGGTGAGGTCTTCCGTAAGGCAGAGCGCAAGTCCCCGACACTTATCTTCTTCGATGAGTTCGATGCGATGGTACCGCGTAGGTCCAATGACGACCGCAACTACCAGAACGGAGAGGTGAATGAGTTCTTGTGCATGCTGAACAATGCCGCAGAAAAAGGCATCTATGTCCTTGCGGCCACCAATCATCCGGAGCGCATAGACCGTGCTGCGCTGAGGACAGGCCGCTTTGACGAGATCATCTACATAGATATGCCAGACATCACTGCCCGCGAGAGTCTGTTCCGTCTGGAATTGTCGAAATTGCCGGCAGCGGAGAACATTGACTTCAAGCGGCTGGCCGCTTTGACCAAAGGCTATAACTGCAGCGACATCAGCTATATTGTCAAAGTAGCATCGAGAAAGATGTTCAATGCCAGCATCAAGGAGAAGGACAAACCATACAAGGTCATTACTCAGACACTGCTGGAAGACAGCATATCCCACAAGTCGCCCTCTGTCAGTAGTCGCGATCTGAGAGAGTATGAAAGGGTTCGCAGTGAGTTCTCTCCCAAAGATGCCGACTGTCAGCAGACTACGATAGGTTTTCATGTTTAAGGTATAAACGATATGACTATGAAGGAAAAGATTTTGGAAGCATTCAAAGCCTTAGGATTTAAGGTGGAGGATTTGGATGGAACCGCATACGGTTTCCATTACGAAGGCAGGAATTTCCTGCTCCTGCTAAACGAAGAGGACGAGGAGTTCCTGAATATTGCCCTCCCTTGTGTGCTGGAGCCGGACGATGTTGACGAACAGGTGTTCAATGAGGCTATGGAGAAAGTAAACTCCACACTGAGATATGTCAAGGCATATAAGGCATTTGGCGGAATGACACTGTTCTATGAGCGTGAGTTAAGTGGTGGAGAAGATTTGAAGGAGGTGATTCGTAGGATGATCCTGCACATCGAGGCTGGTCATTTCTTCCTCCATCATCGTTTGCTCAAATCTAAAGATGATGATGGTGACAGTGGTAGTGAAGGCGGTTCCGACGGGACTGAGGTAGCGGAGAGTAATGATGGAGAAGTAGCATAAATAAAGGATAAACTATGACGAAGAAAGAATTGATTATGTCAACCCTCGAAGAGAAGATGGGCTATTGCCCGGAGGTTGACGAAGATGGCGACATCAGGGTTGCCTATCAGTTGAAGACCATTTATGTGATGACTGGCGACGATGACGAGCAGTACGTCTCAGTGATGCTTCCACAGTTTCATGAGATAGAGGACGGGAAGGAAACGCTGGCTCTGGCAGTGTGCAACAAGATGACACGTGAACTGAAGTTTGCTAAAGTCTATGTTGACCAGACGTTCAAGAATGTCACAGCGACCTGCGAGTTCTTCTACAGCGGCAAGAAGTCGTTGGAACAGAATCTCGAAAAGTCCCTCGAACTGCTTGGCGTCGTCCGTACTGTGTTCAGAAATGATATGGAAGAGTTGTCGTAAATACGTAGTGATAAAAATATGCGGAAGAAAATATTATTTGTAGCATTGTGTTGGGCAGTGATCATGGTTGGGTGTTCGCAAGTGGAATATGAAGAACTGGCAGAATATCCTGTTGCCAAAGAAGCAGATTCTGTCCGTAACCTGAGTGCGGATAATGAAAAGAACGGCTGGCAAGTTCATTCTTTGTATTTCCTGGACAAAGGAACGAAACAGGTCCGGGCCAAGTTCCGTAAAGAATTGAATGGGCCGCGATGGTATTTTTATGAGCTTGACTCCGTAAACGAATACAAGGTGTTGTCTGATGTTGCCCAAGCCTTTCTGATGCAGAATACTTATGAATCAGATGTGCCTGCCGAAATCTTTACGTATCATGGTGATACCATTAGGCTTAATCATTGTGGTTACCATCCAATGGCAGACCCCAAATATGCTCTAATAGTAGTCACAAAAAAGGATGGTTCTAACCAGATGATGAAAGATTGAGGCATCCTGTTGCTGCTTCCTTGATGATGTGTAATAAGAACAATAAAATAATAATAGTATGAGAAAGTATTTGTTATTTGTAGTGGCATTGATTCTGGCCAGTTGCTCGGATCAATTCAATGTGGAGAATGTTGCTGATGCAGTCTTGGAACCTTCTGCGGGCAGTGACGTGAGTGCTTTTATGGAGAAGGCCCGCTGGGGTGATGGCGAAGCATACGTTAAGTTGGCCGACTGCTATCGTGACGGAAAGGGTGTTAAACAGGACTTCATTAATATGCTGGCTATGGCCTCGTTTGCTGATGAGTATGGCGGTATCAGCCGGATGGAGGATTATCTCTCGACCCTTCCTGAGGAATCCGAGTACAGACTTGTGTTTGACGCAATGGGGAAGTTCTGTGGGGACAAGCAGGAAGAAGGACTTGCTATGGCAGATAAACTGATTGAAAGAGACTGTGCGGAAGGATATACTGTCAAGGGTATTATCCTGTCTGAGCAAGGTAATCGAGAAGAAGGCAAACACCTGTTGGAGCGAGCAGCAGAGAAAGGCAGTGGCTTCGCAGAACTCTATCTTTGTATACCAGACTTGAAAAGCAAGCAGAATACAGACATCGGCAGACTAACGGCATTGGCTGAAAGAATGCCACTAGCCAATGCTTCCCTCGCCAAGATATATACAGGCAAGGAGAATCCGGATTTGAAGGACGAACGGTTGGCCGCATATTACTATCTGAAGGCTGATGAGAAAGCATGCCTGACCAGGGATGGTGCCAGATGGCTGTTGGCATATCATCGTAATGGAGGTAACCTGAAGTTAAGTGAGAAGGACATTGAGCGGTTGGTATTGCTTGCTGATTCTCAAAAAGAAGAACAAGTGAACATCAGACACAGGGACAGTGTGTTGGAAACGGGAATAGCTCTGCATCTTGAACAGGATCAGGAAGAATACAAGATGTGGTCTAAAGCCATCGTCTATGTTGTGGAAACCAAGACGGGAAAAATCAAGGCGAGTGTAGCTTATGAGTGCAAGGGGAATTCCTTCGTTCCTTATAAGGATACCTATAACCAGGAGCAGAGTGTAATGGAGTGCGGTTCCACCTATCTTGCACTGTTATCTACGGGCAAAGTGACTCCTGAACATGTATATGATACGGGTGCAGGTATCTATGGGAATGTGCGTGACCACAACTGGCGACGTGGAGGATATGGTACGATCTCCTTGGAGCGTGCATTAGAAGTACGTTCCGAGATTGCCTTTACAATGGCGAAAGAACAGGCGTTTGGCGGGAATACATCTGAATTCGATGACCTAATCTATTCATATCTTGGAGGATGGCCAAATTGTGCGTATGGCATTCTGGCTTTCTACAACGCTGTTGCTAATGATGGAAAAATGGTGGAGTTGGTTTCAGAGGGCACTTACGGCAACGTCGTTCAGGAACAGATAGCCCAGCCAGAGCATATCAAAACATTACAGAAGGGCCTTGAAAACTGTGTCTCGCAGGGGTTGATGCGTAAGGCTGGCCGTGATTATGTAAAGGTATCCGCCTGTGGGCGTACATTCAATCTCACTGATAGCTATCGCCGGATGGAACTATGCGGCTATTTCCCATCGGACAATCCGCTTTATACCATCATGGTGATATTGGAGAAGGAAGGACTTCCTGTCAGCGCAGGAGGCTTGTGTGGACCGATATTTGCACATACTGTTGACTTGCTCGTTGATTTATATAGGTTGGAACCCATGTTTTCTCAGCATTTTGAGGAAGAGGACGAGGTGATAGAGGTTGTTGATACCGTTGCCGTTGCGAATTAACTGGAAACTGTTTTATGAGAACGAAGTTGTTGTTGCTTGACCTGAGTATCTGTTCCCTATGGATGCTCAGTCTGCTCGGCGGAAGGGATGGCTGGTATTACCCGGCCATTGCCTTCGCCGTCCTGGGGATAATGATGCGATTCGTCGTGTCATTCTCCCTGTATTTTCAGGAGAAACGCTCTTGGTTGCCTCTTTGCCTATTCGCTGTGCTGGCAGGACTGTTGGCTTATACAGAGAATTTGGGTGTGGGAACGATACCCAGCTATTTCTTCAGTCTGACACACCTTGAATATAGCAGGGTTGTGAAGTCGCTTATAGGGATTGGCTTGTTCTTTTGGGTCTATATAGCTCCATTTGTGTACGTTCTATTCACTCTGGGGAATTTGCGTCGCACAGATTTGACGTGGATAGAATTGTCGGGTGGAGTATTATGGCATAACAGGCTGACAAAGACCTGTTCTGCCGTCCTTGCCGTCATGTTTTTGGCGTTCTTGACAGGGATGTCAATGACACCCCATTTGTGCCAAGTGATGTGCTTTACAGCTGCCCCGCTTACATATTGGCTATTGTGCCATTGCCTGCGCATAAAAACTGAGTATCTTTGGTTGCTCGTTGTCAGCATGGCTATCTTCTGGTACGGCCAGTCACTGGCAGGCGCTGGGAGGGCATTATTGTTGCTTGCCAGTTTCGGACTTGTGACTTTTGTCGGAACTCGATTGTACAAGAATACCCAAAACCTCTTGCTTACTATCAGTTCCGTCTTGTATCTGGGAGTACTTCTGCCTTCGTTTGCTATTGGCTACAATCAATATGCCTGTATCAATTATGCACGAAGTGGATTCTATTACCTGAATCCATTCAAGGGTATACTGTATATTACAGACAGTAAAGGAGAGTTGTATGGACTTCGTGACCGCTATGGGTTGCTGATAGAACCAAAGTTTGAACACGTAGGGGGTGGTACGAGTGTCCCCTATAAATGGTCATACGTGTTTCCTATGGAGAGAGACGGTTATACCCGGTACTATGATGCTCTCAATAACGAGTTTGTTAACGAACCTACCATCAAGGGAGATTTGCAGCATAGCGTCAGGGAAATTATCGAGAACCATTTTGCAGTCAATGGCAGTGACTACGATGATAGAGGCCAGATAAAAGTCACAGACCTGTTGAACGGAAGAACAATTGCAGACGTTCGTGTGTGCATGTATGGCAACCCCGTTTTGAACTATGATCCTGAGCGTTATATAGCAGATGACAGTGTCGAAGTCGCATCAGGTCACTTCTTTCGAAATGACTCAGTTGTTGTTTACAACGATATGCTGAAGAAGTCGTTGAGCTATGCTGTCAACGTTCCAGATAGCCTTTCGAGATACAGAATCTATGTAAGGTTGGCTACAGACAGTATTCCTGCTGATACGACTTTATTAGGAATTGCGGAAAGGGTTGCCTCTCTAAAGGAAATAAGACAATGACGTGGGAATAAAGACAATAGTAAGATATGTTGAGAAATGATTTGATTTACGGAGCGGAGAAATGCTTATTCGTATTTGACCTGCTGATTTGCAGTATCTGGGGACTGTTCATGTTTTCATCATGGTCATTTGATGTCAGGGTCGTAATGATTCCAGTGTTGATGGTCATGGTGAGATTATGGGTGTCGTTCATGGTGTATAAACGTGTTGGCTATGGCCTTTACGTTGCTATTGGATTTGCCGTCTTGTTAATAGGCTACGAGAATCGGGACTACATGTTTGGTATTCCAATCGTAAGGATGGTTGACTATGCTTATATGATTGTAGGAGGTGCTGCCCCAAAACTATTCTTTGCAGATTATTACTATACACCAGAAAAGGAAACGGGACAGTTGATTGCTAATATCGGGTATGCATGGCTTGTAGGTTATCCGATTCTGTTTGGACTTTATTCGCTGCTGAAGATTAGGACTTTTAAGCTCAAGTTGGTCTCTGGTTGGAAAACTGTAGTCAAGTACGTTATCGTGGTTTCACTGTATGCCTACTTCTACGAGTTCTTCAGAGAACCCGCATCTCCTCCTGACTGGTGGCTGTGGACATTGCTGATGTCATTTGTCCCTATCATCATCGAACGGCATGAATATAAAGAAAACCCAAAGAGTTTTACTCCGATATGGAGAGACCGTTTGGTTTGCTATTATGGACTGTTGTCGCTGATTATTTTTGCAGCATTCCTCATTGGGCGAGAGAATCCAGGCTATCTCGGAAGTGTAGGAGTTATGGCTTTGTCTGTTCTGCTGCTCTATGTAGTCCTGAAGTCAGAAAGTATGCCTTTACAGACTCGTGATGTCATGATAATACTTTTTGGAACTTTTGCATATTGGTTTGCACAGTTCTGGGATCATGAGGTGAAAATAGCACTGTTGGTCATCAACCTATGCTGTATTGCCTACGTCTGTTTCCTGAAGGGACTCAACTGGAAGACTTTGCTATTTGCACCTATTGCTATTGTGGTATTCATCCAACCATTCTGCATTGGTTACAACCTCTACACAGCTACAGATGTAGGCATGAGGTCGAAATACAGGTATTATGACCCTGCTATCAAGGGATTGTGGCTCGTGGATTGTGGTAGCGACAAGCTGGGGCTGCGTGACAGATATGGAATGATACTCAATGCAGACTATGAGGATATCGTACAACTGCAACGTACAAAGCCTTTCGTAAAAGTCCAGAAGAACGGTAAGTGGGGAGTGTATGACATCGAGCAACGCAGGCTGGAGGTTGATCCTGTTTATACCGCAATCATTCAAAAGGGCAAATATACTTTTCTGCTGGAAGATGAACTAAACCCAGAGAATAACAAATACTTGACGATGTTTGTACATTATTACCGATATGAGGCCCGGACAAGCAAGTTCTACGCATTGACAGATACTATACCTACAGGACCTCTTGCATATGAGTGGCCAGAAGAGTGGTGACAATAATCTTTATTAAAGAAAAAATAAAATGAAGAAGAATTATAAAGACATGACAAGAAAATTTTTTTATGTATTTGACATGGTGCTGTTTGGACTATTGTTGTTCTCAATAGAGCATACCATGTTCAGGGAGAATATGATTATCGACACGATGCTTGATGTTGCCTTGATTCTCCGCATCATCATTCCGTTTCTTTTATATCGATATGAGAAGATGGCAGTATGGCCGATATTGTTATTTGTAGTCCTGTTTGGAGGAGTCATTTACTCCGATGTTTTCTATAACACCATCCTTAATATGGGGAAATTCCCGTCCATAGCTCTCAGTTCAGGACCTGATCCAGATTATGGTATGATATATTCCAAAAACACCACTGGCATGACTCTCATGCGGGGTGTCATTTATTGGATATGGCTGATACCAGTAGCTGTCTATGTCATTCAGTTTGCCTGTAAGCTGACGAAAAACAATGACTATCCTTGGTACTACTTCCTTGGTGTTATCATGTTCAAGGATAAGGCTGCAAAGACTTTCTTGCGTATGGCGGCAATGATCGGAATTGCCTATTTAATTGGATATGAGATGCAGGAACATCTGTCATTTGTGGCTTTGGTGGCTCTTCCGCTTGTTGGGTATTACTATTGGAACAAACACATCGAAAGGGAACCGCATTGGACAGAATATGTAATTCTCTTTGTGGGATTATATATTTTCGACAAAGCGCAGTTCGAGGTTAATGATGAGCGTATCATGTATCTGACTGCAAGTGCTATGGTCATATTTGGTGTATGTTGTTGGATGGCATACAAGTCGAGGAATTTCCTCATTTCCGTATTGGCTTTCTTTATGATAGCCTTCTTGCTCCCAACCTTATCTTTGGGCTATAATGTCTATCAGAGCATTGAGGGGGCGAGATCTGTTAACTATGGATATGTCGGGCTGAGTAATGGCAAGGGTTATATGTATATCAAGAGGAGTGAGACCATCAACGGTAAGGAGATAAGGCTCGTCGGAGTCCGTGATCGTTATCGAACAACCATCCCATGTGAATATTGTTTTGTGTTCCCAACGAAAATGTTCAGTCCATTTGCTAAGTGTATCAAGGAGAATCGTGATTCTGTTATTCGCAGCGTAGAAGAAGGCTATATATTGGAGTGAACGATGAGTAGAGAGATAATTATTTGGTCTCTTTTTCTAGTTCGTTGAGTTGTGCTTGTGCTAATTCACCATATCGTTTAATCCACTTCTGGCCAGTTTCTATCATCTTTTTCAGCATGATGCTGTCCATCGGCCTCTGATTCTCAAAGAGTTTCAGATTCATGATTCTGTCCATGCACTCCTGGTATGTCAAGTGATTACACATATAGCTTTGCAGAGTACGGCAAATGCGGCTATAATAGAAGAACATCACCTCGACAAGTGGGTATTTGTGATATTCCTCATAGAGTTCTTTGAATAGTTGTTCGGACAAATCAAGATGATAGCGGCTGCTCTTCTGTATCTCCTGCAGGTCTTTGTAGTAATTGTAGTAGAGAATACTCGAATCTGTGCTAGTTCTGACAGTATCGTAGTAGTCGGAGATGGATAATTCTGTGCCACACCACTGATTCATGGCATCAACATATTGTTCGGCTTCATTCACAGGGAGATGGTCACAGGTGGAGAACTCTCCATAGCTTCTCATAAGCATATAGGC
>Ga0256405_10001541_pt1 | contig 61860 bp, 67 predicted proteins | sample RumenRJG_02DNA_FD_189096 | JGI IMG/M metagenome (GOLD analysis project Ga0256405, IMG submission 189096) | Bovine rumen microbial communities from Lethbridge, Alberta, Canada - RJG_02 | ecosystem: Host-associated > Mammals > Digestive system > Stomach > Rumen | place: Canada: Alberta... | reverse complement strand
TTTTGAATTATGGCGGTCACATGAGAGATCTTAAGAATTCAACTATATATGTTACAGTTTCACCCTGTACTAAGTGTTCTATAGCATTAGCTCAAATTGGTGTTAAAAATGTAATATTTTTAGAGGAATATCACAGAGAAGAAGAAACTGAGGCCTCTAAATATATCTTAGATAAGTGTGGTATAAATTATAGTAAGTTTGGAGATAATGATGAAGATTAACACTGATGTATTGAAAAAGGCATTAGACTTTTTATCAATGGGAATTTCAAAGTCTAGTGATAAATATGAAACACAACTTATAGAATTTGAAACCTCAAATGGTAGACTTAAGGCTTATACTAGTGATGATATAAATAAGCTTGGTATTAGAATTTGTGATACTACTGAGGAACTTAATGTGACACTCAAGTTTGATATTCTTTATAATCTTATTAAGGCTTGTAAAGATGATGAAGTTGAAATTGTTGCTGCAAAGAATTATACTCAGTTTAAGACAAATACAATTTCTTGTAGGCTTAGTACTTTTACACATGTAATTGCAAGACCTAAATTTCCTGCATATGATAAGACAATGGAAGGAAGTAAGATTGCTCAGTATTTGCCTATAATCAAATCAATTCTTAATACTAGTCATGTAGAAGAATGTTATAGATATGTTTATTTTAGTGATAATGTGATGGTTACAGACACTGATAATGTTGCAATTATTAATGAAAAGCTATTTAATAATATACTAATATCTCTTCATAGCTTGGAGATTTTGAGTTCATTTGACAATTTTGAACTTGTATATAGCTCCAATTGTCTCTGTGCAAAGTGTGGAGATAAGATTGTTGAAATTAATTTGATGGATAGTTCTAAATACCAGTATAATGATATTTTAGCATTATTCTATCAGTCTTCTCCAAATAAAATTAGTATAACAAAATCTACATTAAGTTCTGCCATTAACACTGCTTCATTGTTTGATAGTGACAGTGTAGAACTTATCTTTAGTGATAAAGGTTTAACAATGGAAATGCCTAAACTTGGCTTTAAGTATATCTTATCAACAGAAAGTTGTTCAGATATGAAATATAATCTTCCTTTAACATTACTTAAGAAATTCTTAGTAGTTGGAGACAACTTAACTATTGGATATAATGATGCTAATCTTATAGGTATTGAAAATGATAAAATAAAGGCATTATTTGGAGTAGAGTCAAATGGAGATTAAAAATAAGAAGAAGTTTAAACTAAATAAGAAAAAGTATATTATACTTTTATCTCTTTTAGTTGTCTTTGTAGGTATTGCTGTATGTGGATTTTGGATCCGCTACAAATATTATACTACATTGCCTGAATCACATGTTTTTGTATGTGATAATCCTTCAAATGACTCTGAATTTGATACTTGGATGAAAGAGAAGATAGGACTCAACTGGGTACCTACTTATCTTATCATAAAAGATGATGTTGTTATAGGAACCATAAGAGGAGGAATACCTGAGAAACAATTTACTAGTGAACTCACATATATCTTAATGAAGAACTGGCAAATTGAAGAATTACCTGATATTCCTGTATCTTGTGTAGATGGAACTAGAGACTCACTAAAAAATGTATTACCAAATGACAAAAACTTTTATATAATAGAAATAAGTTGGGTACAATGCCCTGACTGTATTTTCCAAGATGAAAACTTTACAAAAGACATTTATGGTAAGTACAGCAATCAACTAATCTATAGATATTATATACATAGCACTCAAGATGAAGTACTTGAAAAACATAATTTTAGAAAGGAGTAACCACTATGGGAATTTTTGATGTATTTAAAAAGAAAGAACCTGAGATCTTTTGGAAGGAACTTGATTTAATTCCTGGTGGCATGCTTGTTGGAGATTATGTTAAAAGAATCTTGAGTGATAATAGTAGAGTTGAAGGTTATATATTTCTTAATGATAAAAAGATAAAGTTTGCCTATGGTAATCTAACAGATATTATAGATCCTAAGCTATATAACAATCAAGTAACTGCAATTCAGGGTTATATTGATGACACTAAAAAGTTTTCAGATAAGGATATATACTATTTTAAATTAATCTTTTAAAATGCTGTTTACATTTATTGTTATATGTATATAATTAAATTATCAAAAGAAACTTGACAATTTAAATAAAATTTGTAGTTGATAATCTGGCCTCCTACAACATTTTAATCAACTATTACGTAGTCAATCGTACCTTCTTCGGGGATAGCGAAGATAATAGAAAAAGAAATATACTAAGACGTACAATTCCTTAGTGGAAGTAAGCTTTCAATTTTCTATAAGGGCTAGCAAATCTTTAATCTTTGCTTACTTCTTTTATCGGACTGTGGCGGAATAGGCAGACGCAACGGACTTAAAATCCGTCGGTGGCAACACCGTGTGGGTTCGACTCCCATCAGTCCGACCAACTTTTGTAAGTGTAGTAAAAAACTTTCTGAACGACTAATGTCGAGGTCCTAAGCAATCTGTGCACAAGATTGGGAATGAAAATCTTAGGTGGAGCGGTGGTAACGTCTCAAATATATTTAACAACCAAATGTCACTTTTAATAAGGTGACATTTTTATTTAAGAAAGGAAGTTAACATAATGAATAGAGCACAGTTGGTAGATGCAATTTCAACTAAGACAAACATCACAAAGAAGGACGTTGATCTTATCTTGACTGAGTATATGAAGCAGGTTAAGAAAGCTGTCCAGAAAGATGATAATGTAAGACTCATTGGTTTTGGTACATTCAAGAAGACAAAGAGAGCAGGTAGATATTACATTCACCCTGCAACTGGTGAAAGAGCTTATGCTAAGACAAAGAATTCAGTAAGATTTGTTCCTGGTAAGGCATTTAAGAAGAAGGTTAACTCAAAGCTTAAGAAAAAGAAGGTAGTTGCCTGATGGATAATAAAGAAAGATTTCTTGCAATTGCTAGCAATATCAAAAGAGATGGTATTGATGATTTATTAGCATATTGTGAGAACTCAGATTTCTTTACTGCTCCTGCATCAACTAGATACCATGAAAGCTATGAAGGTGGCTTGGTAGAACATTCACTTAAGGTCTATGATCAGCTTAAAAAATTAATTGAATGTTATGATTTGGATTTTTCAGAAGAAACCATTGCTATTGTAGCATTATTTCATGATATTTGTAAAGCTGAATGCTATGATGTTGAAATGAGGAATGTAAAAGACAAACAAACAAAGAGCTGGTATGAAGCACCTTTCTATGTCTTTAATGAAAAGAAAAAGTTTGGTGGTCATGGATCAAAATCAGTTTTTATTTGTATGTATTACATGAGGTTAACCTTTGAAGAAGCTACAGCTATAAACTGTCACATGGGACCTAACGGTACAGATTTTAGTTGTATGGATGCTTATAGACAATATCCTTTGGCATTCTTACTTCATGCAGCTGATATGGCAGCAACTGTACCTGGTTTAAATTACACTCAATCCACTGAGGATGAAGATATTTAATAGGTAACAGAGTTTAATCAGGAACTCTAAGATCACAACCAATTTGAGAGCTGTTAATTATATTTGTATTGCAAGTATGTGCCAGATAAATCAAGCCGATCTCTAACATCACTCTTACGATCTTACCTATTAATACATAGTCTCCTATTTCGGACTCCGAGACTATTACGTGAAAGTCGTACGTTTAGACCTCACGATAAAGGTCTATTTTTATGTCAACTTTCCTGATAAAAATTATTTACTAAAAAATATTCAATAATATAATATAACTAGTTAAAACTAGCTTAAGAGGTACTAAATATGAGCAAGTTAATGAATGTTACTTGTGATAATTGTGGAGCACAGTATAGAATAAGTTCTAGAGGTGAAATGAACTGTAGATTTTGTGGCTCCAAAGTTTATCTCAATGACAAAGATTTTAAGAACTATCTGAAGACAAGAGATGAAATGTTGATAAAGGATAAATTCAACAATGACTCAATAATGACAGATGGTGATGTAATAGGTTTTTATAGAGACTATAGTTTTAAGTATAGTTTTGATGTAGATGGCAATATCCTTGTATATGATGTCTCAGCTATTTATAATGAATCAAATAAAGATATTTATGTTGGTGCATCAAATATAATCTTTGCTTTCAATAATGAAAAAGATTATAATAATTATCTTAGTAATAGAAAGATTACTTTCCCATCAGCTGATATTAAGAAGCTTGAGAAGTATTTACCTAAAGTAGTCTTTAATGGACAAACTAAAGATGGAAAGTACATAGTTGTTTTAGATAAAGATGAGAATGTATATCCTTTAGAGATATTCAATGTTGGACTTAATCCTAGAACAACAGCTTGGGTTATCTCAAGACTTGAAAACCTTGGTTGTCTCTTAGAGTTCAATAATATTGGAATGAATAAACTCTCAATTGATGATATTTTTATTAATCCTAAGACACATGAACTTTATCTTTATGGTAACTGGGAAAATGTAACTGACTCAACAGAGAATTATCTTAAATCAATTAGATCAATTGCAAAGTCAATTCCTGTTAATGCAGTGGCACCTAAAATGTATGATGAGTTTTTAGACTCAGAACCTGAAAACAATGCCTATGATGATTTCAAAAAGTGGGATGAGGTTATTGTAAAAGGTTTTGGTGGACATAATTTTAATAAGTTTGATTATTTATAATAAGTAAAGGAGATATTTTATGGGTTGTGGAAGTTATACAGCATCTGACTGGGACAAATTAAGAACATCTAGGAATATTGATACCTCTTCTGTTAGAGAACTATTTGGTAGTGAGAGTATGTTAGATAAGTACAATCCCTACTACATTGCAAGAAGAGAAGCACATGATAATGATGAGCATCCTAATTCTACACCTATTGCAATTGGTGTTGATGTAACAGGATCTATGGGATATTTGTCTGAGGAAATTATTAAGAATGGCCTTAATGAATTGATGAAGAAGCTTTATGCTTCTCAGGTTATTCCTGATCCTCAGTTGATGTTTGCTGCTTGTGGTGACTATGATGATTATGCACCACTTCAGGTAACACAGTTTGAATCTGATATTAGAATTGCAGAACAGTTACTAGAACTTTGGCTTGAAGGTCATGGTTGTGGTAATGGTGGTGAAGATTACCAGTTGCTTTGGTATTTCCTTGCTAAGCATACAGATATTGATTGCTTTAAGAAGAGAAATATCAAGGGCTTTGCATTCACAATTGGTGATGAACCTGTACATCCTGTAATTAGACCAGAAACTTTTAAGAAAGTCTTTAATGAAGATGACATGGAAACAGTTAAAACTTCTGATGTAATTAAGATGTGTGAAGAAAAGTACAATCTTTTCCACATTGCAATTGACAAGGGTTATGATGTAGCAAATGTAATTCCTGGCAAGACAATTCTTATTTCTAAGAGTGAAGTATCTTATATTCCTGAAATTATCATTACAGTTATCTGTAAGGTAAAGGGACTCAAGACAGAAGATATTCTTGGTGATCTTGATCCTACAGTTGAAAAGATCATTGCTAAGGCAATCAAGAATGTAAAGTTCTAAGAGGTATTTTATGGTATATGCTGTTATTGGTGCCAACTATGGTGATGAAGGAAAAGGTCTTGTAACTGACATTCTTACAAGACAGGGAAATCAGAAAGTAGTTATACGCCATAATGGCGGTGCTCAATCAGGCCATACTGTTGAGAAGGAATCTGGAGAAAGATTTGTATTTCATGAACTTTCTTCAGGTTCTTTTAATGGTGCAATAACCTATTGGGCAAATACCTTTTATCCTGATCTTTATAAACTTGAAGAAGAGATTAAGGAATTTAATAAGGTGTGTGATACACCTGTAAAAATTTATGCATCTGAGAATACTAATATCACATTGATATTTGATGTCATAATTAACCAGCATAAAGAACTTGCTAGAGGTAAAAATAGACATGGCAGTTGTGGCATGGGAATTTGGGAAGCTAAAGTAAGAACTGAGGCTGGTTTTGGTGTTACTATTGATGAAATTAAAAAAGGAACTATAATTGATCTTGTCACAAAATTAGACATGATTAAGAGATATTATGTTCCTAAAGAAATTGGTAATGCTCAGTATGATGTTAATATTCTTGAGTATGCTAAAGCATTAAAGAATGCAGCTAATCTTGTTACAATAGTAAGAGATGAACCTACTTTCTTTAAGTTATTTGACATTATTGTATTTGAAACAGGCCAGGGTCTTCTTCTTGATGGAGATAGAGTTGATCTTTATCCTCATACAACAGCAAGTTCTACAACAATGAAAAATCCTGTAGATCTGGCTAAAAGATATAACATAAATGTTGATGAGGCAATTTATGTAACAAGAACATATCTCACTAGACATGGTGCTGGTCCTTTTGTTGAAGATAAGGATATTCATTTTGAGGACTTAACAAATCAGCCTAATCCTTGGCAGGAGACTATTAAGTTTGGTAGAATTGATGTAGAGGATCTTGTTAAAAGAATTGAAGAAGATTGTCCTGATAATGTAGCAACTACTATATTTATTACTCATGTAAATGAGACTAATGGTAAGATGCTTACAGTTAATGGAGACATATCTGTTACTGAAGCATTTAAGAATGTCAAGCATGACAAGTATTTAAGTTATGATAAGTTTGGAATAAATGTAAAAAAGGTTTGGTGACATGAATAAATATTTACAAGAACTAATGAAAAGCTCAGAGACACCAATAGTATTTGATTATGATGGTACTTTATTTGAAGCTAGATGGTTTGTTAAACAAATAAGCATCATGGAGAATACAGATGAGGCTTTGTTAAAGGCTATGGAAGATGAAGAGTGTCTTTATTCTGAGCCAATAGCTTATATGAGAAATTTTGTAAGCCATAGAACTAATACAAATAATTTGTTCGCATTGAGTCATATTCATAATGCAATTGAATTTGAATTTAAGTGTGAACAGCTTCATACTTACTATCCTAAGCTTTCAAAGCTTTATTGGGCAAAGTCAGCTGAGGATAAAATTAAGCATCTTGAAGAAATTTATGAAAAGTATGGTGAGTTTATCTATATTGATGACAACTTAGAAAACTTATTAGATTTTGAGAGACATTTTAATAATCCAGAAAAGTGTCATTTCTTCCATACATCATCTATTTTTGTATAAGGAGTTTTTATGGGAGCTTGGGGTTATAAAGTTATTCAAAATGATCTTGCTAGTTATCTCCTTAATGATTATATTGTATATTTATCAGATATAAAACCTATAGAAGCTCATGTTGATGAATTGCTTAATTATGAAAGTGATTATAATGAAGCAAAAATATTAGCCATTGCAATTATTGACTCTTCAATAAATGGAGTTGATTTTAGTTTATTAGATAATGATAATACTTGGAATGGTTCAGAAGATAAAATAAAAGAGTTCTTCATTTCTTTATCAAAAACACCATTGAATAATTTTATTGACAAAGCATTAGATACAATTGAAGAGTGTATTAATGATCCATTTTGTCCAGCTGAAGGTGAAAGTTTAGAAATACTAAAAACATATAAGAAAAGATTAATGACTCGTAAAAATCTTGTTTCTATTAAAAAAGTAACTCGTATATGAAGAGCTATTTATATATACAAATAAATAGTTAAGAGAGGAAAATTTTATGGAATATGATGAAGAATTAGATCTTGAAAATTTTGAAAACTTTCTTAGCAAAGATAAATCTTTAGCTCAAAAAAGACATAATGATGTTACTAAAGCATTGAGAAAAAGACGTATAGCCCATTCTTATTCTTTATTTGCTTTTACTGGTTGGTATGATAATCTCCATCAATATTCAAAAAATAAAATTCATTGTTCATGTCCTATGTGTACAGCAAAAACAAATACAAAGGCTTATAAGTCTAGAGGACCTGTTGATGGAACACGTGGAGTAAGACCTACATTAACAAATAAAAGATATGGTAAGAAATATTATAAAATTTCTGAAATGAGAAAAATAGATGCATTAAATTATAATGAGGTATAAATATGGAAATTGAACATGCAATTTGGCTAGATGGTGAAGATGGTTTTGTAGAATGTTCTAATTGTGGATATATATCAAAAGAAAGATTAGATGAATGTCCAGAATGTGGTCGGTCAATGGGAATGACTGATGAAGAGTTTGAAGAATATATTGAACATTTATATGATGATGAAGATTAAGTGAAGAGCTATTTAATAATATAGTTGCATAGAAACTTCCTTATTACATCATAGGTGATCTATCTGGTAGATAGCCTTGAGTTATCACCAGATTCTATATTAGTTTTCGCAACAATATTTGAAAGGCTATTTATCTATACAATAGCAAAAATCAGTTTACAAATTAAAATCAATAGATTATGATGTAATTGTAAACGGAAAAGCTATTTAATTACATAAAGTAAAGAAGTACAAAAAAAATCAGTTTACAAGGATAGTACCTAATGATATAATGATACTATCAAAAATAAAAATCTAAGTAAAGGAGTAAATCTTATGTTGAAGAATTTGAACAGACATAATGTAAAAACAGCATGGAATACATATAGTGTTGCATGTGGAATTATGGGCTCAGATTTTACACCTAAGTATGAACAGCTCCTTTCTCCCTATGGGTTAAGTTATGACTAGATAGTATAAGAATACTATTTAATATCTTGACTTAAACCATAGAGAAGATTATAAAAAATCTTCTCTATTTTTTTTATTTTTCTATATTCCGGAATAGCTCTAACGGTAGAGTGGGTGCCTTGTAAGCATCAGGTTGAGGGTTCGAATCCGTCTTCCGGATCCATAAATTCCTCACAAAGGTGAGGTCCTATAATTCAAAATTGCGCAATATGAATTATAGAAGACTGTATAGTTTAATTGGAAGAACGCTCGAGTAAATCGAGAAGTACAGGTTCGAATCCAGGTTGCAGTATTATGGCTGGATAGCTCAGCTGGCTAGAGCAGTGGACTGAAAATCCACGTGTCACTGGTTCAACTCCAGTTCCAGCCACCAAGAAATAAAATAAGGAAGGAAAGAAAAAATGAAACAAAAGCGATTTAGAAAGGGTATGAAAGGATACCCAAGGCTAGTAAGCTAATCTAGTGAAAGCGTCCGGTTGAAGCCCGGAGGAGGTTGGGGCAGAACCAACACTAGCCACCAAATTATTATGGGTTTGTAGTTCAATGGTTAGACCTCCTGACTCTTAATCAGTGAAATGAGGGTTCGAATCCCTCCAAGCCCACCAACAACTAATGGCAAGTCAGAAATGATACTACTATTAAAATTGAAACTTGACAACTTAATTTATATGCGTCGGTATGCAAGTCTGGCCAAAGCAAGCGGTCTGTAAAATCGATCCTTCGGGTTCGGTGGTTCAAATCCACCCCGGCGCACCATATATTCTCCGGTCATTCAAAGGTAGGATAGATGACTGTTAATCATTCAATGAAGGTTCGATTCCTTCTCGGAGAGCCAGGCACTTTTTGAAAAGTTTTATTTGTGAAATGCCGTCCTTATTATTGAAGAGAAGATAATAAGAGCAACGGAAAAAACTTTTCACTTATCGCCTCATACGATAACGGTTAGTCGGACAGATTGTCGATCTGTAGGTACGGGTTCAATTCCCGTTGGGGTGGCCACAAAGATAAGAGGTGTAGTTCTATTCTAGCTCCCCGGCATATGAATAGACGAGACTTGTCCGCCTCTTATCATTATCTCTCCATCGTTTAGTGGTGTAGGACGCTGGGTTTTCAACCCGGAAACAGGAGTTCGATCCTCCTTGGAGGGACCAATTATAGGAGTGTAGCTCAGAAGGTTAGAGCGCAGGTCTGATAAACCTGAGGTCATGGGTTCGATTCCCTTCACTCCTACCAATAATGGATGTGTAACTCAATTGGCAGAGTACCGGTCTCTTAAACCGGGAGTTGCAAGTTCAATCCTTGTCACATCCACCAATATGTGTAGATAGTGATTTATTTTGCAAGATAAATCAATATCCAAGACAAATGACATGACTGATCAACATGAAGTGTGTCTATGTGGGTTCAAGTCCCAAAGGGTTAGCCATACCCGAAGCCGATGTGGAGGTACACATATATTTTTATGGGGCTGTAGCTCAACTGGGAGAGCGCCTGCCTTGCAAGCAGGAGGTAGTGAGTTCGACACTCATCAGTTCCACCAACATGAGAGAAATCTCATTGGCTCCCTATATTTGCATAGAGGCTTCCTTATTCGGATTTAAACTGTTCGACTCAGCATTAGTCTTCGCAAATAAAAATGTGGGATTAGTATAATGGCTTAGTATATCTGCTTGCCAAGCAGAAGATGCGAGTTCGATTCTCGTATCCCACACCAAATATGTCAGTGTAGCTTAGTTGGTCAGAGCACACGGTTCATACCCGTAAGGTCACTGGTTCGAATCCAGTCACTGACACCAGGTCATGATGAAGAAAGATGAAATTTAAAACTATACTGTGAAGCTAGCAGAAGAAATGTTTTATTGAGTAAGACTTTCGGTACTCTATTATAAAGAGCGCTCAGGCTTTTCCTGCAAGAAAAGTTACTAGTTAGAGTACGACGCAGGTATTGGTCTTGGTGAAAACCCAAGGTGGCTACCATATAAAAAATAAAAAGGAGTTTTAATATGTCATTTAAGTATAATTTTGGAATTTTAAAAAATAAACCTATATACTTTAAGACTAATACTGGCTACATTGGTGGAATATTACAGACAGTTAAAACAAGATCAAATCAATTTGTATTTGTCTATAAAGACAAACAACTTGGTGTAGATCAATCTTACTTTAAAGGTTTAAAAACCGATATTGTTAATGATTGTATAGTTTTTAGTAAAGGCAAAGACAACTTAATAAATGGTTTGTTTGAATTTACAATGTTTGATACTTTTGGTTTTCCTTTTGAATTATCAAAAGAAATACTAGAAGAATCAAATTTAGAATTAGATATGGAAGGTGTTAAGATATTTAGACAACTTCAAAAAATCTCCGGGTGATGGAACTGGCAGACATACTAGACTAAGGATCTAGGTTTTGAGGGTTCGACTCCCTTCTCGGAGACCAAATTAAAAAATTAAATAAGGAGAAAAAATTATGATTTTACGAAAACACTTTTACAGACTAAATTATTTGGGTCTGTAATGTAATTGGCAGCATACCGGACTTTTAATCCGGGCGTGAGAGTTCAAGTCTCTTCAGGCTCACCAATTAAATGCTTCCGTGGCGGAATTGGCAGACGCAGCAGATTCAAAATCTGCCGACCATAAATCGTGCGGGTTCAAGTCCCGCCGGGAGTACCAATAAATGCGCTGATGGCAAAACTGGCAAATGCGGTGGGTTTAAGCCCCACGTCTCTTCAGGGTTCGAGTCCCTGTCGGCGCACCAGAATATATGCCCCCGTAGCCTAAGGGATGAGGCAACGGTCTTCTAAACCGTTCTATGCAGGTTCGAGTCCTGTCGGGGGTACCACAAAATAAGTTGTTTACAAACTAAATTTTTTAGGTTATAATCAACTTAAGATAGCAAAGTAGTGGAAGTAGTTGTAAAACAAAACCAAACCATTTGCATCACTGTACATTGACAACTTAATCATTTATCCACCGTTGGTGTTAGCGGCTAGCATGTCTGCCTTCCAAGCAGAGGGGGAGAGTTCAAATCTCTTACGGTGGTCCACATATACTCTCGTATAGTGTAAAGGTAGCACAGCTGGCTGTTAACCAGTATGTATAGGTTCAAATCCTATTATGAGAGCCAGGTGCTTTCTAAGATTTAAGCAAAAGGCTTCTAATTGTCGCCTCGCATGATGCGCGGGGAAAGACGTTGTGAAGAAAAATCTTAACCTTTTGCCTGTGATGTAATATAGTAACATACCGGTGTTTGAAGCCGGCTATAGGAGTGCAATTCTCCTCAGGCCTAACATGCCGTCGTAACCCGTTAAGGAGGCGGAGCGGACTGTAAATCCGCTGTCATAGACTCGAGTGGGTTCGATACCCTCAGGCGGCACCAAATTTTTCTATCGCTCTATACGATAATTGGTTAGTCGGGCGGACTGTCGCTCCGCAGGTACGGGTTCGAGTCCCGTTAGGGTGACCATAAAGAGGTTTTAGAACAAATGAGGTTCCTACTTTAAAAAAGACCTATATGTAGTTGATTGACTTTAAAATCAACCAAATGCCGGTATAGCTCAGTTGGTAGAGCAGTTGATTTGTAATCATCAGGTCTTCGGTTCAAGTCCGAATATCGGCTCCAAAATTCCTTTATCAAGCTGCAGTAGATAAAGGTCGTAGTGAATATTTAAGTGCACAAAATGTTTGCTATAAGGTTAATTGTGGTTTCTTCGTCTAATTGGCTAAGACATCATTTTTATATCCACTAAATTATAATTATACTAACAATAAGGATATAAAAGTGAAAATTTAGGTTCGAGACCTTTAGAAATCATAATTAAATAAAAATCTTATTTGCATAGAGGCTTCCTTATTTATAATGGTTTTAGAAATAGTTTTTTAGCCTTCGCAAAAATTTATGGCGCCTTGGTCAATCGGCTAAGACACCACCCTTTCACGGTGGAGTGACGGGTTCGACTCCCGTAGGCGTCACCACAATTATTACAGTTTGGTAGTTCTGTAGACTTTTTGTAATAGTGTGTTCTCCTTAATACCTTAATTAAAAACTACCAACTCATCGGAATGTAGCTCAGGTGGTAGAGTGCCTGGTCAGGGGCCAGGAAGTCGCAAGTTCAAGTCTTGTTATTCCGACCAATACTCATATTTGCCAGATTTGAGAGTATAAAATAAGCTGAAAAGATAGATTTGAAAATCAAATCTCAACGTGCTAATAGGACACGTTTAGAATATTCTATTCGTTTTCCGTAAAAATGGAGGAAATAATAATGAAATGTGAGTGTTGCAATAAGGAACATGATGGTTCTTATGGGAGTGGCAGATTTTGTTGTCAATCTTGTGCTAGATCTTTTTCTACTAAGAAAAATAGAAAAGAAATTAGTAAGAAAGTTAGCGAAACATACAAAAATAAGAAATTAGTAAATTGTAAATTTTGTGGCAAGCCATTTCAATTTTTAGGTTTATACTCACATGAAAAATTTTGTAAGTTAAATCCAGATAGAAATATCAATATAGCTAAAAATAATAAATATTCAAAGGCTACAGAAAAACATCTAAATAGAAAAGTAGTTTTAAGAGACGGTACAAAACTTAATTGTACTTATAAACAATTAGATGATTATAAAGATAATCATTTAGTTTGTGAAATTTGTGGAAAGACTGTAGAAGAAAGTGTAAAATATACTGGAAAATTTAAAGCAAAAAATTTATGTATAGATCATGATCATTCTACAAATGAATTTCGTGGATTACTTTGCCAAGTTTGTAATAGACAATTAGGTTGGTATGAAAATAATAAAGAAAAAGTAAATGAATATTTACAAAAACAAAAACCATTTGGCCCTATGGTATAATGGCTATTATGACGGATTGTCTCTCCGTAGATCGGGGTTCAATTCCCCGTAGGGTCGCCAATAGGTTATGAGTAATCCTTAAAACTCTTAACATGGTGTCTATAGTGTAATTGGATAGCACGGCAGTTTGTGACACTGTTAGTGAGAGTTCGAGTCTCTCTGTTCGCCCCAAAATGTACCGGTTGCTAGGTGGTCTGGCGTATGGTCTGCAAAATCATATCTTGTGGGTTCAAATCCCATCCGGTATTCCAACAAAATAACAAGGAGGTAATTGTAATGAAACAAAGAATTTTAGTATCAGAATTACTCAGAGCAATTGCCTTTGAGTTAAAAAGAGAACATGCATTTAGAAATATATTTATTACTCATAATGCATTTGGAATGCTATCTCCAGCATCACATGTAAATACACATACTAATGCTGGACAAGAGAAAGTGAAGTATAATTCACTAGCATCAGCAAAGAAGGCAGCTGAAAAGATGACTGAAAAAAGAGGTGTACAATTTAGTTTTTATAAATGTGCATACTGTAAAGGTTATCATGTAGGTGTCAATCAAACAAATAGAGCATTACAGGAAAATAAAATAGAGAGCTCTAACTAAGCTCTCTATATATGGCTCCATCTTCTAATTGGCTTAGGAAGCTAGACTCTCAATCTAGTAATGCGAGTTCGATCCTCGTTGGAGTCACCAAGCCGCAAATAGAACTTCCTTATAAAAATTTGATTGACCTTCAAAAAATTAGTTCTCGCGGTTGTCTATCTAGATGTCAGTCAATGGTAGGCCGCATGCTTCGGAGACACGGAATGAAAGTTCGATTCTTTCCATCTAGACCATTTTTTATGGGGGTGTAGCTCAGCTGGTTAGAGCATCTGCCTTACAAGCAGAAGGCCTCGGGTTCGAGTCCCGCCACCCCCACCACATTGCTTCTATAGTTTAAGGGTAAAACAATTGATTCGTAATCAATAAGATAAGAGTTCAAATCTCTTTGGAAGCTCCAATGAAAGTATATTTAATTATACTATAATATATAGAGGTATAGTTAATATGAATACATTTGGAGTTTTTAATATTGAGACAAAAGAACTTTTTCAATTTGATAAATATGAAGATGCTTTAAATAGTTATATACAACTTGTTGTGGAACATGTAAAACATGAAGATCATAGATTAGCACCTGATTGGTATTTAGTTTACGTCAATGAAGGAAAAATAGTTCAGTTTGAACAATTTAATTGGAATATATATTGTAGAAATGTTGATCTTGATAAACTAAATGAAATTGACAAATACAAACTCGAAAATAAAATTTACTGAGATTTTCTCAGTACATGCAAGCGTGACAGAGTGGCCAATTGTAACGGTCTGCAAAACCGTAAAGTCGGTGGTTCGAATCCACTCGCTTGCTCCAAATAACACTCACGTGATGCAAAGGCAGACATACTAGAGTCAGAATCTAGTTGTTTGAGAGTTCAAGTCTCTTCGTGAGTACCAAATGCCTGTATGGTGGAATGGCAGACACGCTAGCCTTAGGAGCTAGTACCATCGAGGGTGTGAGGGTTCAAGTCCCTCTGCAGGCACCAAGATAGCGGGTAGCCTTTTCGGAGACTACGGGAGATGAAAACCTACTCCCCGTCAAGTCATTGGCAGTAGCAAAACCATTTAGTGAGAAAGCAAATGACAATTTATCGAGGTGTAGCGCAGTTGGTAGCGTACGTGCTTTGGGAGCATGGGGCCGCAGGTTCAAGTCCTGTCACCTCGACCACAAATCTAAGAAAGGAAGGAAAAACATGATAGAAACATCACAAAAAGAAAATAAGCAATTATGTGAACAATATCCATTTTTACTTCCTCGTAATATATGGACAGATGAAATTCCAAAGGATTTTGATTATTCTTATACAGAATTAGATGCTATGCCAGATGGTTGGAGAAAAGCTTTTGGACTTCAAATGTGTAAAGAGTTAAAGCAAGAACTCATAAAAATAAACAAAATGGATGAGTTTAGAATAGTTCAAATTAAAGAAAAATTTGGTGAGTTAAGATTTTATACAAATTGGACTACTAATGAAATTGAAGCTATTATAAATAAGTATACTGAACTAAGTAGAAAAACTTGTATAAATTGTGGTAAACCAGCAACAGTTATTACAACTGGATGGATTAGTCCTTTTTGTAATGATTGTATAAAAGACATAAATGATAATTATGAACCAATAGAAGAAAGCTAACAATATAGTTTTGGTAGTTTCTATATTTTTACATATATATGTTAGTTAAAGCTTTTGCAATAAAAAATTTAAGGTACCTGACCAAAAAACTACCACTTATTTAGGAGAGATATATTATGAATGAGTATGATGAAGTTTACAAGAAACATTGTAGTCGATGTCATCTAAGACATCAATCAAATTGTGAATATAAAAATTGTTCAGAAGAACAATATAATAGTTGGGTAAAAGAAGAAAGACGTAAGATAACAGATAAATATTTTGATGGTAATTTTGGTTAATGAAAAATTTTTTAAAAGTTTTTCAAAAAATCAGTTTACAAATACAATTCAAAAGTATATAATCAATTTCACTTTTTCATAAAATGAAACTTGATAACATATATGGCCGGTTTCGGGTCATTAGATAAACCTAGTAATAGGGATAAAGCAAAGAAGATCCAAATCTTTGCGACATTGGCAACAGTGTTCATCGGAAAACCTATACAACTTATACTTAACCTAAAGTCCATGCCAAATGGTGAAGACAATGGAAAGTAACAATGTTGAAAAACGTTGGGTATCTAGAAATAGAGAGTAAGTTGGTAGTTCTTTGGTACAAGTGTCGCAAGCATAAGTGCTGGATTAACGACTATGGAAAATCTGAAACCAAAGTCTCCTCTGGAGATGGCGGGAATCGAAAGACAGGTTGGAGATAAGAGAGCAAAGGCCGCAAGCCAAGCAAGATGGCGATGGATGGACTGTACTCAAAAGGTATGGGTGTCCAAAGATCAGCCTCGTCATCTAGGAAAGTGAAATTTTGCATAAATGGTAATGCAATTGCCTATTAAGCAATAGATTGTAGGTTCAAGTCCTATGATTTCAAACATTAGCAAAAGTGCTGGTCACCTGAATGTCTAAAACGGACTTATCCATCTGAAATATGGTGGCATGTGGATTCCGCAAGATGAAACATGAGGGAAGTACAAGTAAATGCAACTCTAGCAGCCCCGCAGGCTGTGAATCCCGCAAGGAAGAATGTGTTGAAAGGAACTCTATAAAGACTCAGGTAAGTGTTTGCTGATTTTCTCAAAATCAGTGTCCGTCGCTACTACTCCTTAATCGGGAGTGTGATAGACTTTGCCAACGAAGTCGAATGTAGTGAATAAACGTCAACAATCTCAGCGTTTCTTAATACTTCCTTCGGGAAGTATTTTTATATTAGAAAATATTTAGTACAGGAGTTGTTATATGAAATGTGAAACTTGCAGCAAAGAGCATGATGGCTCTTATGGGAGTGGAAGATTTTGTTGCCAATCCTGTGCTAGATCTTTTTCTACTAAAAATAAAAGAAAAGAAATAAATCAAAAAGTAAGTAAAGCATTAAAAGGAAAACCGGCTAATGTTACTGAAAAAGTAATTGAAGGAAGAAATACAAGAAAACAAAAAACATTATCTAAAAATTTAGATAAACAAGTTTATGTAAATGGTGATTTTATAAATATCACTAATAGAGAATTAGAAGAATATAGAAAAACACATCCTGTTTGTGAAATTTGTGGTCAAGCTGAACACGCTATAACTTTTACAGGTTATACTAATAGAACAAAACCTAATAAGTTATGTGTAGATCATGATCACAATACAAAAGAATTTAGAGGTTTACTTTGTGTATCTTGTAATTCAAAATTAGGTTGGTATCAAAATAATAAAGAAGCCATAGAAAAATATTTAAGTAAATCTAGCTAGTTTAATTGGTAAAACACCGGCCTCCAAATCCGGGTAATGTGGGTTCGAGTCCTACGCTAGGTGCCATAAGATAATACAATAGTCGAGAATAACGACACCGAGTACAAAATAACAAGGTTAGGTATTAAATAAAAATAAACTAGAATAAAAAGTGAAATATTTTTATTCGCGTATTATCTTTCTTTAATATATTCCGCCATAGCTCAGTAGGTAGAGCGTCCGGCTGTTAACCGGAATGTCGTAGGTTCAAGTCCTACTGGCGGAGCCAATCATTTCCGTGATTCCTTTACTAGTTGAGGGTTATCAACTAGTTTTATCGTAGCTTAGCTCAGTCGGTAGAGCAGGGTTCTTATAAAGCTCAGGTCCCGGGTTCAATCCCCGGAGCTACGACCAATCTATATGGGGGATGGGACTGCATGGAGTGGTCACCTGATTTGCACTCAGGAAAACAGACGAGTTCAATTCTCGTATCCTCCACCAGGTGGTATTGGTGTATCGGCTTGCATTACAGATTGTGGCTCTGTCGGGACGAGTTCAACCCTCGTATATCACCCCACATTTCATTTGCATAGGAACTTCCTTATTCGGGTTACATTTAGGAATATGGCTTGCCATATCCCTAGCAGTTTTTAGTTCCCGCAAATTTGGTTCCATAGGCTAATGGATAGACTAGTCGGCTACGGACCGACTGCTGCGGGTTCGAATCCTGCTGGAATCACCAAAATGCTCGTGTGAGTCCCAATTGGTAAGGCGCCTGCTTGGAAAGCAGGTTATCGTTAACGCGATATGCAGGTTCAAGTCCTGTCGCGAGCGCCAGTAAAAAAATATTTACTTATTAGTAAATATTTATATAATAACCTTAAGATTGAAGCGAAAAATTCGTTAGAGTACCTTTTAATCTAAGGCGGTGCAGTACTAAATGAAAGACATTCGAAATTTTTCACTAGTATTGCACTAAACCCGCCTCCATAGCTCAGTTGGTCAGAGCGGCTGATTAGTAATCAGCAGGTCAAGAGTTCGAATCTCTTTGGAGGCTCCACTTTTTTATGGCAGGGTGGCGGAGCCTGGTCGATCGCGCCGGTCTTGAAAACCGGAGGCTGTAAAAGGCCCGTGGGTTCGAATCCCACCCCTGTCGCCAAAGTCCTGCAGGAGACTATAAATCGCTGTATAGCTCAGATAACCTGATTAACGTCTAAGCGTATGTTAAGTACGTAGGCCTGAGCGCCATTTATAAAAGAAAGGAGTATTACATGTCAAAAGAATCTAATATAGAGATATTTGAAGATACAAAATATTTGTATGAAAATACTCCTAAATTAATTGATGCTATTAAATATTCAAAGGATAATCAAAGGATTATTTTTGAAAATGATGAGGTAGCTCTTTTTCCTTCAAATAAAGAAGGTAAAGTTATTGTATCAGAGAAAAGATCTTTTGAGGCTGCAAAGGAATATACAGGAAAGAAAGTAGCAGTTCTTAATTTTGCATCTGCTACAAATCCTGGTGGTGGAGTACTTAAAGGATCCTCAGCACAAGAAGAGTGTCTGTGTAGAACATCAACACTTTATCCTTGTTTGAATACAAAAACAAACTGGAATAATTTCTATACACCACATAGAAATGAAAGAAATGCATTAAACAATGATGACATTATCTATACTCCAGATGTTGTAGTTTTTAGAGAAGATACAATTGATGCTCAGTTCATGGAAGAAAAGGACTGGTACAAAGTAAATGTAATTACCTGTGCTGCTCCTAACTTAAGAGACAATCCTTCTAATAGATACAATCCTGATAATGGATCAAAAGTAGAAATAGAAGATGCTGAACTATTTGATTTACATGTAAAGAGATTTAGTAAGATTTTAGAGGTAGCTGCTCTTAATCATAATCAAGTTGTTATTTTAGGTGCATTTGGTTGTGGAGCATTTCTTAATCCACCTGAAGTAGTTGCCTCTGCTGCAAAAATTGCTATTGAAAAATATAGACAATATTTTGACACAATTGAATTTGCAATCTATTGTGGAAATAGTAAACAAAACTATGAAGCATTTAGAAATACATTGACAAAGTAAAGTCATTAAAACACCTGGCCGGACCAAGTTCCTAACCAAATATCCAGAGCGTTTTGAAATCGCTTCTTAACAGCTCGTCTGGAGGCGTAGGTCACCGACGATAATACTTGGAAGAGGTCCACCATCTAAGATAGGTAAAGTCAAGAGAACTCCAGGGAAAATCTCTGCCAGTAGAGGTTGGGCTCTACATTCTATGGCGTGATCGCATAGTTGGTCGAGTGCACCGGTTTGCTAAACCGGCAAGGGCGCAAGTCCTTCGAGGGTTCGAATCCCTCTCACGCCGCCACTTTAAATAACTAAAAATAGAGTTTGGTAGTTTTACTATTTCTAGTTATATCCAATGTCCTATTATACGTTGATGTCCTTCAAGAAAATGCAATGCAGTCAGCTTAAAAAACTACCGTACATTGAGGATTGGTGAAACTGGCATCATACTGGACTCTGACTCCAGGGTTTCGAGTTCAAATCTCGGATCCTCAGCCAATATATGGGTGTGACAAGATGCAACAAAGTCTCGGTATTGTGCAATCTCAGACGTCGGAGGGCACAATCAGAAGACAGTGTGAAGATTGGTTCTTGAAGCCGTATGGACGCATACGAGGGATGTGGGTTCAATTCCTACCGCACCTGCCGAATATTTAGGTTTTAGTAGGTTGTACCTTAAACAACTTATTACCAGTGTAGTTAAGTTAAGTGCATGAATGTAACATTAATATTAAGAAACACGTGATATTATATTAAGGTTACTACAGTGATTGTACCGAACCGGAACTTGTCATTTCGGTCCCAAAACTATCCTTGTGACGAAGGAGATACAAGAAGTCTTGTACTACACCCAAAAAATTACTATTTTTAAAAGTCAAGAGGTATTGATTATGAAAAATAAAGGAAATAGAAGATATTCTTGGCTTAAAGATGGAATTAAAGTTTCTAGAAAACATTTTAAGAAAATGTGGGCTAGAAAAATTCGTCACCAGAAAATTGATTATGTTAATGGTTGTCACTATAAGAAATTTAAGGGTGAAGAAGAATTTAATTATATAGATTAACATTTAATACTGCGGGATGGAGCAATTGGTAGCTTGTTGGGCTCATAACCCAAAGGTTGCAGGTTCGAGTCCTGCTCCCGCCAGATATACAAAGTTCTTGTACCTTGACGTGGTGTATATCCTTTAAACTAAATCAAGAACAAAATGTATTAGGTAGCAAAGGAGTAATTAACCTTTGAGATAATAATGCCTCTATCATTAAGCTAATACATAAATTCAATAGAGGAGAATTTAATATGAAAACATATCAATGTATCTGCGGTAAAGTTTTTGATAATCCACAGAAATTTAATGGTCATAAAAGTAATTGTAAAATTCATCAACAACATAAACATGGTTCATTAAAAGAATATAATAAACATATAAATGCTTGTATTTCTACTATAAATAATGGATATAAAAATTATATAGATAACTTGAAGAAAGAAAAAGAAAATAAATTAGAAATATGGTTATCTGAAAAACACAAATGTAAAACTTGTAATAAGATAATGACTGAGTATTATGGCTCAGGCATCTATTGTTCTAAAAGTTGTGCTAATAAAAGAAATTTAAACAGTAATACAAGACAAAAAATTTCTAATAGTGTTAAAAAAATTGATAAACAAAAAAGTATTCAAAAATATTTAAAAAATCCTAAAATTTGCTGTATTTGTGGTTCAAATATAGCCTTTGAACATAGAACAAGAAAAACATGTTCTAATGAATGTTTACAACAGGCCTTAATAAATTCTGGTAAAAAATCTGCTTCAATTTTACATAAAAGAAGTAAAAATGAAATAGAATTTTATATTAAATGTAAAGAATATTTTGGTGAAGAAAATGTATTACACAATGAACCAATGTTTAATGGTTGGGATGCAGATATAATTCTACCTCAATATAAATTAGCAATATTATGGAATGGTCCTTGGCATTATAAACAAGTAACTAAAGAACATAATCTTAACCAAGTACAAAATAGAGATAAAATTAAAAAACATGAAATAGAAAAAGCAGGTTATACTTGTTATATTATTAAAGATATAAAAAGAAGAGAAAAAGATAAAATTGAAATAGAATTTAATAAATTGCTTAAATATTTACAATAATAAAGGTTGCAGGTTCAAGTCCTGCTCCCGCCACCATAAGTTTGTTAGGTTCTTTACAAAAACCTATCACCAGCGAGTTAGGGAAGTTGATAATTCGATACTAGTATGAGGATTATCGACGAAAAGTAATAAAACATATTGATAGCACTAGTGTTTTATTATGAGGGCGTTTGTTTTTCTGTAGTGCTAACGGAAAAATAATCTATACCTATATTCGTCCCTCGCACCAAGAGTTTAATAGGTTCTCTTTAAAAACTTATCACCAACCCCTCCATTGAGTTAGCCACTAGGAGATGGAGATGTTTGGACAAAGGCTAATGTCACGAAGCAATGACCTAAAAAATTCTCTGGTCAGGTGAGTGTCTGATATATGCATAAGATAAGAGTGGATCATATACCTTCGGGCGTATCCATAATATATCATTAAACATTCTCGATTAGCGAAACTGGCTATCGCAGTGGACTTTGACTCCGCAGTTTTAGGTTCGAGTCCTAAATCGAGAGCCAAAAAGAAGTGATAATTAAAGTATGCACAAAGGGAAGCCTTTACAGAGATCTGGTCAATGACAAGATCTTGAATTAGTAGTTTTGATGCCGGGACGCCGGTGCATACGCTACCTGATATACTGGGAGGGTGTTGGCTCCCAAGTGAGACTCATGATCTCACCTACGTTGGTTCGATTCCGGCCCCAGCAACCATTTTGTAGTTTTTTTAAAAGCTACCGTGAACAGAAATCTTTTTTATTATAACATAATTAAGTTGATAATAAAAAGAGACTAATTCCAGCTTAGTACGTAAAGCTAAGTCTTTCTTTCTTTTGATAAAACAGAGATCTTTTTAGGTCTCTGTTTTTTATTGCTTATTTACAAGAAATTTGTTTTTATGTTATAATATAATCATTAAGGACAAAGGAGAACAATATGTTAATAGCTTTAGGATTTGTTTTTGTTATCATTGCAGCTTTTATCAATAAGAAGTTTGAGAATAATGATATTGTAGCCATTCTAGGATTAACAGATATTTCATGTCTGTTCTTCTTGATTGCAGCTCTTATTATTCCTTTATCATGGTCTTGGTTAATTGGTTTGGGGGTTTTCTTTATCTTAGTAAACTTATATGCAATTTGGTGTATTGCTAGAGAAGTTAAAATTTTTAAACATGATAATGTTGATACATTATCAAAAGAATACAATAAACATCTTACAGTAACTTCTAACTATATTAAAGAAGCCAATCCTAACATAAATATTATTAGAAAAAAGAGATTGCAGAAATATTATCAGTTGATTGTATCAAAAATTGATAATAGAAAGAATACTTCTGAGTATCTTACTACAGGAGAGATACTTTCTATTATATTTAATCCTTCTTATATTACAACAAAAAGATATTATGAATTGGAGAGATAATTATGTTTGAGCCTAAGAAATATAAGAGACCTACTGAATTTGATTGCATTGGTACCTATAAGAGTTCTTATAGAACATCTATATCAATTGACAATAAAAACAAAACAATGTATGGTGTTATTGTAGATGGCAAAGAAATTTTTGGTGCCTGTATGAATCCAGAAGACTTGCTTGTAGAAGTAACTTATGAAGTAATGGAAATCAGTAATCATAAGCTTAAGTATACAAATATTATAAGTAATCAGCTTATAGGTTGTATTAAGACTGATGAAGAAATTATATATGAGCATGCCTGGGAAGGTAATGGCAATAAGACAATTATGGGACCTGCTTATAAGTTCTATGCATTAGGAGCAGTTGTTAAGTGAATACTATTACAATAGCATTTAAGTTTACTGATTGTAATGATGATAGTACAGAATATTCAAACTTTTGGATAACTGATTCATTGATTATTGATATGAGAAATATTGATAAAAAAACTGAAGAAAAAATAGATGCTATTTTAACTATGTATGATTTTGAACCATATGATACTATATCAAATCATATTTTTGAATATAATTGCTGTTGTAACATAGATGATGATACTTGGAAAGAATCAAATCTATCAATATTAGTTAGAGACAGATTGATTAAAGTTTATAAAGACATAAAAGCAATTGGAGTTGATGTACAACTTGATAGATACACTTATGATTTCTTAGATGGAATGTTACCACTTATTAAGATACAAGATATAAATTGTGAATGGGCAAAGGATATTGATAAGTTGTATTTAGGTAAGTTTATCTATAATTCTGTTGACTGGAAATATGATCCTGAAGAAAAAGAAATTATTGAAAAAGGAATAACTGTTTATAATGCTTGAAATAAAAATGTCTTTTAAATTTATAGATAGAAATGATGATAGAGATCCATATACAAACTATTATGTAACTGATAGTTTGATATTTGACATATCAGCCTTTAATTTCAATGATGAAAACTTAGATCTTTTTACTAAATTTAAAGAAATTTTAGCCAAATATGATTTTATTTGTGAGAGAGAAATTCATAAAAATTTAGTAGAATATAGTTCTCATGCATATTCAAAGTATGCAAATTGTGATAATGCTAATCTACCAGAATTACTTAGACCAAAATTAAATAAAATTTGTGATGAACTATTATATGCAGGCATAGATGTTTTGGTTGATAAATATACAGATAACTATTTAGATGGTGGGTCTGCTTTTATTCAAATAGAGTATTTTGGTGATGATTATGAAAATTGGATTAAAAATCTTAATGAATTATATGCAGGTAAATATATCTACAATCCTGATAATTTAAAATATGATCAATATGAAGAAAAACTTATTGAGAAAGGAATAATTACAATATAAATGAAGTCCTTAGTTATAAAACTGAGGATTTTTTATGCTCATTTTTAGTCTTCTTATTTACAAACCTTTTTATTATATGATATAATATAAATATATAAAAAAGGAGAAATTTTTATGTATTCAAAGTGTAAAGATTGTTGGAATAATGCAGATTGTGACCATCATAAGTATATGAGTCATATGTTATATGTTGGTGTTTTTATGGAAGGTCTGTTTAATGCTGTACCTGTTGGTAAAGATAATCAGGTATATAGAGACTCCTTGAGATGGCTTATTCTTGATACAAATGAGTATAGCAAGAAGGATTTAAAGCTTAGTCACATTTATGACATTCTTGTAGATGAGTATACTTCAAAGATTTATGATAATGGCAGCATTGGTTCTGGAAATCAGCTTGTACATCATAAGTGTAAGATTATGTGTATCACAGATGATCCTGATATTGGAATTTATCCTTGTGATATATGTTCTAGTCACATTGTATCTTTTGAGGAAATTACAAGTCCTTATTTTGATTATAAAAGCACAAAGAGAATGATTAAAGATAGGTAAAAGGAGAATAAAGTACATGTCAACACATGCATTTTTTAATGATGACTATAAGGTTAAGGCTGGTGGTAGAAATGCTGCTAGAATTACTCAGGATGAGTTAAAGGCTATTATTGCTAAGTATATTGAGAAGTATGTTCCTGATGAGTATGATGAAGATGAAGAAGATTTTGATTACTTGCTTCCTGAATTAATGTGTGAATGCAAAGATATTGAAAAGGATCTCAAGTATTATTTTGATTGTGAAAACTTTACTACTAAGCAGGGTGAGTTTGATGTAGATGATAAGTATCTTGGTTATCAGACTCTTGATAATGGTCTTACCTTCCTTGGTTTCTGTGCAGGTGGTGATTGGGAGTGCCCTATCTTTGGCATTATCTACTATGATGGAAAGAAGCTTAGAGGCTACATTCCTACAAGAGGTCAGATGATAAACAGAAAGTCAAAGTCAGCCATTGGTAATGATGATGAACTTGATGAAGAGTTCTTTGCTGAATATGAAGGTGCTGAATATTCTGAAGAAGAAATGATCAATGAGATCAAGACAAGAATTATTGTAAAGTGAGATAATAATATGGAAAGATTCATAAATGATGATTACAAAGTAAAAGCTGGTGGAAGGAATGCTGTCAAGATCACTAAGGATCAGTTAAAAGAACTTATCCATGAGTATGTTGAAAAGTACTCAGAACAGATGGCTGAAGCAAAGGCTGATGGATTTTATTATAAAAATAATATGGAACCTGAAGATTATCTTATGGAAGTTCTTAGGGTTGCACCTATTAGTAAAGATGTAAAGTATGAATTTGATGATGAGAATTATAACTATGAAGGTAAATATGCTAGTTATACTACTCTAGATAATGGACTTACATATTTTGGCTTCTGGGCTGGTGGTGATTGGGAATATGGAGTATTTGGTATTGTTTATTATGATGGTAAGCAGTTAAGAGCATATATTCCAACCAGAGGAAATATGGTTAATACTAAAACAAAGGCTGCCCTTGGTGATGGTGATGAAGAGGATGATGAAATTATTGAAAAGTATGGTGGAAATGAAGAATTCAATATTGAAGCCATGATTGATGAAATTAAAACAAGAATTGTGGTTAAGGATGATAGTTCAACAAAGACACCTATGATTGTAGTTAGAGCAGCTTTATTTGTAAGAACAGATGATGATGACTGTCCTGAAATTGAGTTAACATTGACTTCTCAGAAATATTGGGATAATAATCATGCTGTAAATGACTCAGAATACATTTTTGAAGAAGATGAAGTAGATGAAGAATTTGTAGAAAAGTTTAAGAAAATCTTAAATAAAAATGGTTTTGGTGAAATCTGTGAATCTACTTTTGACTATGATATGGATGAATTTAATGAAAATAAATTGAGAAATGCTCTTAAGAAGCTTTGGAAAGCTACAAAGGCCATTGGTGTTGAAATGAAGGGTGATCCTCTTACTGAAGCTTTCATTGCTGGTGGACCTTGTCCTTATGAAAACTATGATTTTGAATGGTAAAAGGATAATATAAAATGTCTACTACTACATATCTTGATTATAAAGATCTTACTCCTGGTTGCACATACAAAGATAAGAAGGGTATTGAATACCTTTATCTTGGTGCTATAAATTGTGAAACTGTTCATGATTATGAAGGTTCAATCAGTAGTCATACCAACTTTTATGAGCATGCTTTCATTAAAGTAACTAGAGTAACAGAAACACAGTTTGAGAAGTATAAGACTTTTAAGGAATTACTTAGTAAAACTAATGTATATAAATTTTTAGTAGGTCATTGGGCTCCTAAACTTATTGAATTTAGTAGAACTATCTATGACAAAGATTTATACATTCAAGCTAAGACTAAGAAGTATAAAGATTTTTATGGTAGCATTGAACAATACTCATACAAGACAGTAAAAATTTAACTAAAATTCAATAAAAAAATTTAAGGTCTAGAAGTAATTTCTAGACCTTTTTTGTTTACAAGAAAAGAATTTTTTGATACAATTTAATTATAAAGTTATAACAACAACTTTCCCAAAGGAGAAACAAAAGAATGGCTGATTTACTTACTATTGGTAAAGATACTCTTATTTTCAACAGGTCAGATGTTAAGACTGACATCAGTAAGTATGAGAATTGGATTGATAGAACTTTTGATCATGATGAAGATCCAAAAGAATGGGGATTTAAGTATACTAAGACAGAGATTAAGCAGATTCTTGATGAGATAAGAAAAGTTGTAGATATTCTTGACATTAATGAAATTGCAAAGTGCATACCTACACTTAAGAATGGTGATTTTAGAAGAGCACCTGCACCTCTTTATGATTCAGGTCTTACTCATTATGAAGGAGAAGCTGGATGCTGGTGTAGAATCACAAATGTAGAACTTCTTGTTGAATGTGTAAATAGTGATAAGAGAATTTTTGAAATAACATTTAGTGATAATAGAGAGCATAACAAGCTTGATAAGTTTATCTATGATGGTAAGTATAACAAGCTTGAATTCAAGACAAATTCTTACATTAAGTATGAAGATCTTATTCCTGGCTGCATCTACATTGATGCAAAGAACAATGAATTTCTTTGTGTTGGTATTGTTGATGAAACTGATACAGATGTACCTACAGGTAGGAGTATAAAAACACCAACAGGTACAGTATTAGAGACTAAGGCTTGTACAACTAGATATACAAATGTATTTGTAAAGCTTTCAAAGAAAGTAAAGAAAGTACTTGATACTTGTGATAACTTTGGTGATTACTATAAGACACTTACTTATGATATTTACTATGAGGATAGCATTAAGACTTCTGATTGTATTAAAATGACAGCTCTTGTTAGCACAAGATTTACTCCTGATAAGATTTTTGGAGAATATACATGTGATACAAGAACTATTAAGGTTCTTGACAAGAAGATTACAAGAGAGTGGACAGCTTGTGCAAACTGGTGGTTTGATCATAATTATCATCATGATGAATTCTTTACAAGCATGGACAAGAAAGCAATCAATCAGTGGGTCAAGGATTACAAGGCAAAATATCCTAATGTAATTGATGATACTGATGAGTGGAGATATAGATTTAGTGAAGATGCTGACAAGGCAGACTTTATCTCAATTCATGTATCTGACCATCTTATTGCAGTTGACAGATAATTAAGTAGGCTACTAAATGTAGCCTATTTTTATGCCCTTCACTATTTACAAGACTCATATTTTTTAATATAATATTATTATAAACTTATAACTATTTTACAGGAGAACATAAAATGTCAGAAGTTGTTAATATTGGTAAGGATAGTATTCTTTTTGATAGAGACATGGTACTTAATCAGATTGATAAGTATGAAAATAATGTTGATAAGTATTATGGTAAAAATGGATATGGTTTTAAGATTTCAAGAGAAGAAGTTAGGCAAAAGCTTGATGAACTGAGAGAAGTTACAAAGATTTTGGATCTTAAGAAAGTAGTTGAATGTCTTCCTAGACTTAAAGGTGGAGACATTAGAAGAGCTTCAACTCCTCTTTATACTTCTGGCTTAATAGCTCATGAAAGAACAGAATATTACTATAAAGAATCTAATATTGAACTTCTTGTTTTTTGCACAGATAGTGAAGCTAGAATTTTCAAGGTAGGTCTTAGTACTGATAGAGTATATAATAAGGCAGATCAGTATATCTATGATGGAAACTATAATAAGCTTGAATTTAAGACAAAGACATACTTAAAGTATAATGATCTTATTCCAGGTTGTATTTATCTTGATGGAAAAGATAAGGAATATCTTTTTATAGGTGTATATGAATGTTCTTCTGATACTACAAAAAAGACCATAACTCATACTAATGTTTTTGTAAAACTCAACAAGAATACAAAAGAAAATCTTAAAAATAGTAGCAATTTTATAGAATTTTGTAAAAGGTTTGATTTTCCTTTGTATTGGTGTCCTGAGTCTATGTCTCTTAAGATGACAACTTTTGTTGATAAGTTATTTGATGTAGATGATATGCTTGGTGAAGTACACTATGGTAGTGAACATTTTAAGATTATTGCTACACCAGTAACTAAAAAATGGACAGTAGATGCAAATTTCTTCATCAATGGCAACTGGGATCATAAAGAAGAAACTACAAGTACAGATAATGAAGAAATAAAGAAGTGGATTGCAGAACTCAAAACAAGAGGAACAGTACTTAAACCAAATGAAACTTGGGGATGTGATCTTAAAGATTATATTGTTGTAGATAAATATGAAGAATTGGTTCCTATAAATCAGTAACTGAAAGACTATTTAACTATATATGTATTTAAGAGGTTCTTTTGAACCTCTTTTTTTATTTTTTATTTTATAAATTATTTTTATAGTAATAAAAGGAGAAAACTATGAGTAATGAGCAAGCTATAAAAGCTGCAAAAGAATTATCAGCTTTTTGCAAAGATCAATTTTGTCCAGATTGTATTTTTAATACTGGTTCTTGTTTATTAGGTGAAGTTGGTTGGACACCTAGTTGCTGGAATCAGAAAAATACTTTAGATGCTTTAGAAGAAATACAGGAGAAAAAAGATGTCTGATCAATTAACAAAAGATATAATTGATGAAATAGTAACATTACATGGAAAACTATTTCACAATGACTTTTTAAAGAAAGCTATGTATACTAATAAAGAAACTATAATTCAATTTCAAAATATTTCAGATGAGTGTTTTTGTAACATTATGGAAGAAATATATGGTGGAAAAGAAATCGAAGTAGAAGATGAAGAAGGTAACATTACTAAAGAAATAGAGCATGCCGATATATTTTATAAAAATGAAATTGATGGTAAGTATGGTTATTTTATTCACGATAACTGTTGTTTCATGAATAGTCCCGGCGGTGATGGAACAATAACTGCTGATGACGTAACAGATATTTTCTACTTATTCAATAAAATCTATTCTGAATTATATAATGGAACTATTGTACTATTTAAAAATCAAATAGATTTTGGAGCATATTCTTTAATACATGATCCTGAATATTCTTTTAAGCCTAATTTGTTTCAAAAAATGAAAGGTGTAAAAGCTGAATTAGGATTATTAGATCAACTTAAAGTTAAATATAAAAGAAGAGATTCAAATATAGTTTTTGATTATAATGGCCTTCAGGTATTAATGTAGTTTACTAATATAATTTTAAGAATATAATTTTTATAGAGGTAATGTTATGCTTAAAAGACAAAACTATATAATAACTTCTCCAAAGTTCAATGACTTCTTAAAAAACAATGGGAAGACAAAGGAGTTTTGGGAAGAGAATAAAAGGATAGCATCAACTCCTATAGATAAAGAGGAGCTTGATAAATTGTTTAAAGATGAGGAATAATATTATGACAAAAGATCTTTCATTTCATGAATTTTTAGATCAGTACACCGAAGTAAATTTAAGTATGACTTATGTTGGAACTAAGCCTGTTGGAATATACTTAGTTAACTCAACAGATTTGCATTTTGTAAATTGTGATGGTTGTACAGATTTTAAGGATAGTGTTGCTAAGGTCATAGATGATATTGTAAAAACAGTATCTAATAATAAGATATATTTACAGGTTTCTTTTTATTTTAGAAATTGGCTTGATATTAGTAAATATGATAAAGAAATTATTGTATCACATGAAACAATTGAATCTTATAAATTTTTAGAAGATTATGAAAATAAAAAAGAAGATAGATTATCTAATGAAGAATACATTAAAAACTATTTCTATAGATTTAATGGTCAACTTGTAGATGATATTGGCTGTTATATAAATGAAAGAGAAGAAAAGTTGACAGAAGCTTTTTATGAAGATTCTAAGTTAGACATAATAGAAGTAAAAGAACAAATTGATAATTTTGTGGAGTCAGTTAAATGATATATGTAATGGCAGACATTCATGGTTGCTATGATGAATTTCAAGCAATGCTTAAGAAGATAAAGTTCAATCCTGAAAAGGATGAGCTTATTATTGCAGGTGATATTATTGATAGAGGACCTAAAAGCTATGAAATGCTTAGATATATGGAATCTGATCCAAAAGGTGTCACTTTTCTTGTAGGCAATCATGATTATGATTTTGCTCATTACTATTGCTCTGGAATAAGACATATATTTCATGAACACTTTTGGGAAGATATGTATGATGTTTATGATTGTCTAGCTTTTAAGCGTTTTGTAAAAGATCATTATGGTACAGTTGAGGATTTAATCAAAAAACATAAAGACATAATTCTTAAAGATTTTGAGGTATGGCAAAAAAAGATTAAACAAATGCCTTATTACATTGAAAGAAAAGTAAATGGTAAGGATTTTATTATTGTTCATGGTGGTTATATTTCAAAAGAAGATTATGAGAAACATGGTAGAGACTTATATTATGACTATGGACTTGAAAATATAGAAATGTTCTATATTTGGGCTAGACAAGAACAAATTTGGTGTGGTGGTAAGCCTGACACAACAATAGTTTTTGGTCATACACCTACAATATTCAACACAGAAGGTTTCTATCATAATGGTTATATTTGGAAATATACTAAGCCAAATAATTGCAAGCTCATAAACATAGATTGTGGTCTTGTTTATAAAAAGAATTTTCCTAATGAGTGTAATGGAAGACTTGCTTGTCTTAGATTAGATGATGAACAAGAATTTTATGTGGAGGCTAAATAATGAAAATTATTGCATTACCTTATGATGAAGCAACTAATCCAAAATATAAGAATATTAATAGCACACCTTGGATATGGATTGACGGTAAGCTTGCTAAGATAAATGGTTATGATCTTTGTTATGTAGAAGATGTGCCAACTCAAGAAGGAATCTATGATTGTGAAGTAGATATAAATGGAAATCTTTATAGAGCTAAATTATTTTATTGGCATTCTATAGAATCAGATGGAGAATATGGCAGATGGATGGGATATGTCTCTGATGTAAATGATCCACGTTCTTTAGCTTTGTCACAATTAAAATATGATTCAAAATCTCCAGATGCTGTAGTGACAGGAGATGAAGCAAAAATCTTAATGGAAAAAGGATTATACTAATAGGAGGTTTAATTCATGAAATGGAATGATGAACGTAGATGTTGGGAAGACACAATGAGAATTAATGGTGTTGAAATTCCTTTAATCTACATTACAAGTTACAAAGCAGATCCTAGTGGATTGATTGACCAGTTCACTAATCTTGATATTTCTAAGGTTACTAGAGATTCAGAGGATTTTGCAATCAATTCTATTTATTTAGATACAGGAATAGACATAAGAGGTAAGATTGAACTTGCTGCAATTATTATTACCTCAGAGTATGTTCAGTTTATGTACAGGTATGGCATTAAGAAGAGAATCATGGTAGAGCATGATTATGAATACTTCTATGATTGCTATGTAATGTGAGGATATAGCTCAACTGGATAGAGTGACCGCCTCCTAAGCGGTAGGCTGACAGTTCAAATCTGTTTATCCTCACCATAAAAAGGTCTCTATTTTGAGGCCTTTTTTAATGAGTATTTTTAGTATGTTAAATAAATATTACTTTATACATATATAATTGAAGGGCTATTTATTAATATAAGATATGAGTGAAATTTAATAAAATATATTATTGTGAGGAGGAGACAAATGAGTGTCTATTACGACTATTATTTGGCTTACTCTAAGAAGAGTAAGCTATTTCCATTAGGCCCTTTTGATAAGAATCAAAAGTTAAAAGCGGTTATAAGCAAATCTCAATCATTTGTTTCTCCGCTTCATGAAAGATTTGATACATGCCCAGCTTCTAAGTTAGGTCCTGAGTTAAAAGAATTTTTTACTTATAAAGGCTGGGATGGAAAACCTACAGTTGGAAATCTTAAATATTTAAGATTAAGTGATTTACCAGAAGGTTCAATATTAAGAAGAGGATATTTCTTAATTGATGATATTGAACGTTATGAAAAAGAAGAAACTAATTATGTTGATGATCTTTTTTATGAATGGTTAACACCAACTGCCTATGCTGCCAAAGCAGCAAATGAAGCAAGATTTGGAAAACCTGAAGCAAAATATGATTGTGAAGGCAATCCATTTCCTAATTATAGTGCCGGCGATTATGCATACTATGCATACGTGGATCATCAGACTGAGGAATTTGAAGCATATCAATTAAGAGAAATGGCTTCATTATTTACTGAGTATGATGAGGAAATAAAACCTGAAGAGGTTTATGTTATATTAAGTATTGGATAAAACAAAAGGAGAGAGAAATTTATGAAATCAGAACAATTAGTTAGTGTACTCAGCCAGATCACGTATGACCTACTTTATGATATTTCAATGGGTCATGGTAAAGAGTCTTTAGATGCTCCGATAGTAGATGCAAATGCTAAAGGACCTGAAGCAGAACTTTCAGCAGAGCTAGTTAAACTTTGGGATGGAAAGAAATCTTTATCACGTTATGATCTATTTGCAAAAGTCTTGAAGATTTGTTCTTCTGATGTAGATATTCTTAGTGACATTGCTGCAATTACTGCTGCTGCATATCCAATTAAAGATGACGGTGTTAAGTTATCTTCAAATGGTATTATGGGACTTATTAAGAGTTGTTGCAATGAATCAGCTCCAGTTGCTCCTGCTCAATCAAATCCTGAGCCTGCAGTTGAAGTAGAGGAAAAATCTCCTTTTGCTCCTATAGAAAATGAAAATAAACCTAACAATAAGGTTGAAGAGAAATCTGAGCCTAATTACACAATGGTTAAGCCTTCAGAAAAACATTCTGCCGCTGCAAAAGAACATCAAGAAATGTTAGAGGCCAAAAGAGCCTTAGCAGCAGAAAGGGCAGCCTTAAATAGTTAAGGAGGGAATAATGATAAAAACAAAGTTGGCTGCAGGTGCTTTAGTATCTGCTTTAATACTTTCTTTATCTAGTTCAATAGCATTTGCTGCTCCATTAGAAAAATTAGAAAGTATTAATTTTAAGCAAACTTACATTGTTTCTAATAATTCAAGTGAAGATATGATTCCTGATTTGGAACCATTTACGTATAGTATTGGAAATGATGTAGACACTAGTTTCTCTACTATTACTGGAATTAATGATGTCTATAAAGGAGACTTAGAAAAAGTTACATTAAACACTACTTCGGTTGATCTTGATAAGATCATAAAAGCCGGTGAACAAAATGTAAAAGTAAGTTATGACATCAATATTTCATTTGGAGATTTTAGTGATGTAGGAATTCATAGATACACATTAAATAGAAATGACGGACAATTTGTATATTTTGATGTATTTGTATTTAATGAAGGTGGAACTCCTATTGTTGGTGGATGCAATTTCTATTCTTCAAAAGAATTTAGTGATGAGCATCAAACAAAAATAGGTGAATTTATTGATTCTAATGACAACTTTAATATTAAGTCTATTATTAGATTTGAAGATGAAAATGGTGAACCTCTTTTGGAGGATATTGTACTAAGCAAACCTTATACTGCACCTACAAAACCTGAGACACCTATCACATTAGGTGGTAGAGGTAATGCAAAGATTTCTACTTTTATACTACATGAAATTTTTACAGATCTTGAATTAGGTTTAGGTCAATATGAACAGAATCTTCAAACTTTACTTAATGAAAAATATGCATTAATAAAGGATGAGGTTGCTGAAAATAAAGCACTTGAGGCTCCTGCTTGGTTTAGTGAAAATCCTGAAGATGTTTTGATTTTCCATGTTGTTATGAGAGCTCCAGTTATCTTCAAAGTAAGAGTTTCAAAGGTTGACTATGATGATAATTCATACCTCTTAAAAGGTGCTGAATTTACAATCTTTAGAGAAGATGGAACAATAGTAAATGATGTTGATGGTAATCCATGTGTTGGTGTTACTGACAAGAATGGTTACTTAGAATTTAAGGTATATGCAGAAGATGGTGTAACTTTCTATATTCAAGAAACAAAAGCTCCTAATGGATATAGTTTAAATGAGACAAAATTCCCTATTACTCCTTCAGAAACTGCTGTTGCTGGAGAAGATAATGTTACAGATATTCCTATTCTAGTTGAGGATAAAGTTATTATTATCCATCCTAGAACTGGAGATACTTTTAATCCTGGTTATTACATTTGCGTAACAGTTTTAGCATTTGCTGTTATGACAGGTGGAATAATATATGTTCGTAAGAAAATTAAACAAAATTCAAAAAATCCAAATTCATGAAAGGAACGCGAACAACACAATGAAAAAGACGTATCAACGTTTTGCTAGAGGACTTGCGGCATGCCTTCTAGTAACAGCCCTTGCCGCTATGCCAGTATTTGCTGGCTCAATAGGAGAGAATGGTATTGATAATAGCAATGATAGTTATGTTGCTATTAGCAAAGATTTGGCTATTTATAATGATGGTTTTAATGCAAGTTATTCACCAACTATTACTTATAGATATTCAATTAAACCTGCAACAGTTGCAACAGGTACTAAGGTAACTGATAGTAATAATACTACTATGACAGTCTCTGGTGGTATTGGTAATGCTGTTGAAGGTTTCAATGCTGAAAGTGGAAAAGCATTCACAGAAGTTAATTTTACTTCAGGTGAACAAAAAGAAGCTTTAGAACAAAAGTTATCAATGGCTATTAGAAAAGACATTGTATTCAACTTTGATCTAACCAAGTTCACTGCAGCTGGTATTTATCGTTATGAGATAAAAGATGAGACCACTGCTGAGGCTTTGGCTAATGCTGGTATTACAAGACCTGCAGGTTATGAAGATACAAAGTATCTTGATGTATATGTAATCAAGGCAACAGATTCAACAACTGGTGAGCCTACAGATGGATATACTATTGCTGGTTATGTATTGCTTGATGAGAATGTTACAGAGATAAATACAAATAGTACTGAAAAAGACCCTGGATTTAGATCTGCAACAAGTGATGAAAAAGAAATTCCAGTACCTGGTACTGTAATTCCAGGTGATCCTGCTCAAGGTACTGATGATGTTACAGTAACTCCTGGTATTACAGGTGTTAATGGTGATAACTCATTTGACTATTACTATACATATAACCTTGAAGTAGATAAGGCTATTACAGGTAATATGGCAGACACAACACATCAATTCCCATTTGAATTTGTTGTTTCTAATCCAGGTGGTGCAACTGTAGGTAAAGAAGTATATGTTGGCGTTGATAAGGATGCTTTATCTGCCGATATTGGTACAGTTGGTGGCTCAGATGAAGGTGGTTATACATTCACATTTGAATCTGGTTTAGCAAATAATGGTAAGTATTACATTTATGGTATCAATCCTCTTGCAAAAATTAATGTAAAAGAAACTAATGATACTGCAAATACTTATAAGGCTAGAGCAGCTATTGATGATGCATCTAATGTTGAATTTACTGCAATAAATACAGATGATGAGTATTCTGCTCCAGAGGTAACTGCTGCAAACATTACTGGTGAAAGTGATGTTCTTAAATTTGAGAACAACTTAACTGTTGGTACACCTACTGGTGTAATGACTGTTGCTGCTCCTTTTGCTGCAGTAGCTCTTGTTGCTGGTGGTGCATTTGGTCTTAGTAAGATTAAATCAAAGAAAAAGGACTCAGATGCTGAGTAATTAAAAATTTAAACATTATTCCTACATTACTCTTCGGAGTAATGTGGGGTAATGTTATTTTTAGGTAAAAACTATGAGTAAGGAATTTATCAAAAAACATTCAGAGTTATTTTTGGCTCTTGGAAAACTTGCAATATTTGCCTTGGCTTTATTTATATCTTTTGTAGTAATATTAGGCATAAGAACAATGGATGCTGATTATATGAATCCTGGAATCAAATATAGAGATAATGTAGTATTTTCTAGATTTGAGAAAGATTATGCATTACGAGACGTCGTTGTGTATACTTATAATGGAAAAATATATTTTGGTAGAGTTGTTGGAATGCCTGGTGATACAATAACTACTACTTCAAATGGTAATGTTTTTCAGAATGGTCACTTAACATATGAGAATAATATCAACTATACTTCTAAACGATCGATGGAAGTAGAGGTAACTCTTGGAGAAAATGAATATTTTGTAATATGTGATGACCGTTCACAAAATTTCGATAGTAGACAATTTGGTCCTATCTCAAAAGATCAAACTAAAGGAAAAGCAATTATAATATTGAGGCGATTTGATATATGAAATGGGAAAGTAAATTACACAAAATAGTTTCTTTATTTATAGAATTTGTTTGTGCTTTAATTATTATTCTAATGGGATATTTTGTTTGGGACACATTTGCAATTCAAAGATCTGCAGATGTTGATAATTACATAAAAGAATTAAAGCCGACAATAAATAATGAAACAAAAGAAGTAGATTTATCTGCTTTACAACAAGCTAATCCCGACGTTGTTGGTTGGTTAACAATTGACAACACAACTATAGATTATCCTGTTTTGCAAGGTACTCCAGATTATACATATCTAAATCGTGATTTTAATGGTAATAGGAGTCTATCAGGTTCATTATATATTAGTGGAATGGCAAACAGATACTTTGAAGATGATTACACAATCATATATGGTCATCATATGCAAGGTGGTGCGATGTTTGGAGCATTCGATTATTTTGAAAATGAAAAATATTTTAATGAACATTTAACAGGCACTCTAATTACTGAAAAGAAAGTTTATAATTTAACTATACAATCTCTTATATATACAGACGCATATAATGAGGTTTATTTTAAGAAAGATAATGAATCTTTTAAAGCGTTTGTAGATGGAAAAGACTATGAGATCCACAACGGTATATTAGAAATAAATGATAAGACACTATTACTTTCTACCTGTGGACCTAATGGTAGCACAGATAGAATATTATTAATATTAAAAATGGAGGAAAGATAATGCTAATGACAAAGAACAAAATTCTTGCCACAATTGTCGCAACAACGTTATGCATAAGTACTATTATGCCTAGCGTTGCTTTAGCGTTAGATACAGTAGAACCTACTGAGCCTACTACTGTTGAAACAACAAAGACAGAGCCTGCTGTATCTGAAAAACCAATTGTGAAAGAAACAGAAGCAACTATTGAAACAACAGTTAAAGAAACTGAACCAGTAGAACCTTCTGAGGAATCTAGCGAAACAACAGTTTCAGAAGATAAGAATGTTGAAGAAACACAATCCTCTGAAACTACTCCAAAAGATATAAATGAATCTGATGAAGATTCAACACCAACCACTAGTGAGACAACGGTTGAGTCTGAGGCTACAGAGCCTACAGAATCTACTGCAGAGTCTACAGTCGACACTAGTGAAGCTGAACCTACAGCTTTTAATCAGTCTGTTACTGTAGATGGAATTAAAATTACAGTTGAGGCTGATCCTGGTGTTTTCCCTGAAGGAGCAGAACTTAAGGCTAGAAAAATCAACAAAGTTGCAATCAATAAAGAAGATAATATTGTTTCTTCTATGACATTTGATATTTGTATATATATAGGTGATAAAGAAATTGAACCTGATACTACAAAAGGAAATGTTAAGGTTACTTTCTTTGATGAAAGATTTGAAGACAAGAACTTAGATGCAGCAATTTATCATACTACAGATGACAAGAAAACTGTAGAAATGGATTATGATGTTGTTGATGGTGGAGCACAAACAAAAACAGATGGTTTCTCACTTTATACTGTAGAATTTACCTATGCAGATATGCAGTATGTTCTTACTGGAAATTCTTCTGTTGCACTTTCAACTATTCTTAAGGCTGTTGGACTTGAAGGTGAAGTTACAGACGTAACATTTAGTAATGACTCTCTTATTAAGTATGAAGATGGTAATATCTTTGCACTTAAGGCTTTCACTTCAAAAGAATGGATGAAAGTTACTATTAATGGAATTACTTATATTATTACTGTAACTGACAATCCTGAAGTTCCTGAAGATGCTACAGCTGGTACAGATGCTTATGCTATTCTTTATAGTAGTGGCGTACTTGCTTTTCAGAAGGGTAATGATCAAATTCAAGCCTATGGTACTAAGCAACAAGAATGGTTAATTCCTACAGAATTCGTAAATGATCCTGATACTACAGATGTAGATGAATCTATTCCTGCTTGGTGCTCTTATGCAGAAAACATTAATAAAATCGTATTTGTAGACAACATTAAAGGTATTACTTCTTTAAATACATATTTTAAGGGTCTTAAAAATGTTACTACAATTTCTAATATTGATAGATTAGATGTTTCAACAGTTACTACTCTTAATGCTTTATTCATGGATTGTTCATCTATTACAACATTAGATTTATCATCTTGGAATACTGCTAATGTTCAGAATATGTCAGCTATATTCTATGGATGTACTTCATTAAAGACATTAAGTTTATCTGGTTGGAATTTTAGAGGATTAGCTAACAGTGGTTCAACTAGTGGAGCCTTTGCTAGCTGTCCAGCATTAAAGACTTTAGATTTATCTAATGTTAAAATGCCTGTAAATACAAACAATGTTGGTTTATGTCTTGGTTGGCATATGTCAGGTACATCATTTACACTTGATACTTTAGATGTTACTAATATTGATTTATCTCAAACAACATCTTTATATGGTTTCTTAACTTGTAATTCAAAGAATATAATTGGTCTTACGACTTGGGATGTATCTGGTGTTGAGTCATTTACTTGTTTATTTAATGGAAATAATGTAATTGAATCAATTGATATTTCTGGTTGGGATTTAAGAAATATGACAAATACTAATGGTTCATCCATATTTTCTTGCACCAACTTAAAATCATTGAATCTTTCTAATGTTAAGATGCCTACTGATACTTCAGCATCTAACTTTCAGTTAGGCTGGGGTAATACATCAGTAAGTTATTTAGAGACACTTAATGTTACTAACTTAGACTTATCAAGTACAACAAGTCTTTGTGGTTTCTTAACAGTTCCTGCTAAGAATATTATAGGTCTTGATACTTGGGACACTTCTCATGTAACTAATTTTAATAATTTATTTACAGGTCAAAGGTATTTAACTGAAATAGATTTATCCAACTTTACTTTTAAGGCTGGTGATACAGTTAATTATATGTTTGCAAATGTAAAGAAATTAGAAAGAATTACTTTACCTGAATCATATAATAATTTAACCATTAATGAAGATAATAACATAAGTGTTTCTTATATTTGGACTAATGTAGAAACTGGAGAAAGTTTTAAAGCAGATCAAATTACTTCAGCTGGTACATATGAATTACAATTAGATCCAAATACTGCTTATGTAGACATTAATGCATATGCTATCTTGACATCAAAAGGTGAGTTAGTTTTCCAAAATTCAGAAGAACTTGATCCTGAGTTTGGTACTGTTGTATACACTTGGGAAGTTGATGAATATTCACATCCTTGGACAAGTGATACTACTTATAAAGAAAAGATTAAATCAGTTAGATTTAATACTTTATTAGTTGGTAGAACAAGTGCTAATTATATGTTTAGTGGATTAACTAATTTAACAAAGATAATTAATCCAGAAAACCTTGACACTTCTAAAATAACAAATATGAACTCTATGTTCTATAATACACCAAAGATAACATCTATTGATGTTTCTGCATGGGACACATCTAAAGTAACAAGTTTCAATTGGATGTTTGGATGTGATGCAGATTCTGTTTATGTTAGTGCATTAAAAGAAGTTATTGGTGCAGAGAATTTAGTTACAAGTTCTGCAACTTCAATTTATTGCATGTTCTATGATTGTAAGGATTTAGTAAATATTGATATATCTGGTTGGGATATTTCAAATGTTACTAATATTTCTTGGACATTTACTAGAACTAAGATTCAGAAAATGAACTTAAGAAATTGGGATTTTTCAAAAGTTACAGATGCAACTAACTTTGTACTTGGAAATGTTAACTTAAGAACAGTTACTCTTCCAGAATCTTATGGTAATTTACCTACAGATAAAAGGGCAGTTGGTTTTATGGGTAACTGGGAATCAATTACAACTGGTGCTAAATATACTGGAACTGAGATGAATAATCTTACTCCAGCTGTAACTGATACATATCATGCAGTACCTACTGCAGGTGCTAATGCTTGTGCTATTCTTTATGCTGATGGTTATTTAGTCTTCCAGTTTGGTGATATTCCTACAGATGAAGAAATTCATGGTACAGCACTTAGTATTTTTAATGTACCTGATGCAGGTCATCCTTGGAGTAATACCAATGCTTCAAAGATCAAAGCAGTTGATTTTAAGGAAAAGATTTATGGTATCACTGGTATTAATGGATATTTCTATCAATGTATTAATTTAACTACAGTATTGCATGGTGAAAATTTAGATACATCTGCAGTTACTAATGCTAGTTATATGTTTGGTAGTTGTCCTAAATTAGAAACAATTGAGGGATCTAATACTTGGACATTTGAAAATTGTACAAATTTTGCATACATGTTTGGTTATCATGGTACTTCCTCAACTTATAAGAATACTGCCTTAAAGTCTATTGATCTTTCTGGGGTAGATTCTTCAAAGGGTACAGCTTTCTATAGAATGTTTGAGGAATGTAATGCATTAGAGGAAGTAGATTTCTCTAATTGGGATTTCTCAAATGCTACAAGCAGTGATAACATTTTCTATAATTGTAAAGCATTAAAGAAAATTGTTTTACCAGAATCTGCTACAAAACTTAATACATCAGGTATTAATAGTGTTTCAGATAACTGGATAAAGAATGATACAGAAAAAGTATATTACACAGCATTAAATGCTGCCGGTACTTATGAGAAGTATGTTAATGATGTTACTCTCAAAGTAAATGGAAATGCAGAAAATAATATAGTTATTTATTTAACTGCTGCACAACCAGAAAAGGCTATGCCTACTATAGATACAGATCCTGATACAAATAAGCCAATTGTTTGTTGGAAGGATGCTAATGGTTTAGTATATGATAAAGATATTATTAACTCAAATACTCCTAAGGAGTTATTTGCTAGTTATGAGTATGAGCCACAAACAGCTGTTTATGGTGAAGATCTTTATTTAATGATCTATTCAAATGCAAATAGTAAATACACATTTGTATATCAGAAAGGTAATACACCTGATCCTGAATATGGTACTTTTGTTGAAGCAATAAAGTTTAGAACTGATACAGGCAATACATTATTCTTTGGTATGAAAGTTAAAGAAAATGGTCAGCAACAAGGACTTTATGCTACAAGACTTGTTATTAAAGATAATTTAACAAATCTTCCTGCAACAGGTATGCGTTTTAGTCTTGCATCTAATGCTTATTGTGAGCATTTAGAGAGAATTGATACAACTCCAATCAATTCACTTTTTAGAGCATTTTCTAGTTTACAGAATGCTCATGGCTTAGAAGGTATGGCTCAGTGGAATACTGAGAATGTTACTAGAATGGATCAAATTTTTGAAAATGCTAAATTTGAAACAGTAGATATTCCTGATTTAAGTAATTGGGACACATCTAAAGTTACAACTTTATATAGTGCATTCTATAGATCTTCTGGTAGCATGGAATTTGCAAAGAATTGGAATACATCTAATGTTACAAACATGGAAAATATTTTCTATGAGACAACTTTAGATAAATTAGAAGTTGCAAATTGGAATACATCTAATGTTACTACATTACGTTATGCATTTAAGTCATACACAGCTGATACAGATATATCTGAATTAGCAAATTGGGACACTTCTAATGTGGAAGATATGTCTTATATGTTTGCTTATGCTACAACTGGTAATATTGAGCCTATTAGAAATTGGAGTTTAGCAAGTTGTAAGAATTTATGCTGTGCATTTGCATACAATGGTAACTTTGGTTCTAAAGCATTTGATGTAATTAAGAATTGGGACGTTTCTAATGTTAATAATTTCAATTCTGTATTCCGTGAAGACTCTGGTTTCAATACAGTATCATTAAATTGGAATTTTAAGAATGCTACAGATATGAGCTATATGTTCTATAGATGCAGTGGATTAACTGCATTTACTAATGGTTCATCTTGGGCACCTGAACAAGAAACAAACTTAATGGCATATACATTTGCAGAATGTACGAAGTTATCAAACATTGAAGGTCTTGCTGGTTGGAATACTTCCAATGTTACTGACATGTCTCATATGTTCTATAAAACTAATATAGATAATTTAAGTGCATTGTCAAATTGGGATGTTAGAAAAGTTGCAAATATGTCTTATACATTTGCTGGACAAAATAGCGACTATGCTGGCACTTCATATGGTAATGTAGTAGACATTCATGGTGTTTCTAATTGGAAGACAGATAGTCTCGTAAATATGAGTGGCACATTTGCTTATAATATTTACTTAGATAATATTGATGCAGTAAGTGAATGGAATACTTCTAATGTTTCAGACATGTCAAATGCATTTAATTCTACTAAGATTAAGAATCTTGATGCATTAAGCAATTGGAATACTGGAAATGTTACAAGCATGAGTGGAATGTTCTATAATTGTCGTGAAATTTCTGATATTTCTGGTGTTGCAAACTGGAATGTTTCAAAAGTAACAGATTTATCACAAATGTTCTATCAATATGTAACAGGAAAGCTTAAGGATGCTTCTGTTATTGGAAATTGGACAACTAGTGCATTAACATCTTATAGAAATATGTTTGCAAATCAAACAAGCTTACAAATGGTTGATTTAAGAGGCTTTAATTTTGCAGATGGTTGTAATGATGAATATGCATTCTTAAAATGTAATAATCTTGTAAAGATCACATTACCTGAAAACTATAAGATGAGATATTCATCAAGTTATGGACCTTTTAACAGCACTTGGAAGTTTGAGACAACTGGTGAGTCAGTTAACTTACAAAATGATGTTTTAACTTCATTCACTAATGAAAAGGCTGGAACATATTATAAAGTTTATGATATTATTCTTTATCCTATGGGTGGTAAGTTAGATGACAATAGAATCACTAGAACTATTTTAGATGCAGTAGAATTACCTGTACCTACAAGAGATAATTATACTTTCTTAGGTTGGTATGATTCTAATGGTGATAAAATAGAGTCTGTTGAAGCTGGTCAGTATGTAGATACACTATTTGCTAAGTGGGAAACAGATGTTTACTATACACTCATCTTAGATCCTAACTTAGATGGTGTTGATCCTGTTCAAGTAAGATTAAATCCTGAAGAACTTTATAACTTGAAGTCTTCTGTATTTAGTGGAGTTCCTAGTGAATATGAATTCTTATTCTGGACAGAGAGAAAATCTAATGCTGGTACAAAATATAAAGATGGTGCAGAAATTTCTCATTTAGGTGAAAAAGATGATGTTGTTACTTTATATGCACAGTGGATTTCTCATAAAACTATTCCTGTAAATGTTCACTTAGTCAATATCGTAACTGGTGAAACAGTAGATAATGGACAATTAAATGTTACATTAAATACCACTAGTACAAAATCAGATTTAAGCAGTGCATTTAAGAATACAAATATAAATGATGCTAACAATGTTCAATATTGTTCTTATAAGCCAGGATTAGATGTAGTACATTATAATTATTCTGAAGATGATGTTGTTACATTAGACTGGAAATATAGTGTTTATATGTATAATGGAAAATTCTCTGATACAGGATTTAGCCATTATGATTATCTTGATCAAAATTTGATTAAGATTGAAGCATCTGAGTTCATTAATTGGACAAGTCATACTTGGGTAGCATCAGATTATGGTAAAGATATTTATGCATATTATTTACCTGCACCAAGAATTAAACTTTATTTCAATACTCAACAAGAAGCTTGGTTCCCTATTGATGAGTTAGTAATGACTGTTGATGGTAAGGAATATAGATCTGGTGAATATGAAGTTGTTATTCCTTGGCAAAATGATAATGGTTTAAATTCATATTATAGTTATACAGATGATAATGGTAATAGCGTTACCTCTTGTTATACACCAGATTGGTATTTAAACATGATGTGGTATGGCTATTCTAGTAGTATAGCGGAAACAATTTGTAGAGAATTAAGAGAAAAAGGATATTATTTTAATTATCCAGCTTATTTCTATCAGGAAGGTTCTTTTAGTAACTTCTTAGGTGAAGAAGATGTCTTCCCTACAACAGAAGAAGCTATAACTGGTAATGTATCATATCATTATACCAATAGAACTATATCTCGTAGACATTATAATGATGTTGAGGGTGTTGTTATTGGTCTTGGTGATTTAGATTTAGTTTATGATACAAATTGCGATGACGCAAGTTTTAACAATAGAGCAAATCATCCACAAAGATATATGGTACACTTTACTCAACTTGGTTATCAATCTGGTAACCCTGCCACATTAAAAAATTATCCTGTAAACTATACTCCTAAACGTTCTGGATATGTATTTGACGGTTGGTGGACAAAGCCTGAAGGTGGTGTACAGATTCTTAGACCTGGTGAAAATTATAGTAATACATTCCCACATGATATTTCTATCTGTGATGTAGTTCAATATGCACCTGGTGTTATTTCTTCAGATAATCCTCAGTGTTATATGAGTAATCGTGAGAGTTTTAGTATGTATTATGACAATGGTTATGTATATACTTATTCTACAGATCAAACAAATAATAGATTTGTAACTATGTATGCACATTGGATTTCTGAAGATGAATGGGTAAATCCTTATCCAGGAACAGATTTTAATCCTAATACTGATTATGAATTTACTCAATTGACTATTCATAACTCTCATGATAGTCAACCTGAAAAGACTATTAGAATAACTGGTGCACCTACAACTTCTTGGCCAGATGAAATGAATATTCCATTTGAGCAAACAGATATTAACAATTTTGAGGATTGTATATTTAGTGGCTGGTATACTGAACCTAATGGTCAAGGTACTTTAATTGAACAAGTAACTAATGATAATCAAAAGTATGCAAATATTACTTGGCAGCCAGGAGTTATGCATGTATATGCATACTGGACTAAACCAGAAAATATTATTTATTTTGATGGTAAAGGTGCAGATGTACATCCTAATAATGTAAGAGTTTTATTCAGTCAAGGTTTATATGCAGATATGTACAATGACTCAATTACTCCTGCATATGTAAAGTGTGCTGATACAATTGCAGCTAAGTTTATTCCATTTGCAATTACAACTGAGAATTATGAATTCTTAGGTTGGTTTGATGAAGATGGTAATAAGTTAGAAGCAGGTAGCACAATAATTAATAAAGCAACTTATGTTGCACATTGGAAGCCAATAGATCGTAGTAGTGAAGGACTTACATATGATTGTTCATTTACAACAGGTTCAGATATTTATGTTATGCCTTATAACTACATGAACTATTTGCCTACATATTTGAATTTTGAAATTCAATTAGATGATGATATTCTATTACCTGCTGGTGCAATTAAGATCTATTTACCTTCTGATGAAATATTAAATAGTGATCAAATGAGTACAGATACAAATATTTCCCAGGGTAAATACTTTAAGTATAAGACTCTTAGTCAATACAATGATGAAGATTTAGAGGATCTTAAATATGGTGAAGTAGTTATTACTAATGGTGAAGATCTTACTGGTAGTGCAAGCTTCTCAATGAGTCAAACACACAGTGAAGTTGGTAGATATTATTTACATATGATTGACGCTGAAGGTAATGTTTATAGTGGTTATGACAAGAAAGCAACTATTTATAAATCAGATCCAGTAATAGTAATGATTGACAAAGATCTTGATGGTACACCTGAGATTGTAGAGTATAAGTATATTTATATGAAATCTGTACCTAATCCAGTTTCAACACCTTATTCTGTCTATGATGGTATGTTCTTTATTGGTAATCTATTAGACAGTTCTAATTATGAAGATGGTGATGATTATTATTATGTTAATTGGAAATTAACTAATTATAATTCTGAAACTGGTGCACAATACAATAACAACACTAATATAAATTTCTATTATAATCTACTTGATAGTCAAGGTGGTGAAATTGTACAACGTAACCAGTCTGCTACTTATAATGGTGTAGATTATGATAGTTCATATTTAATGGGTGGATTAGGTTGGACTAATAATGTTATTGTAAAATATCCTAAGTCACAGTTTAATTATAATGCTCAAAGAGCTGTAATTAGACAGCCTATTACTATGGTTGCATCACCATTGTATGATTACAGTGATGGTTCTGGAAAATATGATAGAACAGTTAACCTTGTAGGTACACTAACCATTACTTGGTCTGAAGGTGAATCATTTACTAGAGGTAATGAAGTTTGGGCCAATATGGGTAGATTCAAATCTGATTCCTTTGTAAGTCTTTCTAATTCAGATAATGAAATTAAGTTACAAAGACAAATGGCAAAACTTGGTAGAAATGCTGAAGGATTTAGTTGGTTTGCATTATATTCACAATGGGATAAGTATAACCGTAAAGGTAATACTGCTGTAACAGTTGAACCAGGTGACTTCTCATATGTATCTGGTGCAGATCCTGAATTCTGGATGTATAATCCTATTACAGGAAGAACATTCTTAACTGAAGATGATTATGCAATCACTGGTTACACTGTATACTACTATGGTGGTAATTCAAATGGTGATTATAAGACATCTGTTGCAAGATCAAAGCCATTTGATATATATGTCAAATATAGAGGTTCTGATGAGTGGGTATTAAACTATAGTGGAACTGGATCAAGTTCAAGTAAGAGTTATGATGACGGCCATGAAAGTTGTATATTCACAAGACAGCAATCAAAGACTTTCTATAATGATGATGTAGTTGCTGTTTCATTTAGAGCTGAATATGATGATAATGCTAACTATCAAGTACTTTGTATAGTACCTAAGATTAAGTTACTCAATACTGCAAGAACAAAGACATTTACAAATATGGACTTTGACCAAGAAGTTGAATCTGTAATTGCAATGAATGACTTCGTTATTACTAATGTTGCTGGCAGTAATGTAACATATACTTCAGGTAACTGGGGTCAAAATCTTATTTGGGATGGAGACTTAGGTCTTTGTGACTGGTTCTTAACATCTGATGCAAGTCCATTAGAATTAAGAAATAATGTCATTGTTATTAATGAAGTAGGCAGAGATTATTATTTTGATGATAGTATTTCTAATGAAGGTGATGTTCAGATTAACCTCTATGCTATTAATAGATCTACTGATGCAAATACATACTATGTACCAATTGATTCAGGTGAATATTATATCTTATTACCTGAAGGTACTTCTGTAAAGCGTCATAGAGAATTTGATGCTGCAGGTTCATCTGCAAATCTTACATCTTTGCATAGAAATACTAGTGATGCTTATTATGCTTGGTGGGGTAATGTAGGCAATCATAATCCTATTCCAAAGGAAAACAAAACTTATGAAGTTATTGAAAACTGGGAGAATAGTGGTAGAACTATGATAAAGTATACATTCAATAACTTAGCTAGTTTACATAACATTGACTATGATTTGAATGCTATTCATATAGTATTAGACTTGAATAGAGATGAAGAATCATTAGAAATCTTTGGTTACAAGGGTAATATTGCTAGTATGTTTATTAATACTAGTGGTACTCCATTTGTAAGTCAAATAAATAGTTGGGATTACTTTACTAATGGTAGAACTAGTGGACCTCTTATTGATTTAGTACGTGCTAACTTTACTAATATAAGTAATGAAAATGCAAGTAAGACTAAATCTACTGCATACAATGCAGTTAACTTTAATTTCTATTCAGCTAATCCTACTGCTATCAGCGAAACTGTAACTCACCAAAATGGTTTCAATGAATTTGTTGCAAATAGTTCTGGTAAGTTTAGTAATGGTACTCAGGTATTCCCTGGTGAAACATATACTTATAAAGTATATTGGTCACAGAGTGATTATCATTCAATAGAATTAGATAATGGTTCACATGATACAGTTCAAACTAAGACAACTGGTATTGTAATGTATACAAAACTTGATACAGTTGGTAAGTTACAGGAAGCTCAAATTCCTAAGATCAAAGGTAAAGTTTATACTTCTGAAACAGAATTTGAAGATGTAACTGTAGCTCCTGTAGTCTGGTATTGCACAGATCCAGCATTTGCAAACATCTCTAATGATGATTTTAAGACTATGGACATGAGTACATTAGTTTTAGATGAAGATCATGGATGGACAAATACTTGGCCAACAGATAAGCAAGTTTATGGTTTAATCTTTGATTATTCTAAGGATGATCAAGGTAGACCTGTTACTTATGAAAAAGATAAATATATTAATATTAATCTTTACATGAAGAATATGTCTAATGAACCACAAACATTTACAAGTACAAGTAGAATGCTTGCTGACGGATTTGCTTTAGGTAATGACGTAACTGGTGGTAACATGTTAGGTGAAGTTGTACTTCCTGACATGAACATTAATGTTACTTCAAAACCTGTATCTGGTACTCAAGATTCTCCTACTCCAGTAAAATATGAGCAAGATCTCATTTATACTTGGAAAGTAAAGAATAATGAGGACAGAGCAATCCAAAATGTTAAGATTACATTTGATGTACCTGATGGTACTACATGTCCTCTTAACAAGATAATGGCTGGTAATACACCTATTACAGAAAATGTAAATATTACAGATGTATCTCTCGTTGATGGTAAAGTTTCATTTACTATTAAACAATTAGATCCTAATTCTACATTTACTGTAACTGAAAATGCTTATGTAAGCATTGGCGAAAATGATATTCTCATCACTAACCAAGGTTTCATAACAGGTTATAATGATATTATTCCTTCTGATACTCAGAAAGAAAGTCTCAAGTCAGATATAACATATCATATAACAGCCAATGTACCAGAACCTACTGGTTTTGCTACTAGTGCTTTACCTTATGCATTAGTATTAGGTACATTTGGAGCAGTTGGTTATTATGTAGCCAAGAAAAAGAAGAAAGAACAATTAGATAAATAATTGTCAAACAGAGGAAGAGATTTTGGTCTCTTCCTCTTTCTTTTTTTAAAGGTCTATTTATATATAATACTATAAGGAATTTTTTATATTTTGGTAAAAATATATTTACAAACAAAGTTTTATAGTTTATAATACAATCATATATTATAAATTTATAAACAAAAAATTAAAGGAGAAAACATTATGAAACGAATATGTCAATCAAGAAAGGGTTTCACTCTTGCTGAAATCATTCTTGTTGTTGCTATTATTGTAATTCTTGCAAGTGCTGCAGCTGTTGGTGTAGTAGAGAAGATCAATAGAGCAAATCAGAATGCTGATGCAGTTAGACTTCATGCTGCTGGTGGATATTTCTGGACAGTTGAGGGTGGTAAAGTAGTTGAACTTGATCCTAATGATTATGATCCAAATAATCCTAATCATAGATCTGGTGGTGCAATGGACATGGACTTTGATAAGGTAAAGTATATTCAGGGTACAGTTCCAAATAATCCTCCTCAGACTTATAATCCTGGTGGTTCTGGTGGACTTAATCCTGGTACTGGTGGTTCTGGTGGAAATCCTGTAGATCCTGGTACTGGTGGAGGAGATAATCCTGGTGGCAACCCTGGTAGTGGAGACAATCCTGGTGGTGGAGGAGCTCAGAATCCTGTAACACCTGAAGATCCTATGTGGAATGGTCACCCTGAGTCATGGTGGGATGAGCATGATGCAGAGATTGAGAAGAAGATTCAGGAAGCAATTAGCAAGGGTGTAGATCCTAATAAAATTGTTGTAGAAAGAGATCCTGAAACTGGACATATTATAAATCACTATATTCCTGCTGCTTCTAGTGGATCAAATAATTCTGGAGCAATTACTGTTCCTAATACTGTAACATCTGGTACAGGTGTTAAGCAGTATACCAATAATAGTGATGGAACAACAACTGTTACTTTAATGCTCAATACTCATAATACTGGTGATGTTAAGATCAGGAAGGAAGCTGATGGTAATTACTCAATTTATTGTGTAGGTCAGGATGGTCATACTGTAGTAGGTAATGTAATTAACTATACACCAGATAATCAGTGGTGTAAAGAAAATACTTGGATTAAGTTAACACCTGCTGATTGGGCTAAGCTTTCATCAACTTATGGATTTAATTAAATCCTAAATAATTAAATTAAAAAAATATAGAGGTAGTCTTTATGGCTACCTTTTTTATTGTGTTATTTACAGGTAACAGAAAATTATGATATAATATACTCATCAAACATTAAAGGGAGAACAATATGATTAAGGTAGTATATTATATTTCAAAGGCTCTTGGTGAGGTTATTCTTTCTGAGGCTACTTATGGTATTCCTGAGTATCTTTGTGAAAATGATATTTTTGAAGAATTGTTTGATGGTAGTGAATCAGACTTTGATCCAGATGATTGTCCTACATATGACATGTATGATGAGTTAGTAAAGATTTTTCATAAGCATGGTTTATATCCTGAAGCAGAGTCAACTTATAGTTATGACAAAGATAAGTTTAACATGAAAGCTATCATTAAAGAAGCTAAAGTAATTGGTATCAAGTTATTTACTGATCCAAAATGGGATGCTTTCTGCAAAGAAGGTGAACCTAAAACAAATTCTAGAAAAAATCCTAAGACAGATGCTGACTTAGAAAAAAAGTTGAGATTTTATGAAAATGCTGCTAGAGAATGTTTATACTTATCTAAAGGCAACATACCTTCTGGTTCAGATATGGCCAAGCTTAGTGTGAAACTTAAAAATTCTACATCATATTTTTTAGATGAAAAGTCTGAAACATATAAAAATGCTATGGTAATCATCAAGAACTTTCCTTGGAAAAGTCATACTAAACTTGAAGAAATCTATAAGTCAGGTGAAATAAAAGATTTTGAAGAGTATTTCAGAGATGTCTTTGGTTATTATTTTAATTTTGGAAATAAGCATGGTGCAGTACATATTCTTTATAATAGTAATTGGCCTAAGGAATTTAAAGATCTTGGTGCTAAAATGATTAATGAATTTGCTTGGGCACCTAAACAGTTAGAAATTCCTGAGTATGAAAATCCTGAAAAATATGAAAAGTTAATGCAAGATCTTGGAATTAATTTTTAATATAAAGAGGTAGTTTTTATAAACTACCTTTTTTATTTAATAATGTTGTTTACAAGGATTAAAATATTAGTTTATAATATTAATATCTTTTTAAGGAGCAAATAATATGAAAGATATTAAATATGAGTTTAAAACAAAGTTAATTCCTACAACATATATAACAATAGATGGTAAAGAATATTGCTTAGCTGATATGTATGCTGCAATTGAAGATATGTTAGATACACATGAAGATGATAATTATGGAGATTATTCATATAGAGACTATGACTTATCTGTTGATGAAAGTTATTATGATTGTTTGATAAAACTTGGATTAGTTAAAAATTTTACTGGACCTAGACAAGCAAACTGTTTTTGTGCAGCAAAAGGTGCTAAAAAATCATTAGAGGAATTTTTAGAAAGATTAGATAATGATTATATTGAATGGAGGAAACTTTCATGATTGCTTACATTAATGGAATTAAAGTACAGGGAACACCTGAAGAAATTGAAAGATTTAGACAGCTTTCTACACAAACAGTAAAGAAGTCAAATACAAGACCTATTGGTGATCCTTATGGTGTATATGATAAAGATGGCAATTGGGATGGAGATCTTTAATCCAGAAGCCCTCTCTCTTACATTCTCTGATATAGAAAGGTAGAATATATGATTACCCTTAATTATAAAACAAGTGGTGATAAAGAAGTTACAGAAGCCTTAGAGAAATATGCTAAAGGTGAACAACTTTGTATCAATTTTATTAACTATCCTCCTGCTTACTTTGAGGAAAAGTTTGATATGGAAACTGATGACATTAATGGTTGGGATTGGTGGGGTCATATAGACTTCAATGGAGTCACAATTCCTGTATTTGGTGATTCTTGGTATGGTCATATCACAATGGAGCATCCTGATTATGATAGAAGTAAAGATCCTGATCTTAAAAAGACTCATGAAGTCAAATATAATAGATTTGCAGAAAAAGAATTAGAGGATTATGAGGATAAAACTCTTGTTAATGTAACTGAGTATCATGGTGTAAAGGAAGATACTTATTTTGTTCCTCAGAATAAAGGAAAGTTTTATTTCTGGAGATTTGTCAGACAGCCTTATACTTTAGTTTATGCACATACTGAACAGGAAGCTAGAGATTTTATTATTAAGCTTTGGGGAAAGTATGATGATATTCTTACAATTCCTGAATTTATGGAAAAGAAAAAGTGGTATGATGAAAATAAATATGTTCCACAGGAGCATGTAACTTTTAGTGGTGATGTTTATATTGTTGGAGGAAACTAATGGATAAGTATTATCTTTTTGAAATGAGAGTAGAAGATGGCACTTGGGAATTTTGGTTATACAAAAATGATTTTATAGAAAAAATGTGGAACAGTAATGAAGATGATCATGATGACTCATATGATTTAGCATTATCTTATATAGAGAGATATGGTGGAAATCATTATTCATATATGTTCCCAGTTGACTTTGATTATTTAACAATAATTGATGAAGATATGGATATAGATATTGATTATCTACAGGATATACCTCTTGAAGATTTAAATCCTGAATTCAAAAAGTATAGAGTTAACTAAAAGAGTGTTTACAGCCTAAAATTTTAATGATACAATAAAATCATTAAACATTAAGGAGAAATTAAACTATGTGGATTTTGTATACTCATTTGGCTTTTTCACTCATTTGCTTTATTACTTGCTTTGCATCTAGATTGCTAGTAAGCCCTGAAAAGAAGGAATTTACTAAGCTTACAAGTAAGAAAGTTCCTTTTGCAACAGTAAAGATATTTATCTTATGCCTTATCCCTGTCTTTAATTTCATTACAGCTGCTTTTACACTTTACATGGCAACTTGTCCATTGGATAAGTACATTGAATTAAAGAATAAGTCAGATGCTTCACAGAATAGAGATAAGGAAATTCTAGAGCAGTATAAGAAAGAAAACGTAGCTTAAGATAATTAATCAAATAAAGAAAACTAAGGTCCTCTAGTCAAAAACTAGAGGATTTTTATTTACCAGAGAATAATAAGGTAATATAATTATACTTGTTTAATAAATAAAGGAAAAGGTAATAATGAAAAAATTTATAGCAATTAGTTTATTACTTACAATGGGATTAGCAACAATCTCAGGTTGTAATAAGAAATTATCAGATACAAATGCACCTAGTGGTATTGATTTTACAATGCCTTCAGTAACTGAGTCAACTCCTGAAGAGACAGAAAAAGTACCTGAAACATTTGAGGAACTTTATGGACCTCAACTGGTTAAGTTTTTAGATCATCAGTATGTATTTGAAGGTAAGGAAATTCCTAAGCAGGAGTTTAATTTCTATTTGGTAGATTCATTTATTGAATTGAGTAATTATGCCACTTATGGTTATCTTCCTGCTACATATCAAGGTTTCTTAGATTTGTCAGCTGATTATATCAATGATGATTTTAAGACATGTGGTAATTATTTAGTTGACTACACAGAAAAAACACTTGAAAGAATTTATATTCTCAATAAATTAGCTGAAGATAATGAAATCACAATCAGTGATGAATCTAAGGCAAATATTGATAGTGTAGTTGATGACTTTAAAACTTCTATGGGTATTACTTCTGATGAAAAAGTTGATAAATATCTTAAGTTGTGTTATGGACCTGACATGACAGAAGAAATGTTCAGAGAAATCTTTAAGAGATTTTATATAGCTGATGCATATTCCAAATATTATTGTGCTAACTACAATTTCAAGGAAAGTGACAAAACTGTACCTAATGTTAAGTATGTATTGTTCTATGCACCTGATACAGTAGATCAGACCACAAAATCAAAAGCATATGACACAGCAGTTACATTCAAGAATGCAGCAAAGACATCTGAAGATATGTTGAAACTTGCTGAAAGTAATGATAGTGCATATGACTATGGTGAGGTTACTGTTTCTAGAGGTGTAATGGTAGAGAGATTTGAGGAATGGGCATACCAGTCTCATACTGAAGGTGATTTTGATATTGTATATGCACCTGAGTATGGATATTTTGTAGTACAGTATCTTGGCACTAAGGAATTATCTCAGGAAGAATTGGATAATATAGCAATAAATGATCTCAATAATGCAATCCTTAGTGATATTAAGAACAAGAAGTATAAATTCTATACAAATGATGCATATTATCCTGTATCACCAATTCCAACACCTACAACTGCCCCAAAGACAGCTAATGATATTTATAATGAAATGTATAATAACTATCTAGATGAATAAAGTACATTTAATTATATAAAGATTAAGGTAGCAGAAATGCTACCTTTTTTAATGAGGAGAACAGGATGTTAAAAATATTGTTGAGTATATTTATTACTGGAGTTGCAGGCTGGGCAACATTTACAATAATGAGTTTTAAATATAAAGAAATAAAATTAGCACTAGTTGGAATTATAGCATTAATAATAAGTCTAATAACTTGCATAGTGTTATGTGCTCTAAATACATGGAGGTAAATTATGAAACTAGTTTTTACTATCGCACTCTTCATCGGAATTTTATTTATGATCTTTGTTTGTCTAGTTAATAGTTATAGGCAAAACCCGGATCCAAATGTGTTTGATGAATATGAAACAAATAATCAGTGATGTATGTCACTGATTTTTTGTGTACCATTAATAGTACTATCTAAGGGCTTAACAAAAATGTTATAAAAAAGCCGTTTACATACACACTCAGCCAGTATACAATGCTTCTACAAATGGAAGAACTTAATAGCGCTAATTAGTATTTGTAACATAAAAGCAGTATACTATGATGGGCTAGAGGGTTATAATAATATTAGTAAAGTAACAAAGAACAAACAAAAATCAACAAAGAAACCAACAAAGAACAATCAACAAAGAAATCAAAATTTGAGGTAAAAAAGATGAAGAAACTAGTTGTTTTATTTATTACCTGTCTCATGCTTTTTACTGCTTCCAATGCAGTAGTTGCAGACACAATTGTAGAACCCAGTCCCAACACAGATGCAACCCTCATTGACTTAAGGTTTGATGGGAAGGTTGTTTCCTATAATCTTCTTCATAATTTTGTAGTAGAAAATATGACAGAAGAGCAGATCATCAAGCTTTATTATAAGGTATATCTTAATAGAGAAGCTGATGAATGGGATGTAGATTTTTGGTCAAAGAGAATAACTCCCACAGATACTACATTACTTACCTATGGTGTAATTAACAGTGATACATTTAAGGCTAAGTGTGAACAGTATGGTTTTAAGGCTGATGAATACTTTATTGAGGAAGGAGTATTCACAGAAGGTATCAGCTCTGAAGGTGAAGAGTGTGGATTAACACCCAATGGTGATTATGTATTTTATGCAACCTTTGGTGACAGTACATACTATCATGTTGTATATGGAGCAGATCTTGATATAAGATAATATTACAGATAAGAGGTTACTTTACTAATGGGAGTTGGTGTGAGAGATCACACCAATTTTCTTTTTCCGAAAGGCTATTTAATAATATATATTGACATAGTATTAAAAATTGGTTTACAAAATAATACTATATGTATATAATCAAAAATGTAAAAGCATTATTGAGGTGTAGCCAAGCGGCCAAAGGCACGGGTCTTTGACTCCCGCATTTCGTTGGTTCGAATCCAACCACCTCAGCCAAAATGCTCCAGTAGCTCAGATGGTAGAGCAATAGACTTTTAATCTATGGGCCAGGGGTTCAAGTCCCCTCTGGGGCACCAAAATTTTTATTGAGTAAAAAGTGGATAATAAAAATCGGGTTCTCTCACTCTCCCTCTTAATAAAAAGCTTTTAAACTTCGCATATGAGCTTCCTTATATAGAGGATCGTTTTACATTAGAATTTTAGCTCTCGCGAATAAAAGTCTAACTGCATAGAAGCTTCCTTATTTCTGAGGATTTTGAAAAATTGTTTTTAGCTTCCGCAACCTTTTATTCCGTAGTAGCAAAAAGCTATTACGGATTTTTTTTTACAACTATAATAAATCTCGCCAATGGGGCATAGGAGGAATCATATGAATAAGTTGAACAAAGCATTAGTTAAGTTAACACACACTGTTATTGATGACAAGTCAGATGTACAGGTAAAGACAGCTGACTATATTGATAAGGGTATTATTTTTATAGATGAGTCAGGACTTGTTGAGTCTATCTCAACACAGGTAGCAAACTCAGTAGTAAACTATTTGAATAGAAATTATTCTATTTGGAATAGACATTTTCATCAGACATGGACAAAAGTGGCAGATGCTCCTATTGAACAGCTTGTTTGGGAGCAGGTTATGCATTACTTCTCTACTTATGGTCTTGAAGCTTTAGGTATGACAGCAATGCCTATGCTTCCTTGTGAAACTGTCATTGCTGATGAGAAGTTGAGACCTACAGATGTCAAGGCATTCACAATTATTAGAATTGTTTCTGAAAAGGAAGCAATCAACTTGCTTAATGACTATATAAAGTCTGTCAAGAAGCCTAACCTTGAGAACTTAGCACTTATTGCTGGGGTTATTGATGCCTTGACAGTTGATGTTGATGACATTCCTTCATTTGAGGTTAAGTGTATTTACCATAAGATTAAGGGTACTGTACCTGAGAATGGACAGGAATTCTTGAGATATATTATTTACACAACAACTGGATCTACTCTTGTAATCAAGAATAAAGATTCAATTGAGAGTATTAAGAGTCATCTTAAGTATAATAACACAACTGCAGATGAAGTTGCTGAACTTTTCAAGAAGGCAAACCTTGTTGAATGTTCTAAGGTCTTCTTAAGAAACAAGGCATTGTTCCTTGCATTCAAGGAAGATAAGAGAAATGCAGCTGCAATTAACAAGATTAGAAGACTTGCTGTTGATAATCACCAGCCTCTTTCTGAACTTACAGTTGCAAATGTTATGAATCTTTTAGGACAGGACAAGAAGGATGATGTTCTTAAGGTTATTAAGAAGACATCTAATAGAAATCTTATTAAGCTTGCCAATGCAGCTAATAATGATGAGACTGCTGATAGAATTTATAATATCAGAAATGGTAAGGTCTTTGTTAATAACAAGGCTGTTGACCAGGAAAAGTCTAAGTGGCTTTATGAGGAATGTTTAAAGCAGCTTTCTTCTAACTTAGGAGATAAGTTAGTAGGTAAGACTTTCTATATTCCTGCTGGAGTTGACTACAAGGCACCTATCTCTGAAAAGCAAATGATTGGTAATATTCCTTATGGAACTACTGTCTCTGCTGAAACAACTGATGATGCTATTTGTGCATCAGTTGCTTGGGAAAATTACAAGGGTGAAAGAACTGATATTGACTTCCACTTCAATTCTGCTACACAGCACTTTGGATGGAATGGTTCATATAGAAGTGGAGAAGAGGTTCTCTTCTCTGGAGACATGACAGATGCTGAAAATGGAGCAACTGAGACATATAGATTTAAGGTTGCAAATGACCCTTATCTTGCATCAGTTACACTTTACTCTGGAGCAGCTGATTGTCCTTTCAAGTTATTCTTGTCTGGTGCAGATAACTTCAGAGATAGAGATGAAGGTCTTGTTGATATTAGCAAGGCTATCACATTCCCTATTGAATTAAAGTTCAATGGTGGTAGGTCTATGTCAGTTGGCTACTTAGTAGATAAGACATTTACTTTCTATGGTGGAAACCTTGGAATGGGAATTGTACCTAAGCAGGAGCTCTACAAGAATGCTCTTGATGCCATTGTTAATAGATGTAAGACAATGCTTTCTATTGATGATGTTATTCTCTTAGCTGGTGGTACAATCATCAATGAATTACCTGCAGAGGTAGATGAAACAATAATCAATCTTGCACCTGAAAATATAACTGAACAGACAATGTTCAAGTTAATTGATGGAGAAGATTAAAATAAATCTAAACTTTAAGAGTTTATTAAAGGGCTCTTAAAAACAAGAGCCCTAATTTTTTATAAAAAGGAGTAATTTTATGATTAGTAAAATTTTTAAAAGAGCTGATGGTTCCAAATATGAGGGTTCTCAAGTAATTGAGGCTATTGCTAAGTTTATTGCTGAGAACCCTTCCTATGAATATGAACTTACTGTTGGTACAGACTCACAGACCTTTGCTGATCATAGTAAGATTGTAGAAGTTATAGCTCTACACAGAAAAGGTAATGGTGGTATCTATTTTCATCACACAGATTATGTTGAGAAGTTCAAGTCTCTTAGAGACAAGATCTATGAAGAGACCACTAGATCACTTGACATTGCAGAAGACATGATGATTGATCTTGCAATTAAACTTGAAGAGCTTGGCTTTGATATAGATGACCTTGATGTTCACTTCCAGATTCACTGTGATATTGGTAAATCTGGTAAGACCAGAGAGCTTATCAAGGAAATTGTTGGTTGGGTAACATCTGAGGGCTATGACTGCCTTATTAAGCCTGACTCTTATGCAGCAAACTCTATTGCTGATAAGTATTCAAAGTAAATTTAATTATAATAGTATAGAGGAACTTATGCTATCACAGTTTCGGCTGTGGTAGCATTTTTTATATGGAGGTATTATTATGACTGTATTAGGATTTGCCTATGATGAAGTTTTTAACAGTGATGAGCCTATGAAGTTTGAATTTAACAAAGAAAAAGAACAGTGCATTGCATACTATACCTCCTTCTATGATGAGGCTTTTATTTTAATAAAAAATGAAGTAGTCTTAAAAGAAGAAATGATGGTTCTTTTCATACATGAAGGCGGATTAATTCAAAGCTTTATTACTAAAATAGATTATGAAAAGAAAAGAATTAAGGTAAATAAAACTTGGATTAGTGAAAAAGATAAGATATACGGAATAGATATTTCTACTCCTATGTTTACTGATGAAGAGGAAACAGAGGTTGAAGAAGAGGAAATTTAAGGGATTTTATACAAAAAATGTATAAAATTCAACTTTTTTGTATAAATTTTCAAAAAATCAGTTTACTTTTTTCAAGTTTATGTATAGAATCTTTTTAAGAATCTAATAAACTTCAAGTTTTGGTTCGATGTTGATTTCTTTGTTGGGTCTTAGTTGATAGCTAAGACCTTTTTCTTTGTCTTTTTCAATTTACATTACACCGGGACTAGTTTATAATAATATAAAGTTACTGTTAGGAGAAAGATAATGAAGAAAGTAAAGATCCAGTTATCAGATGCAATGGCATATAGATACATATATGAAACTATTGATAATATAGATTTTCATAGTCTAATTCTTTTTATTGATGCTATGCTTAATATCAATAAGAAAAATGGATCTATTGTGAAACTTAGAAATCCTGCAGTGCTTGTTAATAACACAAAGAACATAACTAGCTATTGTGTAGCTGCAAATAAAATTTATGGCTATAATCTTATTTATGAAACTCTTGTAATAAATAGTCCAGATTATGATAAAAATGATAAATATTTTTATATAGTAGATAGAGTAAATCTTAAGTCATTTAGTGATTTTGATGAAAAGTGTCCTTTTACTAAGGAAAACATAGCAAATGATATTTTAGACTTTTACAATTCAGGATTATTGACAAAGCTTATGAATGTAACTTTTCCGGATCAGATAGTTGATATTGCTATGAATTATGTAGAGGATTTGGATAGAATGTTAGGATATTCAAGATTTAAAGAGGGTTAATATGAAGAAGGTTAAAATACATATAGACAAAATGGAAAGTGGTAAGATAGATCAGTATCTACTCACTACTATTGAGCATCTTGATATAGATGATTTAGTAATTCTTAATAATCTATTATATGATGCTTTCTTACAGTCAACTGAACTTAGATATGGTTATACTATGCCTAAGATTTTATGGAATAATGAATCAAATCAAAATACTTTATGTTTAACTAAGAATGTATCAAAAATAGAAGATTTAGAGTCAGATGAATATCATAAAGATGATACATACTTTTATATAGGGCCTGATCCAATATCTTTTAGTTTCTATGAAGAGTATTCATGTCCAATTGATATATTAAATATGATAGATCTTATTAAAGAAGCATATAAGCATGATGTATTAAATGATGAGATTGCTAATAAACATATGTTGCTTATGAAGATTACAGCACCTTTTAGATTGGAAAATGAAGGAGATAATACATGATTAGAGATGAAAAGGAATGTGTAAGAGCATTGCTTACTTTAGCTAGACAGACAAAAAATTATGTTTGTGAAAATGATTTCTTATTTGAAATGGACATCAATTCAATGACTGATGATTTCAAGAATCATAAAGTAGAAGATATTAATTACTTAATTGATAGAGTAAGTACTTCATTACTTGAGGATAATGACAAGAGAGCTGCTTTGAGATTAACACAGCTCAATGAAATTCAGGTATTTGTAGAAAAGGAAAAGTAATATGCCTTATATTCCAAGTTGTGATGAAGAAAAGCAGTATCTTGAAAAATATGATCCTAATAAGTATGCAAAGCCTTGTGTAACAGTTGATCTTATTGTCTATATTAAGGGTTTAGGTTTACTTCAGGTAAAGAGAGGCAATTATCCTTATAAGGATTATTGGGCTTTGCCTGGTGGTTTTCTTGATGTAGGAAAAGAGAACACTGTACAGGCTGCTATGAGAGAACTCAAGGAAGAAACAAGTCTTGAAGTA
>Ga0256405_10001539_pt1 | contig 61967 bp, 25 predicted proteins | sample RumenRJG_02DNA_FD_189096 | JGI IMG/M metagenome (GOLD analysis project Ga0256405, IMG submission 189096) | Bovine rumen microbial communities from Lethbridge, Alberta, Canada - RJG_02 | ecosystem: Host-associated > Mammals > Digestive system > Stomach > Rumen | place: Canada: Alberta... | reverse complement strand
ATTGGTCGGGACTGCCAAAATTAACGGCTGTCCTTGACGAGTGGTTCGGCTCTTTCGCCGAGCCGAATGAGAAACTTGCTTCACTGTGCTCTTTTGCATGGTGAAAAGATTAATGACGTTTACTATAGTTCTTGACATAGAGTCAAGTTTAGCAGGTATAATACATATATAAGGTAGGAAACATATAAACAGAGATTTTGAAAAAGGGAGGAAGCATCATGGAAAAATCAAAGGTGTATTTTACGGATTTCCGGGTACAGGTGGGCGTAAGCCTGTTGCAGAAGCTGAAAACGCTCTGCCTTGTGGCAGGCATTAAGAAGATCGATATGGAAGGCAAGTTTGTCGCTATCAAAATGCATTTCGGCGAACTGGGCAACATGGCGTTCCTGCGTCCCCAGTATGCGAAGGTGGTTGCCGATCTGGTGAAGGAGCAGGGCGGGATCCCCTTCCTGACAGACTGCAATACCCTCTATCCAGGCAGCCGCCGGCATGCGCTGGAGCATATGGACTGCGCGAACCTGAACGGTTTCAATCCCACCACGACGGGCTGCCAGATTATTATCGCCGACGGTCTGCGGGGCACGGACGAAACAGAGGTTCCGGTTAAAAACGGCGTGTACGTGGAAAAAGCGAAAATCGGACGCGCTATCATGGATGCGGACGTGTTTATCAGTCTGGCCCATTTTAAAGGACATGAAATGACGGGGTTCGGCGGCGCGCTGAAGAATATCGGCATGGGCAGCGGCAGCCGGGCCGGTAAAATGGAACAGCATTCTTCCGGGAAATGCGTCGTGGATGAAGCGCTGTGCCGGGGCTGCCGTCGCTGCGCCAAGGAATGCGGCTCCAATGCCATCACCTATGAAAACAACAAGGCCCATATCGACAAGAATATCTGCAAGGGCTGCGGCCGCTGCATCGGCGCCTGCACCTTCAACGCCATCAGCAACGACGAATGGGACGCCGGCGACAAACTGGACTGCAAGATGGCAGAATATGCCCAGGCCGTGTGCCAGGACCGTCCCTGCTTCCATATCAATCTGGCCATGGATATTTCCCCCAACTGTGACTGCCATGGCGATAACGACGCAGCGATTCTGCCCAACATCGGCATGTTCGCGTCCTTTGACCCGGTGGCTTTGGATCAGGCCTGCGTGGATGCTTGCCAGAAAGCGGCGCCCATGCCCAACAGCCAGCTCAGCGACAATCTGGCGAAACCGGACTGGAAGCACTATCACGACCACTTCATGGACAGCAATCCCCATGTGCACTGGAAAGAAACGCTGGAACATGCGGAAAAGATCGGCATGGGTACCAGAGAGTACGAGCTGATAAAGGTGAAATAAAAAGGACGTGCTGACAGGTTTTAAGCAGGATGAATGGGAAAAGAAACTGCTGTAAACGTCTTTAATACGAATCGTAGCGGCCTGACAGAGCTGAAACCCTAAAACAGTCGTGGTATTTCCACGACTGTTTTGATATAATGGGAGAAAATAAAAGATTGTGGGGGGAAATCTATGCGTTATTACACAGTTCTTATGGATGGGGAAGAAAAAGTTGCAACCAGTGTGGACGGCAAATCATTGTATGTGTTAGACGGATTTAACGATATGGACGCCCTGATTGCTGCCGGGGGAGTGCAGGGATTTCCAAAAGATGCGCGGAAGGTAAGTCCGGAAGCTGTTAAACTTCTTTCGCCGATTCCCCGGCCCCGGCAGGACGTGCTGTGCCTGGGTATCAATTACACGGCCCACGCGGAAGAAGCAGAGCGGTTTTCCAAAGAAAGCTTCGGCGGGGAACGCCCGTATCCCATTTTCTTTTCCAAACGGGTTTGCTATTCCCAGGGAACGGATGCACCCATTCCCGCGTACACAGGGCTGGTGGATTCCCTGGACTATGAGTGCGAACTGGGGGTTGTCATCGGTAAAGACGCGAAGAATGTGAAACGGGAAGACGTGCCGGACTATATTTTTGGCTACACCATCGTCAACGATGTAAGCGCCCGGAATCTGCAGACCAGGCATAAGCAGTGGTACTTTGGTAAGAGCCTGGACGGTTTCACGCCCATGGGCCCCTGCATCGTGTCCGCAGACGAGTTCGCATTTCCGCCCAAACAGCGGATTGCCTGCCGGGTAAACGGGGATCTGCGGCAGGATTCCAGCACGGCGAACCTGATCACCGGCATCACGGATATCGTCGTCATGCTGAGCGAAGGCATGACCCTGAAAGCCGGAACGGTCATCGCTACCGGTACCCCGGCGGGCGTGGGAATGGGCATGAAGCCGCCTACATTCTTAAAGCCCGGCGATGTGGTGGAGTGTGAAATCGAAGGCATCGGCGTACTGCGGAATTATATTGAAGGGTAAGATTGCAATCAGTACACACTGAGATTTCCGTAAGACCTTTGCTGTTTATTTTGGTTCGGGACAGAGATTATGCAACAGTCAGTTCATCAGCGCTGGATCATGCACGTAGACATGGACGCGTTTTACGCATCGGTAGAAATACTGGATAATCCCAAATTGAAAGGATTGCCGGTCATTGTGGGAGGGCGTTCTGCCCGGGGCGTGGTTTCCACCTGCTCTTACGAGGCCCGCAAATTCGGTGTCCATTCCGCTATGCCGCTGTTCGAGGCAAAACGGCTGTGCCCTCAGGGTGTTTTCGTGCCGGTGCGCATGGGCCGCTATGCTGAAATGTCGGCAAAGATCATGACGATTTTCCGGGAAACGTCACCGTTGGTGGAACAGCTTTCCATCGATGAAGCCTTTGTGGATTTAACCGGCATGGAACGGCTGGGCGGGGCGGAGGCCATTGCCCACCAGGTACAGGACCGGATCCAGGAAGAACTGAAGCTCAGCGCATCCGTAGGCCTGGCTCCCAATAAATTTCTGGCCAAACTGGCCTCGGATATGCGAAAGCCTCACGGCTTTGTGAGAATTACGCCGGAAGATGCGGCCGGACTGCTGGCTCCCCTGCCGGTGACCAAAATATTCGGCATCGGCCGCAGCGCTGAAGAAAAGCTGAAACAGTTTGGTATTGAAAAGATCGGGCAACTGGCTGAAGCAGATGTGGCAATACTGCGCAAGGTGTTCGGCGTAAATGCGGAACAGGTGAAGCGGCTGGCCCTGGGCTTAGACGACAGGCCGGTTGTCAATGAAGAAGAAGCTAAGTCCATTGGCAGGGAAACCACCTTTGACAGGGATCTTACAGATATGGATTCCTGCCGGGAGGCAGTACTGGACCTGTGCGGTCAGGTGGGCTGGCGTCTGCGACGGGAGCATCTGGCAGGGCACACGGTGACACTGAAAGTGAAGTTTGCGGATTTTCACACGATTACCCGCAGTTCCACCGGCGACAGACTGATTGCCTGGGATGAAGACATTTTCCTTTTGGCGGAGCAGATGCTGCAGAAGATTCATGTGAAGCCCGGCGTTCGCCTGTTAGGGATATCGGTGAGCAGTCTGTTCCGTCCGGAGGACGAGCCGGTACTGGGTTTTGAAGACAATGAGCGGATGCAGAAGCGCAACCAGGCCATCGACGCATTGAAAATCAAATTCGGGGAGAACATCATCAAGCGCGGCATTACGGGGAAAAGAAAATAGGAAATTGGTGATTGCGTATGAAACAGAGCAAAAGCTTCTACAAAAATCTGATGGCAGTTTTGCTGACGCTGGCCTTTGGCATATTAGCCCTTGTGTTTGGCGTGTTGTTCCTTGGCTGCGGTAACGAAACTGCAAAAACAGATTCCGGAAAGCCGGAGGAACGTTATATCGCCTTCACGAAAGCAGACGCCTTTAATCTCCGGCAGGTGATTACGGCTGACAGTACCGTGTCGCGTACCATCATGTGGCAGTCGGAACCGGAAAACAAAGATGCATTTGTGGAGTACCGTGTGGTTGGCAAAGCAGAAGCACCTTCTGGCGCACAAGATACTAAAGAGGGGCAGAAAAATACAAACGATGCCGCAACGAAAAGCAGTGTTTCTACGCAGAAGGAACGCCTTAACGACAAGTTTACCGACAACGGAAAAACCACCTACGTCCACACGGTGACCCTGCAAAACCTGCAGCCCGGTTCGGAATATGAATACCGGCTGGGTCATGAAAACCGGCGCAGCCAATGGTACAGGCTGGACACGGCGAATACTCACAACACCTATAAGGCGCTGATTTTTCCGGACAGTCAGAGCGCCAAATATAAAGTCTGGGAAGATGTAGCCATGCCGGCCTGGGAGCGCAACAGGGACGCCCGGTTCTTCATCACCATGGGAGACCTGGTGGATAACGGGGAACACGCCTACCAGTGGAATGAATGGTTCACCCGCATCGGACCTATGATCACCCGGATTCCCGCGGCGCCGGTTATGGGTAATCATGAAACGTACACCATGGACTGGAAAGTGCGGATGCCCCAGGCATATCTCCATTATTTCCAATTGCCGGAAGGAGCACCGGCGTCCTACAAGAACCAGTTTTATTCCTTTGATTACGGCGACGTGCATTATGTTGTGCTGAATACCCAGATGCGGGAGATGGAAGAGTTTCAGCCCAATCTCCTGCAGGATCAGCTGGCCTGGTTCAAGGCGGACATGGAAAAAACCAGGAAAAAATGGAAAGTGGTGCTGATGCACAAAGACGTACTGCGGTACGGCTTCCTGACCCGGAAAACGCCAAGGGAAGAAGGCGTTTCCGAAGAAGGAAAAACCTTTATGCCGCTGTTTGACAAATATAATGTGGACGCAGTACTGACCGCCCACCTGCACACGTACCGGAACCGGGGGCATATTTACGGGCTCAAGCGGGACACAAAAGGGCCGCTGTATATTCTCACCGGGGTCGCAGGAGACGTGCGGTACCCGAACCTGTGGAAACGGCACTCGCTGGACGTTGCTGTTGCGCCCCAGCCGGAAACCAATAACTACATGGTACTGGAAGCTTCCGCCGGGAGTTTGCGGTTCAGCTGCTATCTGCCGGACGGGACGAAGATTGACGAAGCGGAAGTGAAAAAATAGTGTTGTTTTCTCAAAATGCCTGATTTGTCGAAACACCTGTTTCAGCCCTGAAGGAATATGCGCCTTCAGGGCTTTTGTATGCATGGATACAGTATATTTTTCGACGATCATATGAAAGTGTTAAAAATATAATATAAATATCTTTTTACAATGGATTTTATGTTTCTGAATACTGGTTTTTTGTTGACGGTTTTCGATTATATTGTTATACTGTGTACATATATTATTCTGATACAAAAACCTGGCATAATTGGAGAAGGCGCCAGGTTAGGATTCAGTAAACACCGGTTACCGGAGTTTGTACGTGTACAGACGAAAGAAGCCGTGATTTATGGGAGGGGGAACATCTATGAATCGGAAACTGAGAGATTTACCGGCGCCGCAGGGCTTATATGACCCGGCGTTTGAACATGACGCCTGCGGTATCGGGTTTGTTGTGAATATTAAAGGGGAAAAATCCTACAGCATTATCGACGATGCCCTGAAGATTCTGGAGAACCTGAATCACCGCGGCGCAGAAGGCGCGGACCAGAAGAGCGGCGACGGGGCCGGTATTCTGGTGCAGATCCCCCACGACTTTTTTGTCCGGGAATGCGAGGTGCTGGGCTTTTCCCTGCCGCCGGCAGGCGAATACGGCGTAGGCATGATCTTCGCCCACCGCTATGAATCCTTCCGCAAAAAGCAGATGGAAACGTTTGAGAAGATCGTCCGGGAGGAAGGGCAGAGCATTTTAGGCTGGCGCGAGGTCCCCATTGACGAGAGCATCATCGGGGAAGCGGCCAAGTCCATCCGTCCCCGCATCATCCAGGTGTTTATCGGCAAGGCGCCGGATGTGAAAAGCCAGATGGATTTTGAGCGCAAGCTGTACATTATCCGTAAGGTGGCGGAAAAGGAAATCATTCCCCAGAGCCAGGTGATGGGATCGGATTTTTATATTGCCAGCCTGTCTTCCCGGACTGTTGTGTATAAGGGAATGCTTACCTCCCTGCAGCTGCGGCATTTTTATCTGGACCTGTCCGACCTTGATTTTACGACGGCCATGGCGCTGGTCCATTCCCGTTTCAGCACCAATACGTTCCCCAGCTGGGCCCGGGCCCATCCCAACCGATACATTGTGCATAACGGAGAAATCAATACGATCCGGGGCAATATCAACTGGCTGAACGCCCGGGAAAGCAAGGCCAAGTCGCCGTTCTTCCCGGATATGGAAAAGGTGTTCCCGGTAGTCGATGAGACCGGCAGTGATTCCGCCATGTTTGATAACTGCCTGGAGTATCTCATGATGACAGGGCATTCCCTGCCTCATGCCATGGTTACCATGATTCCGGAACCCTGGGAGAAGGATCCGTCCATGCCTCAGGATAAGAAGGATTTTTACCGCTACCAGACCTTCATGATGGAACCCTGGGACGGTCCCGCAGCCATCTGCTTCTGCGACGGCACGGTGATCGGCGGCATGCTGGACCGGAACGGCCTGCGCCCTGCCCGCTACTATGTGACGAAGGACGACCGGGTGGTGCTTAGTTCGGAAGCCGGCGCGGTTCCGGTAGCCCAGGAACAGATCGCCTATAAAGGACGCCTGGAACCGGGACGCCTTTTCCTGGTGAATACAGCGGAACAGCGCATCATAGAAGATGATGAAATCAAGCACATGCTGGCTACATCCCATCCGTACGGGGAATGGTGCCGTGAGCACATCATCGAGATGGATGAACTGGTGGAAGAACGGGGCAGCATGATCAACGATACGCTGATCCCCTTTGACTTGAAAGAGCAGCAGAAGGTTTTCGGCTACACCCAGGAAGACCTGACCCAGATGATCGTTCCCATGGCCCGCATGGGCAAGGATCCGGTAGGCGCCATGGGTATCGACGCGCCCCTGCCGGTGCTTTCGGAAAGACCCCAGATGCTGTACGATTATTTCCAGCAGAATTTTGCCCAGGTGACAAATCCGCCCATCGACGGCGTCCGGGAAAGTATCGTCACCTCTTCCCGGGTGATGATCGGCAACGTGGCCAACATTATGGAACCGGATGAAAAAGGCACGGCGGCGCTGGAAGTGCTGCGCCCCATCCTGACCAACCGGGAGATGGCGGTCATCAAGAACCTGCAGACAGACAAGCTGCGGGCCGTGACCCTGTCCATGCTGTATCCGGTGAACGGCGGCGCGGAAGCCATGGAAACAGCTATCGAATCCATCTGCATCGACGCATACCGGGCCATCCGCAACGGCGCCAATATTTTAGTGCTGTCTGACCGGGGCGTGAACTCCCGTATGGCAGCGGTACCGGCGCTTCTGGCATCGGCGGCGGTGCACAATTACCTGATTAAAAAGACGGTGCGCTCCGACGTGGGTCTGGTGCTGGAATCCGGCGAGCCCAGGGAGACCCACCATTACTGTACCCTGATCGGCTACGGCATTACAGCCATCAATCCGTACCTGGCGCTGGACACGGTCCATGCCCTGGCTGCGGAAGGCAAACTGTTGCAGGGACTGGATGCGGCGCAAGCGCAGGCGAACTATCTGAAAGCTGCTGTGGGCGGCATTCTGGCCGTTATGGCGAAGATGGGCATTTCCACTGTGAAGAGTTATCACGGAGCCCAGATTTTTGAAGCGGTGGGTCTGAAACAGGAACTGATCCAGAAGTATTTCGTCAATACGCCCTCCCGTATCGAAGGGCTGGGGCTGGCGGAAATTGCGCGGGAGACCCAGCTGCGGCACCAGAACGCCTATAAAGACGAAGGCGATCTGCCCAGCGGCGACTATTATATGTACCATAAAGGCGGAGACCAGCCCCATATTCTGGATCCGGAAGCCATCCGCCTGTTGCAGAAGGCCTGCAAAGAAGAAGATTACAAGGCCTATAAAGAGTATGCGAAGATCGTTGACAAGGGCGCGGTGTACCGGTTGCGCGACCTGCTGGATTTCTACTGCCCGCCGGGATGCAGCATTCCTATTGAAGAGGTGGAGCCGGTGGAGAAGATTTTGCTGCACTTCCGTACCGGCGCCATGAGCTACGGCGCCCTGAGCAAGGAAGCCCACGAGTGCATCGCCATTGCCATGAATCGTATCGGTTCCATGAGCAACTGCGGCGAAGGGGGCGAAGACCCGGCCCGGTTTGTGAAACTGGAGAACGGGGACGACCCCAGCGACGGAGTGAAGCAGGTTTCCACCGCCCGGTTCGGCGTTACCAGCAACTATCTGGTAAACGGCCGGGAACTGCAGATCAAATGCGCCCAGGGGGCCAAGCCCGGCGAGGGCGGTCACCTGCCCGGCGCCAAGGTGTTCCCGGAAATCGGCAAGACCCGCCATTCTACGCCGGGGGTAGCGCTGATTTCCCCGCCGCCCCATCACGATATCTATTCAATCGAAGATTTGTCGGAACTGATCTTTGACCTGAAGAACGCCAACAAGGACGCGGACATCAGTGTGAAGCTGACGGCAGGTTCCGGTATCGGTACCATTGCGGCGGGTGTGGTCAAGGCTAAAGCGGACGGCATCACCATCAGCGGGTTTGATGGCGGCACCGGCGCATCTCCCCGCTCCAGCATGCGTCATGCGGGCATTCCCTGGGAACTGGGGCTGGCGGAAGTTCAGCAGACCTTGCTGCTGAATAAGCTTCGTGACAGAGTGCGCATCGAAGTAGACGGCAAGATACTGACCGGCCGGGACGTGGCCATTGCCGCCATGTTCGGGGCGGAGCTGTTCGCCTTCGGTACGGGTCCTCTCATTGCTCTGGGCTGCCATATGCTGCGGGTGTGCAACCTGAACACCTGTCCCTTCGGCATCTGTACCCAGAATGAAACGCTTCGGAAACGGTTCAGCGGTAAACCGGAATACGTGATCAATTATCTGAAATATGTGGCGCAGGATCTGCGGGAGATTATGGCCCGCCTGGGCTTCCATACGGTCGATGAGATGGTGGGCCGGTCCGACCGGCTGAAGCAGCGGGAAAGCGCTGCCAACTGGAAAGCGGCGGAAGTGGATCTGGACCGTCTGCTGTTCCGTCCCTATACGGACACGGAAGTGGGACACCGCTGTCTGCACCGGCAGAAGCACAACATCGGGGAAACCCTGGATATGTCCAAACTGGTGCGCATGTGCAAGCCGGCGCTGGACTGCAAAAAGACCATCCGGGCCCGGCTGCGCATCCAGAATACCAACCGCGTAACGGGTACCATTCTGGGCAGCGAGATTACCCGCCGTTACGGGGAAGAAGGACTGCCGGAGGATACCATCAAACTGTCTTTTGTGGGTTCGGCAGGCCAGAGCTTCGGTGCCTTTATTCCGAAAGGTCTGACCCTTTCCCTGGAAGGGGACGCCAACGACTATCTGGGCAAAGGGCTGTCCGGCGGCCGGCTGATGGTGTTCCCACCCCGTGAGGTTTCCTTTGCGGCAGAAGCAAATGTGATCATCGGCAACGTGGCCTGCTTTGGGGCCACTGGCGGCGAGGTGTATATCAACGGCCAGGCCGGGGAACGGTTCTGCGTGCGTAACAGCGGGGCCACGGCGGTGGTGGAAGGCATCGGCAACCACGGCTGCGAATATATGACCGGCGGCCGTGCGGTGATCCTGGGAAAGATCGGACGCAACTTTGCCGCAGGCATGTCCGGCGGTGTGGCCTACGTGCTGGATATGCAGCCCGAGCTGTGCAACCGGGATCTGGTGGAACTGGAAAAACTGGAAGATGCCGCAGAACAGGATGAAGTGAAAGCCATTGTGGAACGGCATCTGGAGTTTACCGGGAGCCCCCTGGCAAAACGCCTGCTGGATACCTGGGAAGACACGGTGCAGCGTTTTACGAAAGTCATCCCCAGAGAATACAAGGCCATGATGCTGAACATCGCACGCTTTAAGGCGGAAGGCCATAGTGACGCGGAAGCCAGAAGGCTCGCGTTTATGGAAGGAAACGGATAAGTAACAGACAAAGGTACAGCTTGTTGTATGAAAGCAAATGAAACCTATTGAAAAACCGAAAGACACGGAATTATTATTTGACAGACACCATTTGATCCAGTTGCTATGGCCCCTTGTGGTAGAACAGCTGCTGTCCGTCCTGGTAGGGATGGTGGACGTAATGATGGTAGCGTATGTGGGGGAAGCTGCTGTTTCCGGTGTATCCCTTGTTGATTCTGTAAACTATCTGGTGATACAGGTTCTGTTTGCGCTTGCTGCCGGCGGTACTGTGGTTTGCGCGCAGTCCATCGGCAGCGGCGATTATAAGCTGGCTGGCAAAAGCGGCGGGCAGCTGCTTTTTATCACAACATCGGTAATGCTGTTCATCTCCGCGGCGTTTTTGCTGCAGGGGGATACCCTGCTGTCGGTTATCTTCGGGACTGTTGAAAGCGATGTTATGGAAGACGCGGTCAAATACCTGGCGTATACCTCGGCGTCCTTCCCGTTCCTGGCGGTCTACTATTCTGCGGCAGCCATATTCAGGGCAGCAGGTAATACGAAATTATCCATGCTGGCCTCGTTGGGAATGAATCTTCTCAACATCATAGGCAACGCAATCTGTATTTTCGGGTTTCACATGGGCGTGGTGGGCGTTGCCCTGCCGACGCTGCTCGCACGGATGATTGCGGCGGCGTTTATGGTGTACGGCCTTACGCATTTTGGAAAGGAGATCCGGGTCGAAACCCTGTTACAGATGAAACCGGATCGCGTGATAATCGGAAAAATACTATCCATAGGAATCCCTAACAGCGTGGAAAGCGGGCTTTTCAATTTTGGGAAAATTTTGCTGCAAAGCCTGGTATCTACGCTGGGCACTGCGTCTATAGCCGCCTATGCCGTCGCTTCGAATCTGGCGACGTACCTGTACCTTCCCGGCAACGCCCTGGGCGCCGGCATGATTACCATTGTGGGGCAGTGCTATGGAGCGAACAAACCGGATCAGGCCCGCTATTATGCCCGAAAGCTGTTATATCTGAATTATGCGTTTCTCCTTGTGATTTGCGCCGTCATGATTGCAGGAAGATTTGTCTGGATCGGTTTTTATAATTTGTCTCCTCAATCTGCATCCCTTGCGGAGGGTCTGCTTTTCTCCCATTCCGTGGCGATGGTCATATGGCCGGTGGCGTTTTTGCTGCCATACTATTTCCGGGCTGTGGGAAAGGCTGCGTTTACCATGAAGGTGGCTGTCTTTGCCATGGCGGTATTCCGGGTCGGACTGGCCTATCTGTTTGTCGGTGTATGGCATAAGAATGTGCTGTGGGTATGGTATGCCATGTTTGCGGACTGGCTTTTCCGCATCATTGTGTATGGCTATCGTTTCATGAAAGACGATACCTTTTCCCAAACATAGCATGCTTCGGCTACACTGCAGCTTGTCTTGACAGGCTGAAACCGTACCTGCGCCATCTGACCTTCAGAAGAAAAAACCGTAACATTGTTTACATATCGGGACGAGTTTTTGAATTTTTGCTTTAAAATGTGAAAAACCATTTGACGAAGTGTTTATCCGGTGTTAGACTACTTTACAAGTAAATATTGACCACAAAACCGTTGAGACGGAGATCAAGCCAATATAAGCGCTCACAGAGAGTCCGGGCAGCTGGGATCCGGATAGAAATGCTGGTTGGTAAATGGACCGTTGAGGGTGTGCTGAAATCACGGGAAGCTGTACAGACAAACAGAATCGCATTTGCGTTGCGAAGTTCCGGTGAGAGTATTGCACAACGTTTCGTCCGCGTTAGGGAAGGAGGATGTGTTGGCATCCGCAGAGGGCACAGCAATGCTGTGAATCAAGGTGGTACCGCAGGTTTGATACTAGTATGACCTGTCCTTGTTAAATGCGAGGACAGGTTTTTTTGTTTGGCTTTTTGAACAGGCGCCTGTAACTCGTAGGAAGATGTCCAAATAGGATGTGTGTCTGTATTCAAAAAACAAATGAGGGGGATTGGAAAATGATTAAAGAGGCCATCGTCAAGATAGTAAGCAAAGAGGACCTGACTTACGAAGAAGCTTACACGGTGATGAACGAGATTATGAGCGGGGAGACTACGGCTACGCAGAACGCGGCGTTTCTGGCCGCTCTCTCCACGAAAAGCGCCCGGGCGGAGACGACGGATGAAATTGCCGGCTGCGCTGCTGCCATGCGGGCCCATGCAACCAGAGTGGAAACGGGCATGGATGTGTTTGAAATCGTGGGTACCGGCGGTGACAACGCCCAGAGCTTTAACATCTCTACCACTTCGGCGCTGATTGCGGCGGCGGGAGGCATGAAGGTGGCCAAGCACGGCAACCGGGCGGCGTCCTCCCTGTGCGGGACGGCAGACTGCCTGGAGGCGCTGGGAGTTAATATCAATCAGAGCCCGGCAAGGTGTGTGGAGCTGTTGAAGGAAGCGGGCATGTGCTTCTTCTTCGCCCAGAAGTATCACACGTCCATGAAATACGTAGGCGCGATTCGTAAAGAACTGGGTTTCCGCACGGTGTTCAATATTCTGGGACCGCTGACCAACCCGGCTTCGCCGTCCATGCAGCTGCTGGGCGTGTACGACGGCTATCTGGCGGAGCCCCTGACCCGGGTTCTCACCAGTCTGGGTGTAAAACGGGGTATGGTTGTGTACGGACAGGACAAGCTGGACGAAATCTCCCTCAGCTCGCCGACCACCATCTGCGAGATCAAGGACGGCTGGTATAAGACGTATGCCATCACTCCGGAAGAGTTCGGCTTCGAACGCTGCAAGAAGGAAGACCTGAAGGGCGGCACACCGGCAGAAAACGCGCAGATCACGCTGGATATACTGAACGGCGTGAAGGGACATAAACGGAACGCGGTGCTGCTGAACGCCGGGGCGGCGCTTTACATCGGCGGCAAAGCCAGGGATATGAAAGAGGGCATCGCATTGGCAGCGGAGCTGATTGACACCGGCAAGGCGCTGGCCACGCTGCAGAAGCTCATCGAGGTCAGCAATAGACCGGAATAAACGGGAGAGACGCTGGCAGCTTCTAATATAATATGGAAGAAAAGTTTGATAAAAAAGGTTGTTAAAACATCGTGATCTTAGATACATTAGCGGCAGCGGCGAAAGCGCGGGTTGCCAAACTGGAAAAACAGAAAAGCCTGGTAACGGTGCGGGCGGAGGCAGAGCAGATTTATCACAGGGAAACCTACTATTATAAATATACAGCTTCTGCTGATTCAGGCGCCGACAGAAATAGGATGGAAATGGATGCAGGTACAGCCCCTGACGGAACAGATCCTGTGAAAGACGCAGTATGTGCAGGCCAAAAGTCTGCCAAGCTAACGAAGCGCTTTCAGGAAAACCTGCAGCGTCCCGGGCTGAACTTCATCTGCGAATGCAAGAAGGCATCTCCTTCCAAAGGGCTGATTTCCCCGGAGTTTCCTTATCTGGAAATTGCGAAATCCTATGAAAGAGGCGGCGCGGCTGCCATCTCGGTTCTTACGGAGCCGGAGTATTTCCTGGGGTCGGACGTGTATTTAAGGGAGATTGCGGCACAGGTTTCCCTACCGGTGCTGCGGAAGGATTTCACGGTGAGTCCGTACCAGATTTACGAAGCGAAGGTACTGGGCGCCGATGCGGTTTTACTGATCTGCGCCATCCTGTCTGCGAGTCAGCTGGAGGAGTACAGACTGACAGCGGAAAGCGTAGGACTGGACGCCCTGGTGGAGACGCATGACGGGTGGGAAATTGAAACAGCGCTGAAGAGCGGAGCGAAGATCATCGGCATCAACAACCGCAACCTGAAAGATTTTACGGTGGACATCGGCGCCTGCCTGCAGCTGCGGAAGGAAATTCCGGAAGACCGCGTCTGTATCGCGGAAAGCGGAATCCAAGGTGCCAACGATATAAGGGCGTTAAAGGAAAGAAACTTTAATGGCGTACTGATCGGCGAAACGCTGATGCGAAGCGGAAACCCGGAAGAGATGCTGGGGAGGTTGAAGGAAGCGTGATTAAGTCGTCTGCATGCTGACCGGTGTTTTTTGTGACCTTAAGGGAAGCGTGAGCCGGGAATCATGTCATCACAACGAACAGATGAAGCAGGCGGGGATGAGTTATGGTAAAAGTGAAATTCTGCGGCATACGCAGAACCGAAGACATAGAAGCGGTGAACCGGCTGAAACCTGACTTAGCAGGCTTTGTGTTTGCGAAAAGCAAGCGGCAGGTCACGAAAGAGCAGGCTGCTGCGTTAAAAGAACTGCTTGACCCCGGAATCAAAACGGTGGCGGTGCTGGTAAACATGCCTGTTGAAGAAGCCGCGGCCCTGGCAAATACAGGCATCGCCGATTTACTGCAGCTGCACGGAGATGAAGACGCTGCCTACATTGCAAAGCTGAAAACCCTGACCGGAGCGAAAATCATCAAAGCAATCCGGTTGCGAAACGGGGGCTTGCCGGTACAGGAAAACGGAGCAGGGGAAGGGGTTTACACAGCGAATGCCGGACTTCTGGCAGAAGCGGCCCAGGCAGACTATTACCTGTTTGACACCTTCCTGCCGGATACTTACGGCGGAACCGGCAAAACGTTCTCCCTCTCTTTATTAAAAGGAATGCGGATTGACAAACCATTCTTCCTGGCCGGAGGACTGGATGCGGACAATGTGGCGGAGATCATCGGGCAGGTACAGATGGATGTAGCGCTGCGTCCGTATTTCTACGGAATAGATGTCTCCGGCGGAATAGAGACTGACGGCTATAAAGATACGATAAAGATGGAAGCGTTTATGATAGCGATACGAGGATAAGGGCAGAAAGGAAGTTTATCATGACAAAGGGAAGATTTGGAATCCACGGCGGACAGTACATTCCGGAAACGCTGATGAACGCAGTGCTGGAACTGGAACGGGCATATGAATATTACAAGAACGACAAGGCCTTCTGGGACGAGCTGCGCCAGCTGTACCGGGATTACGCCAACCGTCCCAGCATGCTGTACTACGCGGAAAAGATGACAAAGGATCTGGGCGGGGCCAAAATCTACCTGAAACGGGAGGACCTGAATCATACCGGCGCCCACAAGATCAACAACGTGCTGGGTCAGTGCCTGCTGGCACAGCGCATGGGCAAGAAGCACGTCATCGCGGAGACCGGGGCAGGCCAGCACGGGGTGGCCACGGCGACGGTGGCGGCGCTGATGGGCATGGAATGCACTGTGTACATGGGCAAGGAAGACTGCGAACGGCAGGCCCTGAACGTGTTCCGCATGGAACTGCTGGGGGCGAAAGTGGTGCCCGTCACCACAGGAACCGGCACCCTGAAGGACGCGGTGAACGAAGCGCTTAGGGTTTGGACGGCCCGGGTGGAAGATACCTATTACGTGTTAGGCTCCGTTATGGGACCCCACCCGTACCCGGAAATGGTGCGGGACTTCCAGAAAGTCATCGGGGAAGAAGTGAAAGCCCAGCTGCTGGAAAAAGAAGGCCGGCTGCCGGATGCGGTCATCGCCTGTGTAGGGGGCGGGTCCAATGCCATGGGTCTTTTCTACGATTTCATCCCGGACAAGGACGTGCGCCTCATCGGCGTGGAAGCGGCCGGGGAAGGCGTGGATACGGAGCGGACGGCGGCCACCATCGCCAGGGGTTCGGAAGGTATTTTCCACGGCATGAAATCCCTGTTCCTGCAGGATGAATACGGACAGATCGCGCCGGTGTATTCCATTTCCGCCGGGCTGGACTATCCCGGCATCGGGCCGGAACACGCGTACCTTCACGACATCGGCCGGGCGGAGTACGTGCCGGCTACGGATCAGGAGTCGGTAGACGCGTTCCTGTATCTGTCCAAGACGGAAGGCATCATCCCGGCAGTGGAAAGCGCTCATGCCCTGGCTTATGCCATGAAGCTGGCGCCCACCATGGACAAGGATAAAATCATCGTAGTGAACCTCTCCGGACGGGGAGATAAAGACGTGGCGGCCATTGCCAGATATTTGGGGAGGGATTTGCATGAGTAAGATAGCAGAGGTACTGAAGTACCATAAAAAGATGTTTGTACCGTTCATAACAGCAGGCGACCCGGACCTGGAAACCACGAAGAAACTGATCCTGGCCATGGAAGAGGCGGGGGCCACGATTATCGAATTAGGCATTCCCTTCAGCGATCCCATGGCGGAAGGCCCGGTGATCCAGGAAGCCGATATCCGGGCTCTGAACGCAGGTACTACCACGGACAAGGTCTTTGATATGATCAAAGAGGTGCGGAAGGAGACCGATATACCACTGGTGTTCCTGACTTACGCCAACCCGATTTTCCATTACGGCACGGATAAGTTCTATGCCCGCTGTGCGGAAGCCGGTGTGGACGGTACTATCGTGCCGGACGTTCCCTATGAGGAACGGGGAGAACTGGAAACGGCCTGCGAAAAGTACGGCGTGGACCGCATCACCATGATCGCGCCCACATCGGAAGACCGGATCCAGAAAATAGCCAAAGACGCGAAAGGGTATGTGTACATTGTTTCCAGTTTAGGCGTGACCGGTGTACGCAGCGAGATTACAACGGATATCGGGACGATTTACAAAAAGATCCGGGAAGTGACGGATACGCCGGCTGCTGTGGGCTTTGGTATTTCCACTCCGGCCCAGGCGGCAGAGATGGCCCGGCTCAGCGACGGGGCCATCGTGGGCAGCGCTATTGTGAAGATGATTGCAGAGTACGGCAGGGACTGCGTGGAACCGGTCAAAGAATATGTAAAGAAGATGGCGGACGCAGTGAAACGCTGTGAATTTTTAGAATAAAACGACTCAGGAGGAATGAACCATGGCAAAGAAAGCACCCCACAGATTATATTTAACGGAAGAACAGATCCCCACAGCGTGGTATAACCTGCGGGCGGATATGAAAGAGAAACCGGAGCCCATGCTGAATCCCGCAACGGGAAAACCGGTATCCGAGGAAGACTTGTATCCGGTTTTCTGTAAAGAACTGGCCCATCAGGAGATGGATAACGATACCCAGTATATCGAGATTCCCCCTGAAGTGCTGGAGATGTACAAGAACTACCGTCCGTCCCCGCTGTGCCGCGCCTACAATCTGGAAAAAGCGCTGGATACTCCGGCAAAGATTTACTATAAATTTGAAGGCAACAACACGTCCGGAAGCCACAAGCTGAACAGCGCCATTCCCCAGGCCTATTATGCCAAGAAGCAGGGACTGAACGGTGTGACCACGGAAACAGGCGCCGGTCAGTGGGGCACAGCTCTTTCGGAAGCCTGCTGCTATTTCGGTCTGCCCCTGGAAGTGTTCATGGTGAAGGCTTCCTTTAATCAGAAACCGTTCCGCAAAGCAATCATGCAGACTTTTGGAGCCAGCGTGGTAGCCAGTCCCAGCAATACCACCAATGCAGGCCGGGCGATCCTGGCGGATAATCCGGATAACCCGGGAAGTCTGGGCTGCGCCATCTCCGAAGCGGTGGAACGGGCTGTTTCCGGCGACAATGTGAAGTATGTACTGGGCTCTGTGCTGAACCAGGTGCTGCTGCACCAGTCCATTGTGGGTCTGGAAAGCGCTAAGGCGATGGAGCTGCTGGATGAATATCCCGACGTAGTGGTTGGCTGTGCCGGCGGCGGTTCCAATCTGGGCGGTCTCATTGCGCCCTTTGCCAAAGACAAGCTGCAGGGGAAGGCGAATCCCCGTCTGGTAGCCATCGAGCCGGCCTCCTGCCCGTCCCTGACCCGGGGCCGTTACGCCTATGACTTCTGCGACACCGGCAAAATTACGCCCATGGCGAAAATGTACACCCTGGGCTGCACTTTCACCCCGTCCCCCATCCATGCGGGCGGGCTGCGTTACCACGGTATGGCGCCCATCCTGTCCAAACTGTACCATGACGGCTACATGGAAGCCAAAGCCGTGGTACAGACCAATGTGTTCGAAGCGGCGACGCTGTTCGCCAAATACGAGAGCATTCTGCCTGCGCCGGAATCCGCCCATGCAATTCTGGGTGCCATTGAAGAAGCAAAACGCTGCAAGGAAGAAGGCCGCAGTGAAACCATCCTGTTCGGCCTTACCGGTACCGGCTTCTTTGATATGCTGGCATATGAAAACTACCAGGCCGGCAATTTGAACGACTATATCCCCACAGACGAGGATTTGGCGGTGAGCATGGACCGGCTGCCCAAGATTCCGGGAATACAGGAATAATTGAGTATCATAAATATTGAGACCAATACTGCAGCAGGAGGTCGGGCAGATGCCTCCAGGCCGCCTGTCAGATAAGGTGTCGGGTGCGCCCGGTTTTGCTTTTAAGCAGAGACCGGGCGTTTTTATTGACGCTAAAGCCCCAAAAACAAATCAGCCTCTCAGCAGCCTGCGGGGCTTTTTGGAGAAACAGAAGTCATTTTATTTGACAAAAACTGATTTTTATGTTACATTGTCAACCTAGTAAGGGAGTAGTCAGCACGTTTTTCGTGCGGGATATCAACAGACTGGAGCAATCCTGGTATCACCTTAATTGGCGAGACTTATCTGCAGCGGGTGGATAAGGATCGTCTTTTTTTATTCACCGCTGAATAAAACATCACGGGGGAAAATAACCATGACGCTTTTGGAATTGTTACTTCTGGCTGTAGGATTAAGCATGGACGCGTTTGCGGTTTCGATTTGCAAGGGGCTGGCGATGCGAAGGGCTACCTTCAGGGCGGGAATGACCTGTGGCATCTGGTTCGGTGGCTTTCAGGCCCTGATGCCGCTAATCGGATTCTTTCTGGGGACGTTGTTCGCGGATGTCATTCGCGCTATTGATCACTGGGTAGCCTTTGTCCTGCTGGGTCTGATCGGCGCCAATATGCTGAAGGAAGGGTTCGCAAAGAAAGAGGAAGGCGAAGCGGACGGAAAAGGTGCGGATATGTCCATAAAAACCATGTTCGTGCTGGCGGTAGCCACTTCCATTGATGCCCTTGCCGTTGGGATTTCCCTGGCTATGGCAGGCAATGTGGATATTTGGACGGCCGTCGCCCTGATTGGTCTCTTTACCTGTTTCTTTTGCACGGCAGGAGTAAAAATCGGCAATGTGTTCGGCAACCGGTTTGAAGATTCGGCGCAGATTGCCGGCGGAGTCATTTTGATTCTCCTTGGCGCCAAAATTTTGCTGGAGCACCTTGGTTATCTGGCGTAACAGCCACTGGGTTGTTGTCCGTCAGGCTGCAGCGGATGGTTGATGAAGACAAAACCGTTGCGCGGTTTACGAAAGCGGTGGAACGGTTTGCCAACATGAAATAAACAACTTGGGAAAAACGGCATTGACAATGGATTAGGAGTTTGTTAGAATAGGACATGTTAGCAAATGCTAACATGTCCTATTACTATTTCCCGATTACGATCACGGCCATATCCATACATTCACGCCCCAGGAACTGACAAACATCGAATACCTGGAGGCTGCCAGACCTGCGTGCTGGTATCATGCAAAGCACAGCGGCGAGATGATTGAGAAAGGCGAACTGTTAGGTTATACTACTGACTTTTTTGGCGAAAAACAGGAAGAATTCCGGGCAAAATTCAGCGGTGTGATGCTTTACATGACTCCGGCGTTTTCCATTACCCCAGGCCGCGTGCTTTGCGCTTACGCAGAGTTGCCCGAGGACTACGTGCCCCAGGCTCCGCACGATCATGTGCACACCCATGCGTTACCGGAAAAGGTGAGTAAATAAGACGGGCTGGTTGGCGTTAAAGCCCCAATCAAAAAACCTCCGGCAGATTTCTCCCAGGAGAAAATGCCGGAGGTTATCTTTTTACTTTTTAATCGTCGTCGTCATCTTCCACGACCTGGCCGTACCCTACAAGGATGGTCCCTTTCGGTGCGGAGAGGGCCGGGCAGACGTACAGGATGACGCCGGAGATTTCCGCGTAATACTCAGTGATCGTCTGGCCGAACAGATCTGTGGTACGTCCCAGCACCTGGCCTTTCTGTACAAAGTCGCCGCTGTGGATGTGGTGGAACCAGCAGCCGGTCTCCATGGATTCCAGATAAATCATGTCCGTGATATCCCGGGGGTGGTAATGCCGCGGTTTAACCGGCAGTTCAAACATTTTCAGACGCCGCAGGATGTTGCGGATATCGTCCTTGTAGGCTTCGATATCTTCGTGCAGGCAGAGTCCTGCGCCGCCCCGTTCAATTAAAATGGAGGGCAGGCCGGTGCTGGCTGCGTAGTTGTAGGCGCCGCCGGTGGCCAGGGAGCGGACCATGTATTCCACATCTACTACTTTCGCTATACGCTTGGAGGCTTTCTCCACTTCCGGCGTGGGCTGGCCCGGATAATACACATAGGGATGCAGGCTTTCGTGGATATCGCCGCTGTGCATATCCACATAGTAGTCCGCAATGGTGAACAGGTTGCTGCTGATGAGGTAGGCGGTCTTGTCCGCCAGGGTGCCCAGGGGGGTGCCGGGGAAGACCCGGTTCAGGTTTTTCCCGTCTTCGGGAACGATGAATTCGCGGCGCGCCCAGAAGCCCTGGATATTGACCGGGTGCAGAATGATCAGGCAGCCGCGCACATGCTCCGGCTCAATGTCCCGGCCCAGTTCTATGGCTGCGGCAATGCCCGGATACTCACCACCGTGGATGCCGGCGGTAATCAGCAGGGTGGGACCTTCTTCCACACCGTTGATTACCGTCAGGGGTATCTTCGTCATCGTATCGGGAACCGGCAGCATGGTCCGCAGCTTGGTCCCCCGTTTTATTTCCAGTCCACAAATCGTCATGTCCTGTGACATTGTAAATCTCCTTTTCTATGGGAATTGATGTGAGTATTATAACATAAAACATCGATTCGTTACAAGATTTTAAAACATTTAATAATAACTATTATTAGTTTTGTTTATTATTCTTTGAATGCATGTGTAAAATACACTTTATAATGCTAATGAATACATGCCCGGGCGATTACATGAACCTGCGTATTTGCTGAATTAAAGCCTGCAATCTTTCGTTTGCCGACAAGATGGGTTCAAAGCAGGATTAATTACAGTTTTCTCTTGCAAAGAATGCATCGATTTGGTATAGTAAGCGTAATAATAATTAATCTCAATAACTTAAGGAACTCAGGTGACTCATTTTGGCTAAAACCCTTGATCTTACCAACGGCCCCATCGCACGCAAACTGCTGTTGTTTGCGCTGCCCCTGCTTGGCGCCAGTCTGATTCAGCAATTATATACCACTGTTGACATCCTCTTTGTCAGCAATTACCTGGGCACGGAAGCCTCGGCGGCAGTGGGGGCCAGCGTGCTGCTGAACTCGGCCCTCGTAAATCTGTTTACGGGCATCAGCATCGGCGCCGGCGTGGTCATTGCCCAGGCCTTTGGCCGCAAGGAAGAGGTACAGCTCAGTAAATCCATCCATACGTCCATGATGCTTGGCATCATCGGCGGTGTGCTGCTGACGGTTATCGGCGAGTTTTCCGGTTCCGCATTTTTGAACGCGGTGAACACGCCGGCCAGTATTTTTCAGGACGCGCTGGACTATGTGCAGGTATTTTTCCTGGGGCTGACCTTTATGCTGGTCTTTAATATGGCGGCCGGCGTTATGCGGGCCCTGGGCAATTCACAGACACCCATGCTGATCCAGCTGGTGTGCGGCATCATTCACGTAGTGACAAATTACCTGTTTATTACGTATATGAATAACGGCGTCCTCGCGGTGGCCTGGTCATCGGTTCTGTCCCAGGTGCTTTCGGCGATCATTGCCGTGTATTACCTGCTTCACGATGGCGTCATCAGTATCCCGAAGCTGGCCGTTGACCGGCCGCTGATGCGGGAAATCATCCGCATCGGTCTGCCTGCGGGTCTGCAGGGAGTGGTGGTGACCCTTTCCAATGTGTTCGTACAGTATTTCATCAACGGGTTCGACGTGGTGGCTATCGCGGCCTTTACTGCCTACTACCGTATCGAGCTGCTGTTCTATATGCCGCTGGTCGCCCTGGGCCAGGCCATGATGACCTTTACCGGGCAGAATGTGGGGGCACGGCTCTATGACCGGGTGAAGAGCGGCTTGCGTACGACGCTGATTTTCGGCGTGGGCTACTCGCTGGTGCTGGCGGCCATCCTGCTTTACTTCGGGCGGGAAACCTTCGGCGTCTTCTACACGGATCCTGCCGTCATTGATATGGGTGTCACCATCATCTGGGTCTCGTTCCCGTTCTATTTCTTCTATGTATTTCTCGAAGTCTTTGCGGACACCCTGCGCGGGGGCGGCCTTTCGGACGTACCGATGTATATCGTGCTCTTCAATCAGTGTCTGCTGCGAACGCTCATCCTGTTCGGGTTCATGCAGCTGGCTCACGACATCCGTTTGCTGGTTGCCGTGTACCCCATAACCTGGGGAACGGCCGGCGCCATGCTGTACTGGTATTACCGGAAAGGCACATGGATGAGGCAGCCTACGGTGTAACGGAGCTTCTTTTGCCGGGTGTTTCCTGCAGGTCAGTTTTCGGAATGCAGGAACGATAACAGCGCGATATTAATAATAAAAATTACTAATAAGCATGATGAATATATTGACATCTTATTTTCGAAATGATAGTATAAGCAAAGATAAGAATTAGCGCCTGCTAAATCCGTGATGGCAGGATAAAACCTTGGAATCAGCTGAAAGAAACGGAACTTTACCCTGTCGGATGCAAGAAAATGAAAACAGGCTTTTGGGTGAAATTTTACTTTTTATTTCACCATTTTATTTAATATCTAACTTGGAAAGGAAGGAACTCTATGAAAAAATTATCTAAAAAATCCGCAGCGTTATTGGTAGCAGGTCTCGTTACCTGTGGACTGCTGGCCGGTTGCGGTGGCGGAGACAAGAAAGACGCTCCGAAAGACGGCGGAAAGGCTACTGTTGCCAAAACCCTGACCTTTGGCTGCCAGATGTATTCTGACGGTTTAATCAACCCGGCTTCTCAGGTTAACTGCGCATGGAACGTCAGCCGCTTTGGTATCGGCCAGACCCTGTTCAAATTTGACGATAACGTAAAAGCAGTTCCGCAGCTGGCGGAATCCGCAACCCCCAGCGATGGAAACAAAACCTGGATCTTCAAGCTGAAAAAGGGCATTAAGTTCAGCAACGGCACTGAAATGACCGCTACCAAAGTTAAAGAATCCCTGGACTGGATCCGTGAAGCAGGCAAGAAGGGTTCTTCCAATCCTACCAAGTTCCTGGATGCAGGCGCTGTAGTTACTGCTGACGATGCAGCCGGCACCATTACCATCAAATCTGAAAAAGCATACCCGGATATGCCGGCCAGCCTGGCTGACCCCGCCATGTGCATCATTGATGTAAAGGGCACCAAGAACTTTGATTCCGGCATTATCGGCACCGGCCCCTACATGGTTAAGACCTTTAAAGACCATGTAGGCTATGAAATGGTTGCCAACCCCCATTATTGGAATGGCAAACCGCCTTATGAAGAAGTAAAGATCATGTTCATGGGCGACGCTTCCGCAAAAGCTAACGCACTGCGCGCCGGCCAGATCGACCTGGCAGAAAACATCATGAACGTTGCAGACCTGAAAGCCCTGCAGGCTGACAAGAAGTTCACCGTGCAGATTGCACCGGGCACCCGTTGCGGCTTCAGCTGGATGAACATGCGTGAAGGCCGTCCGCTGGCTAACAAAGCCCTGCGTCAGGCTGTGCTGAAAGCCATCGATTACAAGACCATCTGCAAATCCAACACCATCGGCGGCCTGTACACCCCGGGCCCATCCGTTATCCCCAGCTCCCTGGGCTATGGCTTTGACAAGCTGAAGAACCCCTATGAATACGATCCGGAAGGCGCCAAGAAGATCCTGGACGAAGCCGGTATCAAAGATACCAACGGCGACGGTATCCGCGAGCTGAACGGCAAGAACATCGAACTCCGTTACATCTCCTACGCGAACCGCCTGCTGAACGACTTCTCTGATGCTCATACCCAATACCTGAAAGCGGTTGGCATCGGCGTAAAGAGCGAATACGGCAGCTCTGACGATCAGTGGACCAAACTGGTTGCGGGCGAATATGACCTCAACAACAATAACTGGAACGTTATGATTGCCGGCGCTCCCACCGTATACATGGCGAACTGGTACAGCAAGAACAAGGACAACTTCTGCGGCTTCAAGAGCGACGCCTACGATAAAGCCTATGAAGAAATGCGCAGCACCATGGATACCAAACGGTATGCCGAGCTGATGCAGCAGTGCCAGCAGATCCTGATTGATGAAGCGGCGGTCCTGGTAGACGGTTACTACAACAGCTGCATCATCTACAATGATAAGGTTGGTTCCGCCCACATGTATCCGCTGGATTACTACTGGATCACCGACGAAATTAAGCCGGCCGGAGCGAAATAATATAGTATAAAATCCGCTTATAGGCGGCTATAAAAGCAAACACAAAGGATGCGGTGTACACCGTATCCTTTGTGTGATATTATTTTCTGTGGAAATCTGCAAAAGTTGCCTATGACGAGGAGAGAAGTCAATGAATAAGAACGCAATTATATCCAGATTGCTGCAAATGGTGATCGTACTGATCGGCATCAGCTTTCTGACCTTTTTATTAACCTACCTGTCTCCAGGCGATCCCGCGCGTAATATTTACACCCACAGCGGTGTTATGCCTACTTCGGAAATGATTGAAGAAATGCGCAGAAATCTGGGACTGGATAAACCCTTTTTAACGCAGTATACCGACTGGATCATCAACTGCCTGAAGGGGGATTTCGGACAGTCTTTCATGCTGCAGAAACCGGTTGCAGATCTGCTGATGGACCGTCTGTGGCCTACTCTGAAGCTGACTCTGGCTTCCACCATCCTCATGCTTTTGTTTGCAGTACCCTTAGGGGTTATTTCTGCTGTACACCACAACAAACCGATCGATTATCTTGTGCGGGCAGTCACTTTCTTTGGGGTGTCCATTCCCAACTTCTGGTTCGGCCTGATGCTGATCCTGATTTTCTGTGTTAAACTGAGGCTGTTGCCGGTAGTTTCCTCCGCCGGTGATTTTAAGTCGCTGATTTTGCCAGCGGTGACGCTAGCGGTTGCCATGACGGCCAAATATACCCGTCAGGTACGCACAGCAGTACTAGAGGAACTGCATTCAGACTACGTAATCGGCGCCCGGGCCCGTGGCGTTTCGGAAAGCAAGATCCTGTGGGGCAACGTGCTCCCGAATTCTCTGCTGCCGCTGATTACCATGCTGGGCCTGTCCGTGGGTTCCCTGCTGGGTGGCACCAGTGTAGTCGAAATCATTTTCTCGTATCCGGGCTTAGGAAATCTTGCGGTATCCGCCATTATGTCCGCAGATTATTTCCTGCTCCAGGGGTATGTACTCTGGGTTTCTGTCATCTACATGATGATCAACCTGCTGGTAGATATCTCCTACAATTATGTGGATCCCCGCATGCGGCTGAGGAGGTAAGCGTATGGATACGAACAAGAACAAATTTCTGAGTAACAGAGGCTTTGTCCTCTTCTCTGTATTGGCTATAATTATTGTGCTTATCGCCATTTTTGCCCCGGTACTGTCCGGAGGCATCGATCCCACGGCCGGAAATCTGGGGGACGCCATCATGGCGCCGGACGCGAAGCATTTGTTCGGTACGGATAAAATGGGCCGTGATATTTACGCCCGGGTTCTGTATGGCGCCCGTATTTCGCTGGCATCCACCTTTGTTCTGGTTTTGGCTGTCTTTGTAATCGGCACGGCGCTGGGTGTGCTGGCCGGTTATTTTGGCGGCTGGGTTGACGCAGTCATCATGCGTATTGCGGATATGATGATCGCATTCCCGGGCCTGGTACTGGCCATTGCCGTAGCCGGTATGCTGGGCGCCAGCATGCGGAACGCCATCATCGCCATTGCGCTGGTGACCTGGCCTAAGTATGCGCGTATGGCCCGCTCCCTGGTGCTGAAGGTTCGTCACACGGATTATGTGTACGCGGCCATCGTTACCGGTTCCAGTACCTGGCGCATGCTGTGGAAATATATGTTGCCGAACACGATTACGACGCTGGTCATTACGGCAGCGACGGATATCGGCGGTATGATGATGGAGCTTGCCGCCCTGTCCTTCCTGGGCTTTGGCGCACAGCCGCCTACACCGGAATGGGGCTCCATGCTGAATGAGGGCCGCGATTTTATGCAGTCGGCTCCCTGGCTGATGGTGTATCCCGGTGTGGCCATCTTTATTACGGTCGTGATCTTTAATATGCTGGGGGATAATCTCCGGGATATTCTGGATCCGCGGGAAGAGTAAGGGGGGAATATCATGTCACTGTTAGAGATTAAAAATGTAGATATTTCCTATGGCAAGAACCTTACGGTAAAAAACTGCAGCCTGAACCTGGAAAAGGGGGAAATCTGCAGTATCGTCGGCGAGTCCGGCAGCGGCAAGACCACCGTGATCCGTGCGGTCATGGGACTGCTGCCCGGTGCGGGCAGGGTTTCCGCCGGTAACATTACTTATGACGGAATTGATTTGTTGAAACTGACACACAAAGAGTGGCGTAAGCTGCGGGGTCATGACGTGTCCATGATTTTCCAGGACAGCGGCGCCATGATGAACCAGACCCGCCTGATCGGCGACAGTTATGTAGAATACATTCTGACCCATGAGGACATATCCAGGAAAGATGCCTGGGCCAAGGGTGTGGAAATGATCGAGCGGATGCGTCTGCCGGACGGGGACCGGGTGATGCGTTCCTATCCGTTCCAACTCTCCGGAGGGCAGCGTCAGCGCGTGGGCATTGCCATGGGCATGACCTACCAGCCTAAGCTGTTGCTGGCCGATGAACCGACTTCGGCCCTGGACGTGACGACCCAGGCGCAGATCGTCCGTCAGTTCATGGAGCTTCGGGACGAATATGGTACCAGCATTATCATTGTAACCCATAATCTGGGCGTTGCAGCCTATATGGGCGACAAGATCGTGGTTATGAAGCACGGCGAAGTTGTGGATAAAGGGGAACGGGAGTATATACTCCACCAGTCCACCAATCCGTATACCAAGCTGCTGTTGGATGCGGTACCGACGTTAGGAGGTAAGCGCTATGTTTGATGAAAAAGATCTGCTGATTGACGCGCGTCATGTGACCCGCCGTTTTCCGACTAACGACGGCCGCCTGCTTACCGCCTGCGATGATGTCAATCTGAAATTCTATAAAGGGAAGACCCTGGGCCTGGTCGGTGAATCCGGCTGCGGCAAGAGTACCTTCATGCGTTTTCTGGTATGGCTTGACAGCCCGACAGAAGGCGAAATCTTCTTCCACGGGAAGGATATCACGAAGATGAAGGGAAAGGAGCTGCACGAGAACCGTCAGCATATCCAGATGGTGTTCCAGGATCCCTCCACATCGTTTAATCCCAAGATGAAGATCAAGGAGATCGTCTGCGAACCGCTGCTGAATTTTAACCGAATCAGCCCGTCTGAGGTAGATGCGAAGGCGCGGGAACTGCTGGAACTGGTAGAGCTTCCCGGCGATTTTGCGGACCGGTTCCCCCATAACATGTCCGGCGGTCAGCGGCAGCGCGTGGCCATCGCCCGTGCCATTGCCCTGGAACCGGAGTTCATCGTAATGGATGAAGCCACCAGTGCGCTGGACGTTTCCGTACAGAAAACGGTGATTGAACTTATCACCCGTCTGCAGCGGGAAAAGAACATTGCTATCGGCTTTATCTGCCATGACCTTGGACTGATTGAATCCTTTGCCCATCAGGTGGCGGTCATGTACCTTGGGAATATCGTAGAGGTCATGCCGGGCGAAGGGCTGTCGGATGTATGCTGCCATCCCTATTCAAGGGCATTGCTGGCCTCTGTCTTTGATACCAAGATGGACTTTACCAAGAAGATCGAGAATATCAAGGGCGAACCGCCCAGTCCGCTGGACCTGCCGCCGGGATGTCCTTTCAGCAACCGTTGCCCGCACTGTACGGAACGCTGCGAGCACGAAAAGCCGAAGCTGGTTGAACTGACACCGGGCCATGAGGTGGCCTGCCATCGGTTTACCAAATAGGTTATACTCTGATTTTAAGAAAACTTCTGACCGAAGTAATCTGGTGATCCTTAACACAGGCGCTGCTAAACCATGGCGCCTGTGTTCCAGGATAAAGAAAACGTAAAGACAGTTTTAAAAGATAATCATAGACAATACTATAAATAGATATAGCTATGAAAACACATCTTCATTTCACACTATTAGCTGAAAAATCGGAAAATGTTGTAACATTTGATACAGATAGAACTAATAGATGTGAAGAAAATGTGAAATGACGGCTATTAACATATGAACAATTGCTCATATGTTATAATATAAGCATGAAATACATATCTACTATTAAACCTTATCCCGAAAGGGATATCAGGGACAGGACCCGGGAGAACGGTTCCCCAGTCCCGGAGCGCAGGCGCAAGGAAAGGTGAATTAAAATGGCTAAAGAAATCAGAGATCTGGAAGACGTCCGCAGCAGTGCGGAAGACGCCGCAGTACGTACCTTTGCAAAAGGGAGCGGCGTAATGCAGCATGTGGATGCAGTGGAGGAAAACGCTGTAAAAGGAATCGTGGAGCAGCATGCTCACGACCACGTACATGACCACGACCATGTACCGGCTCATTCTCACGGAGAAGGGTTGGCTCACGACCACGACCACGACCATGACCACGGACACGATCATGGGCACGACCACGACCATGACCACGATCACGACCATGGCCACGATCACGACCACGGACATGATCACGACCACGGACATGATCACGACCACGGGCATGACCACGACCACGACCACGGTCACGACCATGATCACGGACATGACCATGATCACGGACACGACCACGACCATGGGCACGGCCATGATCACGATCATGGAAGCTGCGGCTGCGACGATTGCGCAACCCACGACCACAGCGAGCACGAACTGGTGCACCACAACGCGACCTATACCCACGCAGTGCACCTGGCCGGTCATCCGGACAACTGCGAGTGTGCCGCCTGCAATTCCCATGAAGAGTATTGCGATTTCTGCGGCGAAAGCCTGGCACACTGCAAATGCCGTATGCCGGACGCCGACGATGTAAAACGGGTGTACAGCCTGATCAATCTGGACTGTCCCATCTGTGCGGCAAAAATCGAACATAAAGTGAAATCCCTGCCGGGGGTTTCCTATGCGGCCGTCAGCTTCGGCACCAAACAGCTCCGTGTTTCCGCCAAGAATCCGGACGCCATGCTGCCGATCTTCCAGGAAATCTGCCGTTCGTTCCTGTCCTACGTAACCGTAGTACCCAGGGAAGAAGGCCCGGGACAGTCCGATAAATTCCGTACCTATAACGTGGCCGGTCTGGACTGCGCAGCCTGCTCCATCAAAGTGCAGGACGCCATTGCCGCCATCCCCGGTGTAAAGATGGCCACCCTGGTTTACGAAACCGGCCAGCTGCGTGTAACTGCGGATAACTATGACGACCTGCTGGGCAAAATGCAGGCGGCTGCGGAAAAAGCCGAAGACGGCGTAACCATTACAGAACGGGTCCGCGCCTCTGCCCAGAAAAAATACCGTACCTATAAAGTGGAAGGCCTGGACTGCGCGGCCTGCTCCGTAAAAGTACAGGACGCCATCGCCGCCCTGCCGATCGTAGACGAAGCCATACTGGTCTATGAAACCGGCCAGCTCCGGGTCAGTGCCCGCAGCTACGACGGCCTCCTGCCCCAGATGCAGGCGGCAGCCGATAAAGCGGAAGAGGGCGTGACCATTTCCGAAAAAGAACAGTTCGGCGCTGCGAAATTCCGCACCTACGATGTACAGGGTCTGGACTGTGCGGCCTGCGCTACCAAGGTAGAAGACGCCATCAAAGCCATGCCGGAAGTAGAAGAAGCGGTTCTGGTATACGCTACCGGCCAGCTCCGGGTTACCGCCCGCAGCTACGACGGTCTCACCGCCAAGATGCAGGCTGTCACCGACAAGGTGGAAGACGGCGTGACCATTGTGGAACGGGCGGACAACGCGCCGGTTCCGGAACGGAAAAAGGAAAAGAAATCCTTCCTCAGTGAAAATGCAAGGGAACTGGCTGAACTGGTAATCGGCGGCCTTATCTTCATTGTAACCGAGTGGCTGGGCCTGGTTCCCCATGAATACCATATGTACTGCCTGGTGATCGCCTACGTGATCCTGGGCTGGAAGATCGTCCTTACGGCTCTGAAGAACCTGACCAAAGGCGAATTCTTTGATGAAAACTTCCTGATGACCGTAGCCACCCTGGGCGCCTTTGCCATCCAGGCCTGGGAAGAAGCGGTAGGCGTTATCTTCTTCTACCGTGTCGGCGAATGGTTCCAGGACCGTGCCGCAGACCGGAGCCGCGACCAGATTATGGACGCGGTGGATATGCGTCCGGAAGTAGTGAACCTGCTGGTGGGCGACGACGTGAAGGTGATTCCTTCCGCGGAAGCCCGGGTCGGCGATATCCTGCTGGTACGTGTAGGCGACCGGATCCCGCTGGACGGCGTGGTGGTAGAAGGTGAAAGCCTGCTGGATACATCCCCGGTTACCGGCGAACCCGTGCCTGTACGCAAAACCTACGGCGACGAAGTGCTGTCCGGCTGCGTGAACACCTCCGGCATGCTGAAGATCCGCGTGGAAAAGGAACTGCAGGAATCCATGGTCACCAAGATCCTGGACTCTGTGGAAAACGCGGCGGCCAACAAGCCGTATATCGACAAATTCATCACCCGTTTCGCACGGGTTTATACTCCTATCGTAGTAGGGCTGGCCATTCTGGTAGCCGTTGTACCGTCCCTGATTACAGGCGACTGGCATAAGTGGATCTACACCGCGCTGACCTTCCTGGTTATCAGCTGCCCCTGCGCTCTGGTGCTGAGCGTGCCCCTGTCCTTCTTTGCGGGCATCGGCGCCGGTTCCAAGCTGGGCATCCTGTTTAAGGGCGGCAACGCCATGGAAATGCTGAAAAACGTGGCGGCTGTGGTCATGGATAAGACCGGCACCGTTACCAAGGGCAACTTCGTGCTGCAGCAGGTGAATCCTGCCGGCGGCGTAAGCGCTGATGAAATCCTCCGGGAGACCGCGGGGATGGAACAGGTTTCCACCCATCCGATCGCCGTCAGCATCGTCAATGCGGCCAAGGAAAAGAACCTGGCGCTGCAGCGTCCGGACCGGTTTGAAGAAATCGCCGGCGAAGGCCTGGTAGCCTACTACGGCAAAGACGTACTGCTGGCCGGCAACACCCGCCTGATGAACCGCTACAAGATCGACTTCAGCGGGTACCAGGCTGCGGCGTACGGCAGCGAAGTGCTGGTAGCAAAGAACGGGACCTTCCTGGGCAGCCTGTTCATCAACGATACCCTGAAAGACGACGCCAAACAGGCCGTGGCGGATATTACCAAGCTGGGTCTGACCACGGTTATGCTCACCGGCGACGCCCGGAGAGAAGCGGAAGCGGTTGCTGCGGAAGCGGGCATCCAGGAAGTCCGGGCAGAACTGCTGCCGCAGGATAAGCTGAAAGAAATGAACGACCTGCGCAACAAATACGGCGGTGTCATGTTCGTAGGCGACGGCATCAACGACGCGCCCGTACTGGCCGGCGCAGACGTAGGCGCGGCCATGGGCAGCGGCGCGGACGCAGCCATCGAAGCGGCGGACGTGGTATTCATGAACTCCGAAATGAGCGCGATCCCCAAAGCCATTGCCATTGCCAAGGCGGTCAACAATGTTGCCTGGCAGAACGTGGTGTTTGCCCTGGTTGTCAAAGTCATCATCATGGTGGCCGGCCTCTTCGGCTACGCATCCATGTGGGCCGCGGTATTCGCGGATACCGGCGTATCCGTACTGTGCGTGCTGAACGCCTGCCGCGTGCTGTATAAAAAGTTCTGATCAACTTATAACGAAATTACCGGTTGCAGGCAATCACACGACATGCCTGCAGCCGGAACCTCTAACGGAAACAATAAACGCTCTCACGTTTCCCAGAATCAGCGGCGTCTGCTGTATCCGGCAGACAGAAGGAGGTAAAGCATGAAAAAAATTCTATGCTTTGTGTTAGCAATCGTTTGCCTGCTTGCCGTTGCGGGCTGCGGCGGACACGCGCCGCAACAAGCGGGAGCGCCGGTCCATAAAGAATCCCATACGGAAAAGGTACTGCGCGTGGGCACCGACGCGGACTACCCGCCTTTTGAGTATTATCAGGAATCCACCAAGGCTTTTATCGGCTTTGATGTGGAGCTGATACAGGGCGTGGCCAGGGAAGCCGGTTACAGCAAGGTGGAGTTCGTGGACCTGGAGTTCAACAATCTGCTGCCGTCCCTGAAGGACGGACAGGTGGACGCGGTGATCTCCTGCATGAACATGACGGAGGAGCGGAAAAAGGCAGCAGATTTTACGGAACCCTATCTGGCCAGCTCCAACGTGGTGGTTGGAGCTGAGGATGCGCAATTCGGCAGCGCAGACGTCATGAAGGGCAAACGCATTGCGGCAGAAATCGGCAGTATCCACGAGAAGCAGGTTAAAAAGTATTCCGATGCTGTCATTGAAACCGGCGGCGCCGACGAAGCCCTGAAGCTGGTCATGGATAAAAAGGCGGACTATGCAGTCATGGATCATTACACGGCTCGCTTTTTCATCACCAATTTTTATAACGGCAAGCTGCAGATCGTGGCGACCCTACCTGACGAATCGGATAACGGGATTGCCATAGCCGTTGCCAAAGGCAATACGAAACTGCTGGCCCAGCTGAACGAAGGTCTGAAGAAGTATCAGGCGCAAGCCTCTTTCCATCAGCTGAAGAACAACTATTTCGGAAAACTGAAATAAAGGAGCCTGTCTTTTCGCTGTAAAGTACTGAAAATAATCACAAAATGTTCATAAAAATTAACCCGGTACGGAGACGACGTACCGGGTTTTTGTTTGGTTGGAAAGCAGCTTCAATACAGGGTGTGACATTCTGGAACCCCCCCTTGACTGACGGAAAAAATCTATTGTAAAATAAAAGTGGTGTAGTGTGTATATATATAAGGAACAAGATAATTGGACAACAGATTAATAAATAAAAGTGAAAGATATAAATGTGAAAGCACGGGAGAATCATTATGAGAAAATCTAATCTTTTTTGCCTGGCCCTTCTTTTGGGGCTGCTTGCGGAAGGTCATGCGGCGGCTGCCGTAATATCAGCGGGGAGTCTGGATGCCGGCGCCCAGATGGAACGGGACCGCAGAGCGATAGAGCGTGAACGCATCATGGAACAGATTGCGGAGGATGAGGCCGCAAAAAAGAACAAGGTGGAGCAGGGAGAGAAACCTGCTGCAGAAGAAGCTGGAGCAGAACTCAGTTTTGCCCTGCAGCAGGTGATCTGGAATCCCTCGGAGATTCTGACTAAGGAACAGATCCAGGCTGTTACGGCATCCTATATCGGAAAGCAGGTCACACTGAAGGACTTGCGTGAAATGGCAGACAAAATCACGAACATATATCGGGATAAAGGCTACATGACCTGCGGGGCGGTACTGCCGCCCCAGCGGATCCGTGACGGCGTGGTGGAGATCCGGCTGATCGAAGGTAAGACAGGAAACGTAAATCTTACGGGAAACCGCTACACCAAAAGCGAATATATCATGAACCGTATAAACCTGAAACCCGGAGAAATCGCCAATACGGAGAAGCTGAACCGGGATCTGCGCTGGTTCCAGGGGACCAATGACGTCCAGCTCCGGGTAGTGATGAAGCCCGGCGCCGAGGAAGGCACCACAGACTACGACATCATGGCTTTTGAGCCCCAGAACCAGTCCGTGACCCTCTATACAGACAACGACGGCTACGAATCCAGCGGTCGCTGGAGGGCCGGTATTTTCTACAACATGAAGAGCGTGAGCGGACACCGGGATTCCCTCCGGGCCCACTTTATCGGGAGCCGGGGCACCAAGTCCTGGGGCCTGGGCTACAGCGTTCCCATTTCCCGGAAAGGGATGCGGCTGGACCTGGACTATTCGGGCAACAGGACGAAAGTGGTGAAAGGGGAACTGGAACCCCTGGGCGTGGAAGGCAAGTCAAACTCGTATTCCCTGACTTTTCGGGCGCCTTTCCATGTGACGGAGAAATCCCGTCACGAAGCGGGTCTCCAGTATGTCCATCAGAAGTCAGAAACTGATTTGGGCCATGGACAAGTCCAATGGGTAGATGACAGGATCCAGCGGGTGATACCGTATGTTTCCTTCACCCATTACGGGAAAGACAGCGTGCTCTATCACAAACACTCCTTTGTCTGGGCACGGCGGCGCGACATTGACGGAGAATCCGACACGGGAAAACTCTACCGGCTCTCTTCCTTCTGGCAGAAGCGCAATACGAACGGGCAATTCTGGCAGGCCCGGCTGGACGCGCAGTTGGGATCGGGTGACAACCTGGCCGCTTCGGACCGGTTCTTCATAGGCGGCGTTAACAGCGTCCGGGGCTACGAAGAAGGTTTCATCGGCGGCAGCCGGGGCATTTCGATGGGCCTTGAGTACCATATTCCCGTGGATAAGGCGAAACGCATCTTCGTTTACCCCTTCTTTGACTGGGGTACCGTGGGCGGATATGCCGCTCCGGAGCATAATAAGCTGATGAGCGCGGGACTTGGCATTGAAGCAAGATACAAGCACCTGTACGGCACGTTGACCGTAGGGTTCCCCTTCAAGAAAGACTTTTACGATGATAAGGTGAGCAGCGCCAGGGTGGACTTCTCCCTGTCGGCTGCCTTCTAAGATAAATAAGCATTAGAATCATGGAGTTCCCCGGGAGACAGTTCCCGGCAGGGGCAACTTCCTCTGGGAAAGCAGAATCTTTCCCAGCAAGTCAAAAGGATGAACAGATCGAAAAGAGTAACACAGAAAGCAGGTAATTACGATGACATACGGATATAACAGCAATAAGAGAGGCCGCAAATCATCCCGTTCCAAAACCAAACAGCTGGAAGTGCGCAGGATTCTCGCATCCCTGACCATGGCGGCAGGGATCCTTGCTATGCCCTTCAGCGTGGGCGAGGCAGCGATTGTCAGACAAGACGGAACGGAAATTGGCCATTCGAATAATGTTTACAACATCGATCCGGAAGGAAAAAACAGTACCGGCGATTTTGCCTATAACCGCTTTCAGCAGTTTGCTCTGGATGCAGGTCAGATTGCCAATCTCAAGTTCGATACTGCTTCCACCCTTGCCAACCTGGTGAACAACCGGGTAACCATCAATGGCATTGTCAATGCTGTGAAGGGCGGAGCGATAGACGGCCATCTCATCTTTTTAAGCCCCAACGGTATTGCGGTGGGGTCGTCCGGCGTCATCAATGCGGGGCAGTTCACGGGTATCGTGCCGACACCAGAGGCTTTTAACAAGCTTTATAATACACAAACTCCTGCTACTGATATTACTCTGGCTGCCATTAACCAGATTAAAGACGGCGCCTATGCCGCTGTGAAAACTGATGATGAAGGAGTCGTTCAGGGCACCATTGACGTCAGCGGTCATATCAACACCCACAGTGGCGTCATGCTGGGCGCGGGCATCATCAATATCAATGACGGTGCCAGGATCCAGAGCACGAAGAATTTGGATTTCAAGGATTTGGTGAATATCCAGAACGGGGCAAGTGCGAACTTAGGAACGTTGACCAAGGTCGAGGGTTCCGGCGGCGATATTATCCTGAGTGCAAAGCAGGTGTCTGATGTCAAGGACACCAAGACGGTTCAAGACACAAACAACCAAGAAACGACGGAGGCGCATGCGATCCGCTGGAGCGAACGCTCTACGGATCTTTCTGCTGCTGTTAATATTGGGAAGGATGCCACAACAAAGGGCGTCCAAATCACCAGCAGCGCCGGGGCAGTGAAACTTACTGCTGAAAGCACCAGCACTTACAAAGACAGCACCCCCATGACCCTGACGGGTACCATGAAGACTGCTATCTTTGGGAGTGAAGAGACAGCTTTCGATGGGCTTCTTGACAAGCTGGCGGCCGGCGAAGCCGGTGCGAACAAGTACCTCTTGTTCAACTATTCCAACAAGAAGAACAAGTCAGCTGTCAACATCGGAACAAACAGCACCATTACGGGTAACAGTATTGACGTGGCCGCTAATTCCAAGGTGGAGATCAAGCAGTCCGTTACCGTGCCCGAATTGCCCATAGGGGAGGACAAGAAGGACAGCAATGGCAATGTGATACCGAGCGGATCCAAGGTGCTGTCCACCGTGACGGTTTCGCGAGTCGATAATAAGGCGGATATTGTAGTTGACGGCAATCTGAAAGCTACGGGCGCGGACGAAGCCGGCAGCGGCATCAAGATCGCCGCTAACGCGGACACGAAAGTTGAGCTTGCTGCCGGTGGCAACGGCGGAGACGCAAATGCCGTGGCGGTGGGCGTGGCCGTTTTGGCCGGCGATACCAAGGCCAATGTGGTAGTGAATGATAAGGTGACGGAAAATGCTCAGCCGGGCGAGAACGACCTGAGTGCAACCGCGGGCAAGGTGTCCGTGGAAGCGACCACGGGCAGCGATATCGACGTCAATGTAGTTGCGAAGGGAACGCAGAGCTATGTGGTTTCCAACGTGGGCGTGGCCAACTATGACACAAATGCCGATGTGACCATGAACCGCAACATTACGGCAGGCGCCGTGGATATCAAGGCGGAAAACAAAATTACCGGGCTGAAGCTGACGGTGGACAACACCGTAAACCCCCTTGTGGCACTCTTAACGTCCAAGGACACAGCGAAGTTAAACGATACCCAACAGACTGAGGACAATAACGCGGCGGCGGGCGAGCAAAATAGCGGACAAAAGTCCATCGATCCCACCAAGGTGATGGGGGATGCCTCTGTAGATACTTCCAATACCCAGGATACGCAAACCCAGGATGCGGCGGGCGCGATCCAGAAGGTTAAGAACGCTGTGGAAGGAACCAATGGCAGCGGGAGCGGAAGCAGTGGAAGTGGCAGTGGCGGCACTGAACCGAAAACCTCTGCTTTTGGCCTCGGCGCCAGCGTAGGCGTCTTTTCCAACAAGAACGACGCCAAGGTTACTATTGCGAAGAATGTTGCCATTACGGCTACAAAACCTACGGCAACAACAGGCGGTACGATGGCACCGGATGGATCTGTCAATATCAGCGCCAAAACGATTATGTCGGCCTTTAAGGTAGACGATACGACCGCCGCGGGAAGCGATACGTCTACCACTGGAGGCGAAACTCCTACCCCTGGAAGCAGCGGTACGCCTACCACGGAAAACGAAACGCCTTCCATGGAAAACGAGGACAGCCGTTTGCAATTTACGGTTAAGAATACGCTGACCAACGCCAAGGTAAAGATCGGCGCGGCCGTTTTGGTCAGCAATGTTAAGAACGACGCCACAGTCGTGCTGGACAGCGACGGAACCAACGCTGCCAAAATCAGTGGCGGCGCGGTTTCGCTGAATGCGGCGGCGGGTATGGAAAAATACCCTGTGCCTCCGGAGAAAGAGGACGGTGGAAATGCTGACGCCGGAACAGGAGCCGGCAGCGGACAAACCACCGGTACCGGGAGTGGCGGCAGCGGTAACACCGGTAATAGCGGTAACACCGGGAGCGGCGGCACCGGTAACAACACCGGCAGCACTGAAAGCGGTGATGGCGGGGACGAGCCGGAAGAAAAAATCGGCGTTCTGACCTACACGGTAAGCGCCGAGGGTACGTCGGAGGAGCCCTCTACGCTTACGCTGTCCGGTTCCGTGGGCATCAACACGCTTAAGAACAATGCCATTGTGCTTTTGGGACAGAACAGCGAGGTGACAGGCTCTGAAGTCAAACTGTCATCCGACGCCACAACCGGCGCGGTGGGCCTTTACGGACCCAAAGAACTGTCTACCGATGATTCGGACGCCCCGGGGTCGAACGCCAAGGTGGGCATCGGCGCCTCGGTGGGTATTCAGAATATCCGCGGCAATAGTCTGGTCATCGCCGGAAAGGGCGTAAAACTCACGGGGACTGAGTCGCTGGAAGTTTCGGCCAACAACGGGCTGGAGGTGGAGAACAAGGTCCAAAAGGCAGGCAAGGGGGATTCTGTTGGCATTTCCGGCATGGTCGCCCTCAGCTACGGCGACAGCAACAGCATCGTTTCCATTGACGATGAGGCAGCTATCGCAGCCGGGTTCACTACTATTACCTCTACGAACTCCACCAACATTGATAACTCTGCCCGCACCGAATCGAAGGGAAGCGAAGGCGCCAAAGCATTCGGTATTGGCGTGGGTATTATAAACTATGATATAAACAGCATTGCCATGGTTGGAGACAATGGCAGTGGGCTTAATGCGCCCACCGTGGTGGATGCCAAAAATCCCACGGATACGGAAAAAGCCGCCCAGAAGATCTATGAAGATACGAAGCTGGCGCGGGATGTTGCAGGAAGTACCCTCGTCGGGAAACTGGGCGCAAGTACGGCCAGCGGAACAAAGGGTACCATCACCACAGGCGGTCTTGTGGCTGCAGCTGTTACCACGGGCATGATCCAGAATGATGCCAAGGCTAACGCCACCGCTGCGCCTAAGGAGAAGGATGATGAGGATTCCGAGAAATGGACAAAATGGTCTAAACAGGGTACAGAGGGAGCAAACGCGGCCAGAACGGATACGGAAAACCTGGAACAGGACAATGTAGAATCCCAGAATGAGAGCGACGCGCCCAGCGCATCGGCCGCGGGGCGTGAAGCCGGTAATGCGGCTTCGGGCGAAGGCGGAGCGGCTCCGTCTGCCGGATCGGAAGAAAGCGGAACGGCTCCGAATCCCGGTTCGGAAGAAAGCGCAGGCGCTTCCATTGGCATCGAAGGCAGCGCAGCCCTGACCTTCCTGGGCGGCAGGACAGATGCCGTACTTGATAACGTAACGATACAAAGCGTAGCGGAAGGAGTTCCTGCGGCTATCGTTTCCCTTTCCGCTACGGATTTCCTCGGTTCCATTACGCTCGGCGGCACGAGTGTCAAGAACAAGCTGGAAGAAGGAGACTCCGCTACCGAAGTGGGAATCGGCGGCACCTTCGCCATGAGCAGCTCCAAGCGGGATGTGGATTCTGTGATGAGGAATACAGATATTCCGCTGGCGCTCATCGTTTCGAACTCTGCCACCAAGATCGGCATTGAAGTGGCGGCCGGTCTGGGGGTCAGCACTTCTAGCGGCGACGGCACGAATGTCGCCGGCGCCGGTGTCGTTTATTACAATAAGGCCAAACAGGATGTTCATGCCCTTATGCTGAACGATACCATTACAGGACTCGCGGTTTCCAATCAGGCCACCGGCACGGATTTCCAAATCGCGGGGGGAATTGCGGCCAGTCTTGCCAGCGGTTCAGGTACAAACGTGGGTGCTGGCGGTACTGTGGCCATCAGCCACTTGGAAAACAATCTGTCCAGCGGCATCGTCGGCGGCAACTATAATATTCTGTCGTTGGACGTGGAGGCCCAGAAGGGTACCACCCAGATCAACGGCGCACTGGCAGGCGGCAAAAGCGGCTACGGTTTTGAGGGAGCCTTTGCCTACGGCAGCATAAAGAACGCTACCCGCGCCTATATTTCCGATGGTGCGAACGTAACGAGCCTCCTTCCGGTCAGCGCAGTGAATGTTAAAGCAGGGGAGATACCTGTAGTAAAAACTAAAGAGCAGCTTGACGCAGAAAAAGCCGAGAGCGGCAACGAGCTTGACATTATTTTTGGTAGCAATGACAATCCGGGCGTGATTGACAGCATTAATGACTACGATAACGGCGTCACCATTAATATGGATCAGGACACCAGGACGGCGTTTAAAGAACAGATAGGGAAACTGGCCGGCGTCACCCTGGAAAACGAGGCGAAGACGCAGAAGAAGAACAAAGAAACGCTGGAAGGTACGGGTATCGATACCACGGGGAAGAGCTATCTCGATACTGAAAAAACTCAATCATCCCTCGGTTCGGACAGTACGGATACCGATGGCGGCAAGATCGCGGACGAGGCAGCGGGCGACGAGGATAAGGCCAAAGATGAACTGGGCCAGAACCGCAGCATAACTATTACCGCTGCCATGGCCGGAGCCTTGAGCAGTGAGGGCGAGGGCGGCGCAGGCATTGCCTACAACTATGTAAAGAACGACATTGCGGCGGATATCAAAGGCTCCACCATTACCGCGGGTACCGTGAACGGCGAGGCTGCCACCGATTCGCTGATCGTTTCCGTGGGCGCGGGCATCGCCGTTGGCGGCAAGACTTTCAACGGCGCCGGTTCCGGCAGCTGGAACGACCTGAAGAACGATACCCGTGTCACCTTTGACGGTAACACCATCACAGGGACAACTATCAGCGAACAGGCGAATAACACTTCCTCCATCATTAATATCGCCGGCGAGGTTGCGGGAGGAAAGGGTATGGCCATTGGTCTGACCCTTGCTTACAACTCCCTTAATAACACCACCGGTACATACCTGACGGGGAACACGATTACCCTGCAGGGTGATGAGGAGAACGGCGCTACTATCAACCTTGCGACCATGAACCATGGCAAGGCATTGGCCGTGTCGGGCGGAGTGGACGTGGAGGCTACCAAGGAGTCCACCTGGGTGGGCGCAAACGGAAACGTGGCCATCAACCGGGGCGTCAACAACAACGAGAGCGTCATTGACGGTAAGAAGAACGGTACTACTGTCGATAGTACTACCATCACGGGTGCGAAGGATATTTCCGTCAAGACTACGGATGTTGCGAAGAAGACTACCGTGGCGGGTGGCATTTCCGTAGGCGGTAAAAAGGTTGGCGTCGGAGGCGCCGTGGCCTATACCTCTATCGGCTCAAACAGCAACAAAGAGAAGCTGCGGGCGGAGATCAACCATGCCAATATCACTACGGCCGGAGATGGCGCGATTACGGTTTCTGCTGTTGACAGCCGGACGATTCAAAAAGAAAACAACGAGAGCGAACTTGAGAAGTCCCGCATCACCACCGTAGGCGCCGGCTTTGCCGTGGGATGGGGCAAGAATTACTTTAATCTTCAGGGCGCGGCTGCCGTATCGGATATTTACAAGGACAGCCGGGCGTCTCTCAACAATACGAACATCAACGCGAATAGCACTGCCGATCATCCTGCGATTACGGTTGAAGCGGATACCAAGAGCAAGATCAACACCGTGGGAGCGGTGGGTCAGGTTTCGGTAAAAGGTGTGGTAACGGGGACTGTGGGAATCGCCATCAACCGCATGAATCAGGATACGGTGGCGGAGATGGCTACGGATAAAGGTACGACCACGGCCAACGCAGGCCTTACCCAGGTGCGCGCCACCGGTGACGGTGACATACATTCCGTGGGCGTGGGCGCAACTGTGGGCGTTGGAGAGAAAGTCACCGCTACAGGTTCCGGAAGTCACAACTACATTGGTAATAATGTACGGGCGACCATCAAGAATCAGAATCTCACATCCAACAGCAGCATAGGGGTTGTTGCTCAGAGCGACGACAGTCTCTACAACTTCGCCGGAGGGTTCTCCATAGGTGCGAACACTAATGCAGCCCTTGGAACGGCAGCCTCTGTCAACAAAATTACCGGCAACACCGAGGCGCTGGTACAGGGCGGTTCCCTTAAGGCAGCGGATACGGGTTCTATCACCTATACACGGCCGAATGATGACAAACTCTTTAAAGCGGAAGCAGTGAATGTTTCTACGACCAGAGACGGGCTCAGTTCCAGTCGTACTAAAGTAACCGAAGTAACAAAGACGACCGGCATCGTGGTGGACAGCTCCGCCACGCATACGCTTATTTCCCAGCTGTCTTCCGGCGGCGTGGCGGCAGCTTCAAGCATTGCGGTAAGTGTTGACGGTACGGTGAACCTTAACACCATTGCAGGGGAAACTACGGCCAAAATTAAGGACGCCGATCTTAATTCTTCGGGAAATCCTTCCAATATAAATGTAAACGCTGTGGACTATTCAAATCTGGGCACCTTCACCGGCACGCCCGCCATCGGCGCGGCAGCGGCAGCGGGTGTTTCTATTGGCGTGTCCGCAGACTGGGAGACCCTGGATCGGAAGACGATGGCGGAGATTTCCTCTTCTTCCGCGTCCGCGAAGAAGAACGTATATGCCAAGAACCTGACCGTGGACGCCACGGCCAAGCACGGCTCCTCTACGCTGTCCTTTGCGGCGGCTGCCGGAGGCGGTAAAATTGGCGTCTCTTCCGGCGACAGCATCGTTCGCCATAAGAATACCAGTACCACAAGCGCGAAAGTGGAAAAGGTAAATGCAATCTATGACGGCGCGGCGGAGATCAAGGCGGATCATCTTGGCAATAGTTTCACGCAGAATATCTCGGTTAGCGTCTCTGCCGGCATGGTTGCAGTGGCGGCAGGGGCCGGCGTGTCTGTTATGGACGATACATCCAAGGTAACGGCGGAAGTGGCGAATAGCGAGCTGAAAGCGAAGGAAAGCACGGACGGCAAGAATATTTCCGTCCTGGCGAATAATGAGAATAACTGGAAAAACCTCCTTGTTACCGCCAGCTTAGGCGCTGGTATCGGCGCGGGGGTAGCCGCCAATGTGGGGATCTACAACACTACCGGCGAGACTGCGGCTCTGGTGACTAATAGCGATCTGGAAGCCTACAATGTCAATGTAAACGCTACGGACAAGATGACGGCGCATGGCACCGGCGGCGTAGGCGGCGGCGGCGTAGGCGGCGTAGGGGTAGCCGTTACTTTGAACAATATTAACAGCAGCGTCAGCTCCCATGTGACTGGCGGCACTGTCACGGCGGCGCATGATATCAACGTAAAAGCGGAAGAAGAGCGCAGCTTTGACAGCCAGGTGACAGGGGCTGCCGCCGGCGGTATCGGCGTAGGCGTGAACGTAGCCGTCACTTCCATCAACAAAGGCATCACGAATGCCCAACTTTCGAACGCCAAAGATGAAAACAACAACCCCACGGGAGTCAATGCGGACACTCAAAATCAGATCAAAAAGCATCTGGATAGCGTGAACGCCGCGAAGGGCGCACTGGGCGTCGAAGGCGCAAAGATTCACGGCCTTAGCTCTACGGATATCGAAGCGGCCAAAAACATGAGCGTAAGTCTTGCTACGCCTACATACGATTCTGCTACGCCCGATACAAGGAAGATGGGCGTCCATACCGAAGTCAGCAACGTTATCCTCACCGCAGGAAACAATGTCAAAGTAACTGCAAAGGATACCAGCGACATTTTCGCAAAAAATATAGGTGTCACTGCGGCCGGTGCCGCTTCCATTAACGTTACGGACGCCATTATCCACACGAACTACGACACGGACGTGACCATGAACAAAGCCACTGTCACGGGCAAGAATGTCAACATCAATGCTCTGCAGACGCAGGCGGACAAAGGCTCCGAGGTAAAGGTGACCGCGGTCACTGTAGGCGCACTTGCCAGCGTGGGCGTCGGCTATGCCGGTATCGTCAACAGGGGCGCGACGGATGTTAATATAACGGACAGCAATATCAAGAGCACAGAGAATGTCAATGTAGAGAATGTCACAATAGAAGCGAAGGACGAAAGCAAGCACCAGTCCCAGATCCTCAGCGTGGGTGTGGCGGCGCTGAACGTCACTACCACCTTTGCCAGCGTGGAAAATTACAGCAATGTGGGCGTCACACTGGGCGGGACGAACAACATCTCCGCCGGAAAGGACATTGCTATTGACGCGAAGAAAGCCAATGCGCTGGAAGCCCATACCCAGGGCGTAGGCGTCGGTGGCGTCAATGTGGCGGTGAACCATGCCACCATCGAGGATGGTGGAAAAGACGGAGATAGAGTCACGGGGAACGTCACTGCCAAAATTACAGGAACGAACGGCACATTCACTGCCAATTCCTTCCATCTGGGCGCGACCAACGATACCACGGCGAAGCTCAGCGCGGGCAGTACCGCTGTCTCGGTCCTGGGCGTAAGCCGGATGCGGGGCAAGGGCGTCATGAACATGGGCGCGGATGTCAGCGTGGCCGGCGGCAGCTTTAATGCCGGGACGGTGGAGTTTGCCTCCACGCTGGGCAATGCAAACGGGCGTACTTTGGAAGGCAACGTGAAGGGGCATAACATTTCCGCCGTGGCGGTGGCTCCGGATGTTGTCGCGCTGACCACCGAAGCCGCAGGCACGGTCAATGTGGCGAACAGCACATTTGGCGAAAATACCAACCTCATTCTGGATAACGAGTCTTATGTGGATCGCAAAGCCTATATCTACAGCGTCACTGCAGGCGCCGTGGCTGTGGGCAATACCAGCGCGGACATCTTCGGCAAGGAGACCCTGAATACCTCCCTCACGGGGAAGGTCAATACATCCAACAAGCTGGCCAGCCTGCAAGTAGGGACCTATGGCGAGAACAAGGGCAAGGCCTTTGCCGATGCAGGCGGCGGCTCACTCGTGGGTTATATTGGCGCCCATGTGAGGAACGACTCCATTAACAACGTCACAAGCACTCTCGGCGGCAACTGGGAGACCACTGGCGACGTATGGCTCGTTGCTGCCCAGAAGGACGAGACCCGCCTGACGGCTTCTGAAGGCCACGGCGGCATCGCAGGGGTAGGCGGCACCAGCGTGGACAACTATATTGATACCACCACAGAAGCCAAGGTGGAAAACAATACGGAAATCACCGCTGACCGGACCCATATCGGTACAGGCAATGCCATTACTACCGGCGCTTATGACGATACGAACGAAAAGGGCGCTACGGACGCGCAGACCTTCACCATGAAGGATCATTTCGGCGGCGTCATTTCCGGCAACCGTCTGCGCAGTTTGATTGATGTTAAGGAAAACGGTACGGTTACCATTGGTGACAAAGCAAAGATCACTACCAACCATTTGCAGGAATATATCGCGGCATCTGAAAACAACCTGACGAACCTTGTGGAAGCCAAGGGCGGCGGCGCAATCGCTGTCACCGATGCTGTCAGCGAGTTCATTCTTGATATCCATAATAATGTCAACGTAGGGAGTGGCGCAATCCTCAGTAACGAAAAGGCGGCCTCTACGGAGGATATCACCCTCGCCGCCTATGACAACCTGACCATGAAATCCCAGGTGGACGGCACGGTTTATGCCGGGGTTATCAGCCCCATTGTGACCAAAAACATCGTTGTTACGGACCGCACCAGCGATGTAACGGTGGCGGGTACTATTGAAAGCGGCGCGAAAGCAGGTCTTTATGCCGGAGCCAACAAAGACGGCGTTCTCTCCAATCTGAAAGCGGATCTGAAGTCCGGCGCTTACAACTACTCCGTAATTTCCATTACCACTCCCAGGGTAAGATATAACAAAGACGATGACGACAAAGACATCGGCAAGGATCTGGGGACGGTGGATGTGAGCGGCATCGTGCGCGCCACCGGGGATATCAACGTCATCGCCAGCAGCGGCAAGGAAGAGGTCGTCAAAGACCAGAGCCTGTGGAACTGGGCCCTGGGCGGATCCAGCACTAATAAAACATTCCTCACCTCCGACGCAGTGGTGGCGGAAGAAGCCCTGCCGAAAGATAGCAGGGTAATCGTGACCGGTTCCCTGATTGCGGGCACCGCCGACCCCATCAATCTGACCATCGGCGGTAGCGTGGCGAACGGACTTACGATAACGGCTCCCGACAACAGGGCCAACAACCGGGTAAAGAACGGCGTCAAGGAGGGGACATTTGACTATGCCAATACGTTGGCCGCGCGTTGGGACGAACTGGACAAAATGATCAAGTCCTACGACGCGGCAGATGCGAATCTATTGGCGTCCTACATGGCCGAACGGGACAGAATCCAAAACGACATGATACGCCTGGGGCTGGCGGAGAAGAATGATCAAGGGCAATACGTCTATACCAGCACCGGTCGTCCCGTATATTTTGTGGAAGTTCCGGATATTGCCACCGGCGGCGGCAATATCAATGTAACGGCCAATGACTTTACCGGCACGGGGAACCTTCGTGCCAACGCATCCCCCGGCGTCACCATCACAAACAAATCCGATGCCTATCTGAAGCTGAACAATATCCTTATGGGCGAGCAGGGCGGCAAGATCGTTTATAATGATAAAACCATCACGCCGAACACAACCAGGGGCAACACCGAAATCAACGGCATCAATGTCAAAACAAACGGGGCGGAGTTCAGCGAGGTTTACGGCGTAACGAACGGGGAAGCGGCAGGACTTTTGGTGGAGAACAAAGCTTCCGGTCCCCAGACAACCACCATTCCTTTGACAGACGCCAGAAAGCAGCAGATGCGGGCGGAAGTAAATGCTGACAAGACGCTCTCGGCAGAGGAAAAGAACCAGTGGCTGAAAGCGATTAATGAGCAGAGCAATGTTACCTATACATCCCTCCCCGATGTGGAGGTAAACGGCAAGATCAGCAATTTCTACGGCAACGTGACCATCAGCAATACCGGCGGGGATATCCGTATCAGTGGCGGCACTACGGATCACCCCACAGGCGTAAAGGGGAACACGGTCAAACTCATCGCGCCCAAAGGCAGCATCGCCCAGAGTTACAAAGCGGGCATCGTCAACATCAACGGCGATCCGGAGAAGTATTTGGCGGATAATGCTACTGCCTTGAAAAATAGCGTACCGATGAGTCAGAAGGTGACTCAAGAAAAAGTTATCAGCCCAATTACCGGTCGAGAAGTGTGGGCGCAAGTGACCTATTTAAAGGAAAAGGTTGGCAACAAAACCGAATCCTACACGCGTTCTGATTCGTCCCAGACGGCTAACGGTTACATCGCCGGCCGGGATGTCTATGTGTCCGCAGCCAATATCAACATAAACGGCCTGATCCAGAGCGGTTACAAGAACTATACCGCCACGGTGACACAGGCTGATCTGGATAAGGCGAAGTCGCGGCCTGCTGACAAATCGGCTGTCGTCCAGAATCGCACCATGTTCAAGGTCAATGAAGGTGGCGCCAAGTGGAACAGCACGGACAAAGTCTTTGACTATGTGCCGCAGGTCTATTGGGATCCCTCCACGAAACAACTGTTTGTGGAAGACATCGACACGTCGGGCGGCAAGGTCTATCTGACGGGCAAACTTTCCAGCACCGGCGACGGTCGAATTCTGGCGGCGGACGGCGCGGCGGATATCTCCGTGGTCAATCAGACCTCTTTGGATATGAACGTAGGCAAAGTCCTCAACAATCAGCGGGAGGGCGTCATTACTGCCGTAGACATGTCAGATGACTCCTGGATGGAGTTCAGAAAAGGACAGACCCGCGAAATCAGGGGCTATACCGCATATATGAGACAGCACGGGGCAGAGGACGATCCCTATCGGCACGCCACCGTGCGCTCCAATGAGCTTTCCATCAACAACGCTATCACCGTCAAAACCGCAGCGAATCAGACCTATAACTGGGCAAAGGGCGAGATAGAAGGCAGATTTGTAACCAAGCAGCACCATGTGCGCTACGGCATGTGGGGCTTGGTCAAGACCAAGGATATGAGCGAGATCAGAGGCGACTCTGCGAATATAACCCAAATCAGCAACCAGGACGGCGGTAAGTACGGGTTGCCCGACGGGGCTACCATTCAGCAGAACAGCGCCAATGTTCCGGAGGCAGGAAAAATCCGCGTGGATGCCCATTCCAAAGAACTCAGCAATGAAACCACCGGCGTAACAAGATGGCTGGAAAAGACGGGCTTCCTCGGCTGGTTCAAAAACTACTATACCCGCTGGACGGAACAAACCACCACCCTCAGAACGTACAACTATTCCATCAACGCCTCCCAGCCCATCACCATCGGGCTGATTGGCTCTGAAACGGGTAGTATCAACATCAGTAGTACCAACACCGCAGGCGGCAGCATCAACCTGAGGGGCAACGTGGCCAACTCCCACAACCAGGCTACGCTGAACATCAACTCCGCAGCGGGGGGCATCACGCAGTTTGACAACACGACCCTGAAGAGCGAGATTGTGAACCTGACGGCGAAAGACGATATCAAGAATATCCATCTCGCTTCTGTCGGCACGGCTACAAAAGACGCTACCGGCAAAGTCACTTCGGTGACGGACAACATCAAACTCAGCGCTGTTTCTACAGGCAAAGGAGATATCAACATCACCGCCGTGGGCGGCATATTGGAGAACCGATCCCTGCCCGGTAATGTGGAAATCGTAGCGTTAAAGAGCCAGGATGGCACTTCTGCGTTGAAGAACGACGAGGATTTTGGGGATGTAATTCTGAATGCAACGGGGAATATCACCCAGTCCGGCACCGGTCTCACCGTACAAGGCCGTGGCATCACCCTAACCAGCCAAAATGGCGGTATCGGCACGGCAAATCAGGCCGTCAACATCGCCGGCTCGGATCTGGTTTATTCTACGGATCGTGACGGTGCCCAAATCAACGCCAGCGCCAAGAACAGCATTTATCTGTCCGAAGCGGCAGAGGGCGGTGATATGCGCGTGGGCAAGATCGAATCCAGGGAAGGGGATGTGAAACTGACAGTCAGGAACGGCAGCTTCATTGACGCGCTTCCTGCAGATTCGTCCTCCAAGTCCACGGATAGCGTGGACGAAATGGTACATCGCTGGATCGACGCCGGCCTGATCGACGGCGAAAAGGACGCGCAGGGGAACTATACCTATAAAGGCGCCTATATTACGGGGTTGGAGAAGAGCCGCGACGACTACAAGGCCAATGTGGAAGCGGCTTATGATCCCGACAAGGGCGGAAAAACACAGGCCCAGTGGCAGGCCGACTACAATGAGTATAAGGCTTCGTATGACGCCTACGTGGCAAACAGGGATAAATATGCCAACTATGACAACCTTTCGTCGGAAGAGCGTCAGGAATTGGATAAAAATAACCCCGGCGGCTATGAGAATTATAAGAGTTTCTCCGCACAGAAGGCTGCGTATGATTCTTACCTTGCCAACAGGGAGCGCTTCGCCAATCTTTCTGAGAGCGAACGGGAGACGCTGGAGGCAAATGGTGACAGCGACTACAAAGCTTATAAGTATTATTCTAAATTCGGTAATGCCACGGCAGACGAGTATTTGAAGACGAATACCGTCTCTTACAAGTATTCACAACACACCAACGCAAATGCGTATCTGGCGAATGACGTCACCTATACGGATTTGGTAGCTAAGGCAGCTAATCCCACCTTTGAATGGACAAAGGATATGATGCTCTATGCTGTCAGCGATAAAATGGTGAACCCTGATAGCGGCGGCAGCATTCAAACGGAACGGGCGGCCAATGTTTTGGGTAAGAATGTGACTTTGACTGCGTCTCAGGGAGCGGTGGGTACCTTTGACGACCAGACCACCACGATTACCGTGGAGAATTTGAAAGGAAACGAAAGCATTAAATACATGAAGCAGCTCCTGAATGTGAGCGCTACAGACGTTACTGTCAAGAGGGATGCTAGTGACAAGCTGACGGCTTTCGAAATTAGGGGCAATATGCCTTTGGGCGTAAAGACCAGCGGTACTGGTACTCTGAATGTACAGGCGGGCGGCAATGTCTTTGTAGCTGGCCGTAAAGATGCGAATGGGGAGTATTCCGCCATTAATGTGGGCAGTGTTGACGCCACTCAGAACGGCGCACAGGGCGACGTGCGTCTGCATTCCGACCAGGGAATCTACAATGCAAAGACCCAAAATGATACCAATATCATAGGTAATGACCTGATCCTCACCGGCGGCAAAGAGAGCATCGGTACTTCGGATAAGCCCCTGACCGTTTTCCTGACCGGGGATATGACAGAAGCCAGAGCCGATAAGAATGTGTTCATCAAGAATATGAACAATAATGATGTTCTCCGCCTGGGCGCCATGTTGGCAAAGGATACGATTTCCCTGACTAGCGACAAGGGATTCGCGATGAGCAGTGCCAATGCGGAGATTGCCGACTCTTACATTAACGCCGGAAAGACGCTGGAGTTCAACGCTGAAAACGGCATTGTGGGCGAGGAGGATAACCCGATTCGTATCCTGAATGACCGGGCACCGGTGAACATCACGGCACAGTCCGCCCATATCCGGGGCGTGGGAAATTCGAACATTCAGAACGGAACCATGCTCCTTGGAACCATCAATACCATGGAAGAATTCACTGCTGTCAGCGACGGCTCTTTGTCGGTGGGCCGTGAAGAGGAAACGGACAGTTCCGGAAATGTTGTGAAAGCGGCAGTGGAAGGCGCCATCCTGTCCGGCGGCGAAGTGTCGCTTGGCGCCATGGATAATCTGACGCTGGACGGATCGGTAATCGCGGTAGATCAGGAACTGACTCTGGCGGCCTTCGATGGATATATTACACAGATGGATAAGGGTGTCATCATCGCTGATACCGTCAACACCTTCAGCGACAAAACCCTGCTGTTGGAAAACGCGGAAAATCAATTCAATAACATCATCGTGGACGGCCTCGAAACCGAATCCGGAGAGACGCCGGCCATTGACGGGGATGTGCGTATCAAAGACAATTCCGATGCGCTGACTGTTGCGATCAAACGGAATGTGTCAGGGGATATCTCTGTCGAAAATCTCCTTGAGAGCGGCACTCTGGCCAATAGCGGAAATACGCAGACCAACGGCGGAAATCTTACCGCCACGGGTAATATTTCCCTGACAACGAATGGTAATCTGACGCAGGCCGCGGGTACTACGTTCACGGCAGGTAAAGAGGTGAAGCTAACTTCGACGATTGGTTCCATTACCCAAAATGTGACCGAAGGCATGACGACGGGAATTCAGGCGCAAAAGGTTATTGCCGTAAGCGCACAGGATGTGAATTTGCAGGGAATGGGCAATCAGTTCGGCGTTCTTACAGTGCAAAGTGCTAACGAGAATGTGCCCATCCAGGGCAATGTTTTGGCCAAGGACAGCGCGGACAAGTTGACGCTTTCTGTTCAGCCCGTGGTCAATGGTGATATTACGGTAGAAAACACGAAAAACCAAGGTGTGATTCAGGTCACCTCGGAACTTAAAACGTATGCCGATGAAATGTTCCACGAGGACGGTAATATCACGTTGAAATCTGACGGAAGTATGCAGATAGACAAAGCGATTGCGGCAAATCTGAATGTGGATCTCACATCGATCAACGGAGCGATGACGATAGGCGGCGATGTTACTGCGACCAATGGCAATATTATGCTTCAATCCGATGAAGATATGCAGACGACAGGCACGCTTACGGCGGGCGCGGATGTGAATGTCACATCCGTTACTGGCGACGTGACTACCAACGGTGCAGTGAGTGCTGAGGGCAACGTAGCCTTACTGAGCTCGGAAGGCGCGATTACTACCATTAACACTGTAACGGCAGTGGCAGGTGATATTGAAGTAACCGCCAAGGGCAACATGGAGACCAGGGGCACAGTGAGGGCCGGAGGAAACGTGGCGTTACTGAGCACTGAACACGCGATTACGGTCAATGACACTGTAACGGCAGTGGCAGGTAATATTAACGCAACCGCTCAGGGCGATGTGACCACCGGTGCAAAACTGTCGGCAGAGCAGGGCGCAATCACCATTACTTCGGTTGAAGGAACGGTTGCGATAGGCAAAGAAGTAAAGGCGCAGGACGATGTAACGCTGAGAGCAGAATCAGGCGCGATTACGACTAATGACGCTGTCACGTCAGTGGCAGGTAATATTGAAGCAACTGCTTTGGGCGATATGGATACCAAAGGCGCAGTGCAGGCTCAGAACAATGTAACGTTGCTGAGTGAGGGCGGTGCGATTACTACCAATGATACAGTAACGTCAGTGGCAGGTGATATTAAAGCAACTGCTTTGGGCGATTTGAAAACCTATGCAGATGTAACAGCAGTAGCAGGAAGTATTGAAATAAACGTCCAGGGCGATGTGACGACCAATGCGGCTGTAGCGTCAGTGGCAGGTAATATTGAAGCAACTGCCAGGGGCAAGGTGGAAACCAACGGTGCAGTGAAGGCCGGAGGAAACGTAACGTTGCTGAGCACGGACGATGTGGTTACCACTAACGGCACTGTAACGGCAGCAGAAGGTAATATTGAAGCAACGGCAAAAGGCGATGTGACCGCCAACGATAAGTTGTCGGCAGAGCAGGGCGCAATCAGCCTTACTTCTAACGCAGCCGATGTTGCAGTTAATGACGAGACTACTGCAAAGAACGATGTAACGCTGAAAGCAGAAGCAGGCAGTGTAATAATTAGCGAGACAGTGACCTCCACGGACGAAAACGTAGTCGTAACGGCAGAGGATACCGTTATGATTACCGCAGATGTAACGGCAAATGAAGACGTAACGCTAACGGGAACGGAAGTCGTGATAACGCCGGAAGGAGCGTTAAATGCTGAGGAAGGAGACGTATCAGTTACAGCCAAGGACGATGTCACTACCTACGGCACAGTACAGGCCGGCAGTACCGTATCGTTGCGGAGCACGGACGGTGCAATCACGATTAATGAAACCGTAACGGCAGTGGCAGGCGATATTGAAGTAACCGCCCGGGACGAGGTGGTGACTAATGCAACTGTAACGGCCGGCAGTAACGTATCGTTGCTGAGCACAGAAGGTGCAATCACGATTAATGAAACCGTAACGGCAGTGGCAGGCGATATTGAAGTAACCGCCCGGGACGAGGTGGTGACTAATGCAACTGTAACGGCCGGCAGTAACGTATCGTTGCTGAGCACGGACGGCGCGATAACGATTGCCGCGGATATAGAGGCAAATCAGAATGTAGTGCTTACCTCGGAAAGTGCGGGAATAACCCAGATCGCGACGGCGGGCATCCAGGCGCAAACAGTTACCACAGCCAGTGCTGAGGATGTGGATTTGCAGGGAAAGGGCAATCAGTTCGGTACTATGACAGTGCAAAGCTCTGACGAAAATGTTGGCATTCAGGGCAGTGTTCTGGTACATGACAGCGCAGACAAGTTAGTACTCTCTGTCCAGCCCGTGGTCAATGGTGATATTACAGTAGAAAACAGTAAACCCCAGGGCATGCTGCAGGTCAGCTCAGATCTTCATGCTGTAGGTTACGGAGAAGAGACTGAAGGCGACATCACGCTGAAATCCGGCGGCAGTATGCAGACAGACGGCGATCTCACGGCAGCCAATGACGTGAAACTTTCGACCATGGCCGGCGCGATTACGACCAATGCAGCTGTAATGGCAGAAGCAGGAAATATTGAAGTAACCGCTCAGGGTGACGTGACCACCAATGCAGCTGTAACGGCAGAAGCAGGAAATATTGAAGTAACCGCTCAGGGTGACGTGACCACCAATGCAGCTGTAACGGCAGAAGCAGGAAATATTGAAGTAACCGCTCAGGGTGACGTGACCACCAATGCAGCTGTAACGGCAGAAGCGGGAAATATTGAAGTAACCGCTCAGGGCGATGTGACCACCGGTGGTGAGCTGTCGGCAACAGAGGGTACGATTACTCTGACTTCTGAGGGAGGCGATATTGCCGTAGGAAACGAAGCAATGGCGCAGGGCAATGTTGCATTGTATGCAGAAGCAGGCAGTGTAGCAATTAATGGCGCATTGACTTCCATAGACGAAAACGTAGTCGCAACGGCAGAGGATGCCGTTACGATTACCGCGAATATAGAGGCAAACCAGGATGTAACGCTTACCTCTGAAAGTGCGGGAATAACCCAGACCGCGACGGCGGGCATCCAGGCGCAAACGGTTACCACAGCCAGTGCTGAAGGTGTGGATTTACAGGGAATAGGCAATCAGTTTGGTACTATTACAGTGCAAAGCTCTGACGAAAATGTTGGCATTCAGGGCAGTGTTCTGGTACATGACAGCGCAGACAAGTTAGTACTCTCTGTCCAGCCTGTGGTCAATGGTAATATTATAGTAGAAAACAGTGAATTACGGGGCGTGCTGCAGGTCAGCTCGGATCTTCATGCTGTAGGTTACGGAGAAGAGGCTGAAGGCGACATCACGCTGAAATCCGGCGGAAGTATGAGGACAGACGGTAATCTCACGGCAGCCAATGACGTGAAACTTACGTCTGTTACAGGCGACGTATCCATTCACGGTGATATTTCTACCGGCACGGATATTGCCGTCTGGAATGAAACACATTCTGATTTGCAAGAATCGAACAATGCTCTCGTCATCCATGCGGGCGGCGCCATTCACGAAGCGGAAGGCGTCAAAATTGACACGCCGGTGGTGGAAACTTACAGTGGAAACGGCGTATCCATGGAAAGCGAGAATAATAGTTTTGGCATCTTCCTGGCTGACGCCCTGGAAGGCAATACGGAGATTAATGGCAGTGTCAAAGCAGTGAGCAACTACTATGCCGGTGAAGCGGACGATGCTTTCACGGTGGGCGTGGGTGCAGATGTTCGCGGGGATGCTGAATTTACGAATCTCCATCCGGACGGCGGCTTAAGTATTCTGATTTTGCGTCCCGATGATGAAAATGATGAAATAAAAGTCCTTGGCGGAAACGACGCCGAAGGAAATCTTGTCCTGCTGGCTAATAAAGATGTGAATCTGCTGGGCGATTCCAACGCTGCGAATGATATTTTAATCAACAGCACGAACGGATCGTTCTCCGGAATTGGCAGAGGCATGCAGGCAGGAAATGATGTCCGTGTGTCCGTCGGTGAAGGGGTCTACTACGTTGGTGGAGCTCTCCAGGCGGGTAACGACTTTCATATCGAAGCATTACAGCCAGATTCACCGGAGGCGGGTATCTACATTGGCGCTTTGCCGGAAGGTATGCAATCGGAAGGCAGCGCGGCAACGGGTGCAACTTCGCTTACTGCGGGTAACGAAGCACGCTTCGATGTGCAGGGGGATGGAGATATTGCGCTGGAAGGCAATGTCTACGCCGGAACCGGAGACGTCGTTGCAAATATTTCCGGCGAGGGCAGCATTATTATCACAAAATCTGTCGAATCCAGGGATGAAAGCGTATCGGTACAGACAGGTAAGGGTGATATCTATATCGGCGCCGATAACGTGAAGGATGAGAAAACGGTAACGGCGAATAAGAATGTTAACTTGGAAACCGGTCTTGGAACCATTAATATTCTGGGCAAGACGATTACGGAAATCGGCGACATTACGATGACAGCTGGCAAGGACGTTTACGAACAGGGAACGGATGCCGGGAACTTCATCATCCGGGACGACGGTGAATTGATTTCCGGCGGAGGTATCGCTCTCAACGGACGCAATGGTGATATTCATATTACGGATGACATTTTGGCCCAAAAAGGCATCACGGTCAATATCGCCGAACAGGGGAGCGTGTTCTTTGACAGGGATGTGGCCGTCACGAATGATGTGGATATTTCTACAGATAATGGAAATATTAATGTGGGACATGACGTCAGCTCATCGGAGGGAACGGTAATCCTGCAGACCGGAGAGGGCGATATTACGGTAGGCAGCGATGGAACGGGAAGCGTAACCGCAGAAAAGGACGTGACGGTTACCACCGGCGACGGTGATATTGATATTGTAAAATCTGTCGTTTCCAACGATGGCAGTGTAACCCTGCAGTCCGATTCGGGCAACATCCATGTGGGCGACAACGGCCCGGACGTTGATACGGTGACAGCAAAAGAGAACGTGACCCTGAAAACGGTAGACGGCACAATCGCGGTTGACGGCAAGACCTCTACCGTGGAAGGCGATATTACCGTAGATGCCCACGACGAGAACGAAGAGGCAGGGGACAACCTGGTGATCGCCCATAACGGCCAGCTTATTTCCGGCCGGGATCTGACGCTGCATACCTATAACGGGAATATCGAAGTAACGGATGATACCACGGCGCAACGGAACCTGATTTTGACAGTAGATAACCGCGGCGATGTAACGTTCGACCGGAACGTTGACGTGGAAGGCACTATTTCTGCGGAGGTGAAGCAGGGCGATCTTACCATCGGCAAAGAACTGAATGCCGGTGAGGATATCAGCGTGAAGACTGGCGGCGGCAATATAGCGGTAGGCGCGGACGTAAGCGCAGGCCGGGATGTCGCTATGACCACGGGCGGCGGTAACATAACGGTAGGCGAAGACGTGACGGCCGGCAGGAATGCAGAACTGACCACAGTCGCAGGCGATATTACGGTAGGCAGCGATGGAACGGGAAGCGTAACCGCAGAAAAGGACGTGACGGTTACCACCGGCGACGGCGATATTGATATTGTAAAATCTGTCGTTTCCAACGATGGCAGTGTAACCCTGCAGTCCGATTCGGGCAACATCCATGTGGGCGACAACGGCCCGGACGTTGATACGGTGACAGCAAAAGAGAACGTGACCCTGAAAACGGTAGACGGCACAATCGCGGTTGACGGCAAGACCTCTACCGTGGAAGGCGATATTACCGTAGATGCCCACGACGAGAACGAAGAGGCAGGGGACAACCTGGTGATCGCCCATAACGGCCAGCTTATTTCCGGCCGGGATCTGACGCTGCATACCTATAACGGGAATATCGAAGTAACGGATGATACCACGGCGCAACGGAACCTGATTTTGACAGTAGATAACCGCGGCGATGTAACGTTCGACCGGAACGTTGACGTGGAAGGCACTATTTCTGCGGAGGTGAAGCAGGGCGATCTTACCATCGGCAAAGAACTGAATGCCGGTGAGGATATCAGCGTGAAGACTGGCGGCGGCAATATAGCGGTAGGCGCGGACGTAAGCGCAGGCCGGGATGTCGCTATGACCACGGGCGGCGGTAACATAACGGTAGGCGAAGACGTGACGGCCGGCAGGAATGCAGAACTGACCACAGTCGCAGGCGATATTACGGTAGGCAGCGATGGAACGGGAAGCGTAACCGCAGAAAAGGACGTGACGGTTACCACCGGCGACGGCGATATTGATATTGTAAAATCTGTCGCTTCCAACGATGGCAGTGTAACCCTGCAGTCCGATTCGGGCAACATCCATGTGGGCGACAACGGCCCGGACGTTGATACGGTGACAGCAAAAGAGAACGTGACCCTGAAGACGGTTGACGGCACGATCGCGGTTGACGGCCGTACTTCTACCGTGGAAGGCGATATTACCGTAGATGCTCACGACGAGGACGAAGAGGCAGGGGACAATCTGGTGATCGCCCATAACGGCCAGCTTATTTCCGGCCGGGATCTGACGCTGCATACCTATAATGGTGGTATCGAGGTAACGGAAAAGACTGTGGCAGGAGGGAGCCTGAACGTAAAGGTAGATAATAACGGTGGCGTTACCTTTGGCAGGGATATTTATGCAGAAGGCGATGTGACTGCGAATATTAACGCAGGCGATATTACCGTTGGGAAGAAAATCAAGTCGAAAGCCGGCAGTATAGACATCCTGACGAAGGACGGGAACATTTTAATTGGTGACAATGGCCCGGACGTAGAGACGGTAGCGGCATACGTGGATGTGAAACTGACGGCTGAAAGTGGCATAATCGAAGTTTACGGCAAGACCTCTGCGGAAACAGGGGATGTTACCTTACTGGCCGCAAACGATGAGTATATGGCAGGTAACACCGGACAGAGCATCATCATTGACCAAAACGGCGAGGTGGAGGCCGGCCATGACGCTACCCTGATTTCGGGAAACGGCGATATCCATGTGTCGGATAAGGTGACTGCGGGCAACAGCTTTAATTCGGAGACCCGTGGACAGGGTAATATAATAGTAGATAAAGACATCACTGTGGCCAAAGATATATCCATGAAGACGGAGAACGGTTCTGTTACCGTAGGCAAGGATATTACTGCCGGCGAAAAGGTTTCGATTGAAACCGGCACGGGAAATATTACGGTAGGCAGCAAAGCTACCGGTGAAGGCAGTGTGACGGCAACACAGAACGTGAAGATTACTACAGGCGCAGGCGATATTGATATTGTAAAATCTGTTGCTTCCAACGAAGGCAGCGTAACCCTGAAGTCTGATTCGGGGAGCATCCATGTGGGTAACAATGATCCTACCGTTGATACGGTGAAGGCGAAGCAGAATGTGGCCCTGGAGACGATAGATGGCACGATTACCATTGACGGACGGACTTCCACCGTGGCAGGCGATATTATGATGCACGCCCACGACGAGGACGAAAGGGCGGGCGCCAACCTGGTGATTACCCAGAACGGCCAGCTGGCTTCGGGCCATGACCTGACGTTGCATACCTATAACGGTGGCATTGACGTAACGGGCCAAACACTGGCTGACCATAACCTGACAGTGACAGTGGACAATATCGGCGATGTTACGTTTAAGCGGACGATTGATGTGCTCGGCAGTGTGACTGTGGATGTGAAGAAGCAGGGGATTATAACTACCGACGACAACCTGAAGGCGGGTGAAGGCGTACAGCTTACGACGAATGCAGGCGACATCACGACAAAGGGCACTGTAGCTGCCGGCGCAGGCGTACAGTTTACGACGAATGCAGGTAACATTAAGGCAGAGAAGGATGTAACTGCTGGCCAGGATGTATCCCTGAAGAGCGGTACAGGCACTATTACGGCAGTCGGATCCGTAACGGCAGGTAATGATAGCGAGGCGGAAACCGGCAGCGTGGAAGCGATTGCCCATGGCAATGTGACGCTGAAGGGCGCAGTGCAGGCGAAGAACGATGTATCGCTACGGAGTGAAGAAGGCACCATTACCGCAGAAGCTACCGTAACTGCGGTAGCAGGAAAGGTTGAAGCGACTGCTCAGAGTGATATAACTGTTGTTGGCGCAGTGCAGGCGCAGAACGACATAACGCTGCTGAGCAAGGGCGGTGCGATTGCCACAGAATCTACCGTAACGTCAGTAGCCGGAAGCATTGGCGCAACTGCTAATGGCAATATGACTACTGAAGCTGCTCTGTCGGCGAGACAGGGTGCGATCAGCCTGACTTCTGACGCAGAAAGCGTTGCAGTAAAAGCAGAAGCGACCGCCCAAGACGATGTAACGCTGAAAGCGGAAGCGGGCAGCATTGCGGTAGACGGTGCGGTAACTTCCACGAAAGGAAACGTAACGGCGAAGGCGAATAAGGACGTTACGACTACTGCAGATGTAAAAGCAAATAGAGATGTAAAACTTACGAGCACGGCTGGTATTATTACGACCGGCAGAGCCATAACGGCAGGTAACGATAGCGAGGCGGAAACCGGCAGCGTGGAAGCGATTGCCCATGGCAATGTGACGCTGAAGGGCGCAGTGCAGGCGAAGAACGATATATCGCTACGGAGTGAAGAAGGCACCATTACCGCAGAAGCTACCGTAACGTCAGTAGCAGGAAAGGTTGAAGCGACTGCCCAGAGCAATATAACTGTTGCTGGCGTGCAGGCGCAGAAGAACGTAACGCTGCTGAGCAAGGGCGGTGAGATTACAACCAAAAACACTGTAACGTCAGTAGCAGGAAGCATTGACGCAACTGCTAATGGCAATGTGACCACTAATGCTGCTCTGTCGGCGAGACAGGGCACGATCAGCGTGACTTCTGACGCAGCCGATGTTGCCGTAAAGGCAGAAGCGACCGCCAAAGACGATGTAACGCTGAAAGCAGAAGCGGGCAGCATTGCGGTAGACGGTGCGGTAATCTCCACAGCCGGAAACGTAACGGTGACGGCGAAGAATGCAGTTACAACCGCTGCAGATGTAAAAGCAAATAAAGATGTAACGTTTACGAGCACGGAAGGTGCGATTAGTACCGGCGGAGCCGTAACTGCGGAAAATGGAAAGGTTGAAGCGACTGCCCAGAGCAATATAACTGTTGCTGGCGTGCAGGCGCAGAAGAACGTAACGCTGCTGAGCAAGGGCGGTGAGATTACAACCAAAAACACTGTAACGTCAGTAGCAGGAAGCATTGACGCAACTGCTAATGGCAATGTGACCACTAATGCTGCTCTGTCGGCGAGACAGGGCACGATCAGCGTGACTTCTGACGCAGCCGATGTTGCCGTAAAGGCAGAAGCGACCGCCAAAGACGATGTAACGCTGAAAGCAGAAGCGGGCAGCATTGCGGTAGACGGTGCGGTAATCTCCACAGCCGGAAACGTAACGGCGACGGCGAAGAATGCAGTTACAACCGCTGCAGATGTAAAAGCAAATGACAATGTTAGACTTACGAGCACGGTGGGTACGATTACTACTGACGGAGCTGTAACTGCGGAAACAGGAAATATTGAAGCGAAAGCTAATGGCGATGTGACCACGAATGCTGCTCTGTCGGCGGCACAGGGCGCAATCAGCCTGACTTCTGACGCAGCCGATGTTGCAGTAGAAGCAGAAGCGACCGCCAAAGACGATGTAACGCTGAAAGCAGAAACGGGCAGCGTATCGGTAGACGGCGCGGTAACTTCGAAAGTCGGAAGCGTAATTGCCACGGCGAAGAATGCTGTTACGACTACAGCAGATGTAAAGGCAAATGACGATGTAAACCTTATCAGTAAGGAAGGTACAATTACTACCTACGGAGCTGTAACTGCGGAAACAGGAAATATTGAAGCGAAGGCCAAGGGCAATGTGACCACTAATGCCGCACTGTCGGCGTTACAGGGTACGATCAGCGTGACTTCCGATGCAGGCAGTGTTGTTGTAGGAAAGAATGGTACCGCGACCGCCAAAGGCGATGTAACGCTGAAAGCAGAAGCGGACAGCATTGCGGTAGACGGTGCGGTAACCTCCACAGCCGGAAACGTAATTGTTACGGCGAAGGATACCGTTACGACCACTGCAGGTGTAAAGGCAAATAAAGATGTAATGGTTACGAGCACGGAAGGTGCGATTAGTACCGGCGGAGCCGTAACTGCGGAAACAGGAAAGGTTGAAGCGGTTGCCCAAAGTGATATAACTGCTGCTGGCGCAGTGCAGGCGCAGAAGAACATAACGTTGATGAGCAAGGGCGGTGCGATTACAACCAAAGACACCATAACGTCAGTAGCAGGAAGCATTGGCGCAACTGCTAATGGCAATGTGACCACGAATGCTGTTCTGTCGGCGGCACAGGGTGCGATCAGCCTGACTTCTAACACAGCCAGTGTTGCAGTAAAAGCAGAAGCGACTGCCAAAGACGACGTAATGTTGAAAGCAGAGGTGGGAAGCGTAGCAATTGAAGGCGCAGTAACTACGAAAGTCGGAAGCGTAATTGCTACGGCGAAGGATACCGTTACGACCACTGCAGATGTAAAGGCAAATAAAGATGTAACGTTTACGAGCACGGGCGGCGTGATTACTACTAATGGTACTGTAACTGCTGAAACAGGAAAGGTTGAAGCGACTGCCCAGAGTGATATAACTGCTGTTGGCGCAGTGCAGGCGAAGAACAACGTAACGTTGCTGAGCAAGGGCGGTGCGATTACCACAGAATCCACTGTAACGTCAGTAGCAGGAAGCATCGGTGCAACTGCTAATGGCAATGTGACCACGAATGCTGCTCTGTCTGCGAGACAGGGTGCAATCAGCCTGACTTCAAACACAGCCAGTGTTGCAGTAAAAGCAGAAGCGACTGCTAAAAACGACATAGCGCTGAAAGCAGAAGCGGGCAGCGTAGCCATCAACGGCGCGGTAACCTCCACAGCCGGAAACGTAACGGCGACAGCGAAGGATACCGTTACGACCACTGCAGATGTAAAGGCAAATAAAGATGTAACGTTTACGAGCACGGAAGGTGCGATTACTACCGACGGAGCCGTAACTGCTGAAACAGGAAATGTTGAAGCGAAGGCCAAAGGCAATGTGGAAACCAATGGTGCAGTTCAGGCGCAGAACAATGTAACGCTTACGAGCACAGATCATGCGGTAACCACTAACGGTACTGTAACGGCAGCAGCAGGAAACATTGAAGCAACTGCTAATGAAAATGTGACCACGAATGCTGCTCTGTCGGCGGCACAGGGCGCGATCAGTCTGACTTCCGATGCAGGCAATGTCACTGTAGAAAAGACAGGTACCGCGACTGCCAAAAACGACGTAACGCTGAAAGCAGAAGCGGGCAATGTAGCCATCAATGGCGCGGTGACTTCCACAGCTGGAAACGTAACGGCGACGGCGAAGGATACCGTTACGACCACTGCAGATGT
>Ga0256405_10001538_pt1 | contig 61978 bp, 62 predicted proteins | sample RumenRJG_02DNA_FD_189096 | JGI IMG/M metagenome (GOLD analysis project Ga0256405, IMG submission 189096) | Bovine rumen microbial communities from Lethbridge, Alberta, Canada - RJG_02 | ecosystem: Host-associated > Mammals > Digestive system > Stomach > Rumen | place: Canada: Alberta... | reverse complement strand
TGACTTATGGATTAGTACCTATAACAGGAATAACTTTACCTTTTATTAGTTATGGTGGGTCATCACTTCTTAGTTATATGATTATGTTAGGAATAATATTTAATATTTCTAATGATAATCAAAAAGAAATAAACTAGTATATTTTACTAGTTTAATTAGGAGTACAACTTTTATCATTTACTAATATATAATTAAATTGTCCATATTGATCTACTGTTACTTTAACATAATAGTTTAATGGTATTTCTTTATCTGTTTTTAAATCTTTAATTGGTTTAGATAATTTACCACTATCTACAAGTGTTTCTAGTTTAATACAATATACTGCATCATCTAAAGCTTGAAATGTTGCTTCATTTTCATTAACATATATATCAGCAGCATCATATATCATTTGTTTTGCAGTACTACTAATATCTTTTCTCTTATTATTAACACTATTTAAAATATTAGGAACTATAAGCAATGTTAGTACAGTAATTACTAATATTGTTGCGATTATTTCAATTAACGTAAAACCTTTTTTATTCATATCATCACCTACTATAATAATTATATATTTTTTTTTATAAAATTGCAATAAATAATTTGGTTTGCATATTGTTAACAAATGAAATAAAAAAAAAGCTCTTATTCAGCTTCTTCTTTTTTAATTACTTCTCTTCCCTTATAAGTTCCACATTCTTTACATACTCTGTGTGGTCTTACTGTAGCTCCACATTTAGGACAAGTAGATGTAGCGTTTTCACTAATCTTATAATGAGTTCTACGCATTCTTTTAGTTGTTTTACTTGTTTTTCTAAATGGAACAGCAAATAATTGAATATCTAACTTTAACATGTTAACACCTCACTTTTCTTCAAATAATTGACTCAATTTTTGAAATTCAGGATTAATATTTCCTCTTGTCTCGTCAGTTATAAGTCTCCAGCCATCACCTTCAAGTTTAATATTTTTGGCTTTTTCACTAACAACTTTCATGGGAATTTCCATTAATATATTTTCCCATATAATTGGGAAAATATCAATAGAATTTTCTATTTTTTTTGAATTTTCGTTAATTTCTTGCAACATTTCCTCTAAATTACCGCTTATTTTTACATTAAATGGATAATCAACAGGATCTAAAGTAATCGCACAAGGAAGAACCATAATACCTTTAACATCCACATCAATAGTATATTCATTAATACTATCTTTAGAAATATTCCCATTTATTTTTACATTATTAAGTTCTATTAAATCTGTACCTTCTAATTCTTCTTTAGTAAAAGAGTATGTTAAATCTATATTAATACTATCTTCAATATCACTTTTTAACTTTGTTATATCTATATCCATATTAATCGCTCCCATAAAAGTATAACATATAATTCTTTTTATTTCAAATTAAATGTGATATTATATTTATAGGTGATATATATGAAGAGTGTTGGAATAATATGTGAATATAATCCATTTCATAATGGACACATTTATCATTTAGACAAAGTGAAAGAATTATATCCAAATCATACAATAATTCTTGCGATGAGTGGTAACTTCACACAACGTGGTGATGTTAGTATTATTAATAAATGGGATAAGACTAAAATTGCTTTAAAATATGGAGTTGATATTGTTGTAGAAATACCTTATGTATTCGCAACTGAAAGTGCAGATAAATTCGCATATGCAGCTGTTAATTTATTAAATGAATTAGGTGTTGAAGCAATTGTATTTGGAAGTGAAACTAATAATGTAGAAAAATTAGAAGAACTTGCAAATATTCAACTATACGATAAAAAATATAATAAATTAGTTAAAGAATACATAGATGAAGGTATTAATTATCCAACTGCTTTATCTAAGGCATTATTTGATATAACAGGTAAAAAAATAGATAAACCAAATGATATATTAGCTCTTTCATATATTAGAGAAATTAATAAACTAGAATCAGATATTAAACCTGTAAGTATTAAAAGAAATAATGATTATAATAGTTTAGAACTAAATGATGGTATGACAAGTGCTTCTTCTATTAGATATGCTTTATATAATAAAGAAAATATAGAAAATTATATTCCTGAAGAAACTGAAGAATGTTTAGATAAACCTGTATTTAATGAAGATTATTTTTCACTTCTTAAATATAAAATACTTACTGAAGAAGATTTATCTATATATCAAACCGTAGATGAAGGAATAGAAAACAGATTAAAAAAATATATTGTTAATTCTAAAAATTTGGAAGAATTTATTTTAAAAATTAAAACAAAGAGATATACATATAACAAGTTAAATAGAATGTTTAATCATATAATGTGTAATTTTACTAAAGAAGAAGCTGAAAGATTAAATGAAATAGAATATATTAGAATATTAGGTTTTTCATATAATGGACAAGATTATTTAAACAAAATTAAAAAAGAAATTGATTTACCTATTATTACTAGATTTACTAATGAATTTGAGATGCTTAATATAGAATATAGAACAACATGCGTATATGCGACCGTAATGGATGAAAAAAATAAAATTAAACTTATTGAAAGTGAATATAAAAATCCACCAATAATAAGATAAAAATAGTATTATACAAAAAAAGTATGAAATATCATACTTTTTTATTATCTTACTACTACACGGAACGAAGAGTCGGTAGCATCATAACCAGATGCATAAGTTGATGCAAAAACACCTGCTCGAGTACCACAATTGTTATTACAACCACGCTTAACAAATGGAAAAGTAGTTTTAATGAACCAAAACATTTCTCCATACCAAGCACCAGTATTATCCGTCGTTATTCTTGTTTCATTCAATGCATGTCCATAGCAAGGATTTCCATTACATCCGTTCAATTCATCAATATTATTTCTATTACTTGGATTATCATATAAATTATATTTTTTTGCATCTGGATAATCAATTCCAGTTGTTAATTCTATAATACTTGGATCTACACCAGAATCAAAAGTACAATTTGGACATCCAAACTTACCATTAAATCCTGAATTATAAATATTATGTTTTCCAGATAATGGTTTACCTTCAGAGTCTGCTCTTACTGCCATCATATATTCCCAAGCTCCACCTGCCATATCAAATATACCCGATATATTTCCTGTTGTTCCTTGTGGATAATCAGTTGCCTTACCATATTCAATTTGACAAGATGTAACAGAAGAAGTATTTTCTTTATCTTCATCACTTGCTCCACATCCAGTTTTATAATTTTTATTATTATTAATCCTAACTTTACCATTTAAACCGTATATAGAGTTTGTTAGGTATGCTACTGCTCCCCACTCATCATTTTTCATCATTGTTGAATTTGAAGATACAGTAACTGCTGTTTTATATTGTGTTGAAACTCTCATAGATCTAAGAGAAATTATTGTTGAATTAGAATTATCTGACATATATGGTTTTATTGTTGGAGATGAAACTGTTCCAGTTGTTTCAAATTTACCTACCCAAAAACCATTTAATTCCTCTGTTCCATATGTGAATGCTGGATGTGTTAAATATTGTCCTATTGTTGTACTACTTGATTTAGATTTATTTTTATTTTCAAATACTATATCTATTGTTGATTCTGTAGTATTTGAAAATAATTTATATTTATATCTTGGAATCCATACATAATAAGCTTTTATTTTATTTTCTGGGATTGTATCTCCAGCATTATATGTAGTATTATCTACAAGTACAACTGCATTTGCCCATTTTTTATCCGTATATTTATACCATTCATCTTTGATATCTGCTTTAGTTACTGTTCCATTATTGTTTATTGTAACAGGTATCATATCTTTTTTAAGAACAGGATCTGCTCCATTTAATTTAGCTTCTTTATATTGCGTATATATTATTTTCTTATCTACTGTTATAACTGGACGAATACCAGTATCATCATTTACTTGACGACTAACCATTCTACCATCTTGTATTACGCTCCAATTAGAATTTGTATTACTTGAAACAGGAGAACTTGTCCAATATCCACTTGAATTACTATCTGGATAATTGCATCCATAACTAGAACAATTAGTATAATCAAATAACCATGCTAAGCTTTCTTGTTTTGCTTTTTGTTCAGCTGTTTGTGATGAATAGTGTGTAGTATCATTTGAACCAAAACTAAAATATTGACTAGATGTTGCTGATGAGCTATTCCATCCATCATTTCCTGTTATTTTAGCTATTTCATCCGCACTTATTAATCTTGGCTTTGACTTCCATTTTGAACCATATATTAAAGCATCTAATTCTTCTTTAGCTTCTTTAGGTTCAAAATTAATTTCTGCAGAGTTATAATCAGTTTTATAAGTAGTATTATGATCAAGTATCAAATTAACTTTATTACTATTAACAGAATCATTAAATGCATACCACTTCATACATCCAGTTCTTGTTTCATTTATACTATTTTCATCATCATAATCACTACATGTCTTATTTGTTACGGGGTTATAATAGATAACTGTTCCATTCGGATAATAATCATTTTTTACCATTCCATTTATTTCATTTTTTACATCTTTTTTTAATCTATCTAATATTGATTTTCTATTTGAAAGCAATGTTATAATACCTATTAATAAGAATAAGAAAACAATTAATAATGCATACATTAATGTAGATATTACAAATCCCTTATTATTTAGTTTCATAACAACACCCTTTTCTACTATTAACATTTTATAATAAATTAGAATAAAATGCAATAAGATAGAAAAAAGATAGAAAATTTTCTATCTTTAAATTATCTTAAATTTGATTTTCCTAATTCAACTAGTCTTTTAGTCATTTCTCCACCTACAGAACCATTCATTCTTGAAGTAGTGTCTGCACCTAAAGATACACCTAATTCTCTAGCTATTTCGTATTTCATATTTGATAATACTTCTTTAGAATTTGGAGCTACCATTTTGCTTTTATTATTATTCATTGTTTTCACCACCTTTTACTATTATTCTAACCACGTATCAAATAATAATAATAGGTAATTTTTGTTAATTAAGCAATTTAATAATAAAAGACAGTATTAACTGTCTATTTTGATTGGTAACCACCCATTTGTCTTTCACCCATTTGTACTAATCTTTTAGTGATTTCACCACCAACAGATCCGTTAGCACGGCTAGTAGCATCTGGTCCTAAATTAACACCTAATTCATTAGCTATTTCATATTTCATTCTTTCAGTAACTTCTCTTGAAGTAGGTGCTGTCATTTTACTTTTATTATTATTCATTTAATTCACCTCCTGTACATTTATATATTGTGTACATTTAGTAAATTAATACATTTTTTACAAATATTCTTCAAACTTATTTTGTTCTTTAAGTTCTATTGTTTCAATATTATCTATACATTTATCAATCAATTCTTGATAATTAAATCTATTTTCATATTCCATTGCTCTATTTAAATCTGGATTTATCACAGGATGTTTTGGTAAAAATATTGTACAACAATCTTCATATGGTAATATACTTGTTTCATATGTACCAATTTTTTCAGAAATATCAATTATTTCTAGCTTATCCATACAAGCAACAGGTCTAATTACCGGTAAATTGGTTACACTATTAATGGTGATCATACTAGTTAAAGTTTGACTTGCTACCTGGCCAATACTTTCACCATTTACTATTACTTTTAATTTATGTTTTTTGCATACTTGTTCAGCTATTCTATACATCATTCTTCTCATAATAGTTATAATATAACTATCTGGGCAATTCTTATAAATAGCTTCTTGTATTTCTGTGAATGGTACTATATTTACTTTTATATTTCCTGAATATTCATTAATAATGGATGCAAGTTTAATTACTTTATTTTTAGCTTCAACACTAGTATGAGGAGGAGATTCAAAATAAAGACATTCTAAATCAACACCACGTTTTAAAGCTAAATACCCAGCAACTGGTGAGTCTATTCCTCCACTAAGCATAAGTAAGGCTTTACCTTGAACACCTACTGGATATCCACCAATTCCTTCTATTTCATTAGTATAAATAAATGTTCCCTCTATTCTTATTTCAATATTAATCATAACATCTGGATTATGAACATCTACTTTTAGATCAGTATTTTTTAAAACATGAGTTGCGATTATTCTATTAAAATCCATACTATGTATTTCAAATGATTTATCTGCTCTTTTAGTATTTACTTTAAATGTTTTATAATTATTATTTATTAATTCTAATACCTTAGCTTTAATATCATCAATATTAGTATTTACTTTATGAGCAACTACTATACCATGAATTCCAAATACTTTTTTTAATTTATCTACAACTTTTGTCTCATCATTACATTCAATATACATTCTTGATCTATCTTTAGTTATTTTATAGTCAATATTACCTAGTATATTTTTTATATTATTTTCAAGTAAATTAATAAACATTTTTCTATTTGCTTTTTTTGTTGTTAATTCACCATATTTAATCATAATAAGCTTTTTCATCAAAATCACCAAGTATATTATACTTTAAAAATAAAAAAAAGGAAACAAAAATATTTGAAAATAAAATTAAAGCTTATATTATTATTGTGTCTATAATATAATTATGATATAAAAAGTAATACTTGGAGGTAATACTATGATATATAATGAAATTATAAAATCAGAAATTTCTAAAAAAAATAAGATAAAAAATAAAACTCAGAATATAATCTGAGTTTTTTATTATCAATGGTACCGGCCAAGGGACTTGAACCCTCACATCCTTACGGACAACAGATTTTGAGTCTGTCGCGTCTACCATTCCGCCAGGCCGGCATGTGAAATAATTATATCAAAAAATATAATTATTATCAATCAGTTTCTTTATATTTTGAATTAAATAAATCAACCTCTTCATCCGATACTTCTACTTCTTCTAGTTTAGGTAATTCAGATATATTTGATAATCCAAAATAATCTAAAAATTTATTGGTTACTCCATATAAAATAGGTCTTCCAGGAGCTTCACTTCTTCCTTTTTCTTCTATTAAATCTCTAGATACTAATTTTCTAATCATATGACTACTATTAATACCTCTTATTTCATCTACAGTTATACGTGTTACTGGCTCATTATAAGCAATAATCGCAAGTGTTTCTAATGCTGCTTGACTTAGTTCAGTTTCTTCTATTTCTACAAATTTTTCATAATATGTTCTATGTTCTTCTTTTGTAGTTAATTTTAAATTATTACCTAATATTTTTAAAGTAATACCTCTGCCTGGATCAGAATAATCAACAGATAATTCACCAACTAATTCTTTTAATTTATCATCATCTATTTCAAGTAGTTCTTTAATCTGATTTAATGAAATTCCTTCTTCTCCTACTACAAATAGTATTCCCTCTAATACCGCTTTTAAATTCATTTTTATTCACCTCTTAATGACAAAGATATCTGTTCAAAATTATCTGATTGAACTATTTTTATTTCACCATGACGAGCTAGTGATAATATTGATAAAAATGTTACTATTACATAATCTTTTTTATATACATCAAATAGTTCTTCAAAATTCATTTTTTTCTTCTTTTTTAATACACTAATTATTTCAGTACTTCTTTGTCTAACAGAATATTCTTTTTTACTTATTTTTGTATTTAATGGTTTTTCTTCTTGTTTTCTAACTAAAAATTTAGAAAAAGCTTCCATTAATTTATTTAGATCAACATCTCCTAAATCTAATGGTTCATCTTCATTTCTATATTCATTTAAATTATCTTGTGGTTTTGTATAGTAGTTTTTTCTTTCTTCTTCTAATTTTTCAAATTCATTTGTTACTTCCTTATACATTTTATATTCAAGTAATCTATTTATTAATGTTTCTCTTGGATCTTCTATTTCTTCTTCCTCTTCTTCTTTTTTTGGTAATAATAATGAGGATTTTATTTCTATTAATTCAGAAGCCATTATTAGGTATTCACTCGCTACATTTAAATTCATTTCTTCTTGTTTTTCGATAAATAATAAATATTGTTTTGTTATTTCATCAATACTAATATTCATAATATCCATATCGTGTGTTTTAATTAAATGAAGTAATAAATCCATTGGTCCTTCAAAATCATTAATTGTTACTTGATACATATTACCACCTCTTTAATTATATCATTTTTAACCTTTATTTTTCAATATATCAAAAGAAAAAAGATACTTATGTATCAATTTTCCAATATCCATCTTTCATATCCTCCTACAACATTTGTTACATTAAATCCTCTTTTAATTAATATTTCACATGCTTTCATACTAGTTATTCCACTTCTACAATATATATAATACATTATATTTTTTCTTAAATATTTATCTGGTTCAATTATTAATTTTTCAAAAGGAATATTTATAGCGTTAGGAATATGATTATTATTATAGCTTTGATTACTTCTAATATCAATAATATTATTTTTATTTTGTAATTGCTTAACAGAAATACTTGGTATCATATCAACCACCCACTATATTATATGTAATAATTTTTTTATAATAAGTTAGATAGTTTAGAAAAGAAAAAACCTATAAAAGGTTTTATTCATCTGAGAAGAAATCATCAAAGAATTGATCATCTGTTACATCATCGTAATCATCATAATTATCTTCGTCATCTACTGCACTATTTGAATCTACAACTATATCATCAGTAGTTTCTACTATATCATTTTCTGTATTTTGTTCAACAGTTGGAATATCAGATATAATTGGTTCTTCTTTTAATTCAGGTTGTACTAAATCTGGTTGCTTTTCTTCAACAATATTATTTACATCATCAATTATATCATCATTTAATTCTTTACTTTGATTATTAATAACTGGTGTTATAACTGGTTGAACAATTTTTGTTTCTTCTACTATTGGTTTTGTTTTTTCTATAGTTGATTCTATTTTTGATTTTTCTTCACTAATAATTGAAGCAGGTTTTTCCATAATTGTTTCACTAGTTTTATTAATATTTTGAATTGGTTTTAATTCAATTTTATTTGGTATTTCTTCTATTTTTGCTTCAACTGGTTTCTTTTCTAAGTTTACTACTACACCTGGAGTTTTAATTGAGGTATCATCTTGAATATCCTTTTTATCAATAGTAACCTTACCAGATTTTTGTTTAGCAAGTTCTTCTTTTTCTTTTCTTTCTTCTTCTTCAAGTTCCGCAATTTTCGCATCAATTCTTTTAACTAAATCATCCATATTAAATCCTGGATTAGGTTTAGGTTCTCTTCTTCCAAACATACTTCCTGGATCAAATCCACCTATTCCCATAGGAGGCATATCATTCTTAGAAGAGTTTCCATTTAACATATCATTTATTTTTTTCTCTCTTTGTGCTTCAACAAATGATTTTAAATCAAATAGTTTAACTTCTTGTTTTTGTCTTTCTGGATAATCAGCTTTTTCTTTTGACATACCCCATTCAATTTTATGATCATATTTTAATTTAGTTTTAAATGGGCGCATTCTTGATCTTAGAATTAAGGCTTCTTCTTCTTTTAGATTTTGTAAATCAGTTACTGTAACAAGTGGTCTTGAATCTGTTTTGTCATCTTTTTTAGATTTTACTTCACCACACATTTTACTTATCTCTTCTAGAGCAGCAAGTTCAGTACTTAACAAGTAAATTGTATTACTACAGTTACCTCTAATGGTTTCTGCTTTTTCTTTTCCATAAACATCATTTAATTGTGAAAAGTTTTGAATAATAAACGATAATCTAATATTTCTTGAACGAGCAGCTGAAACCATAGCATCAACATCTGATAATGGTGGCATGTTTGCAAACTCATCCATTAAGAAATTTGTTCTATATTTTAATTTTCCACCTGGATTTTCTTGAGCAACTCTAACTAATGTTTCATAACATTGTTTTAAGAAAATTGTAACAAGTGAATGATAAGTTTTCTTTTCATCTTGTACAACAATAAATACGGCGGTTTTCTTTCTACCAATATCTTCCATATCAAAATCACTTCTTGATAACATTTCAGATAATGTATCACGTGATGAGAATAATTGTATTTTTTGATTAAATACTGATAGTATACTTCCTTTTGTTTCATTTGGAGCAGTTATAGTTGAATTAACTTTTATGCTTTCTGTTGAAGTTGGTGCTTTACCACTAAAATATTCTTTCATATAGTTAGTTCCACCAAGTCTTTGTTCTCCAACGCTTGCCATATAATTTATACTATTAATATTAACTTCTTCTTCTTTACCATCTTGAAATAATGCCCAAGCAAGACCAGCAAAGTAGTCAGCTGATGTATTACACCAGAATGGATCTGCTTTACTACTTTCATCATATAGTATATTTTGTGCTAAATCTTCAAGTAATTCTATTGATTTATCAATATTACCTTGTTGATATAATTTGTAAGGAACTGTAAAAGGATTCCAACAATTACCTTTTTCTGGATTACGAAAGTTAAGTATAATTATATTATATCCTCTTTTTTCTAGTTCCTTAGCAGTACCCTCATATAACTCACCTTTAGGGTCAGTTATAATCATTGATTCTCCTGCTTTAGCCATAACATTAATATAAGGGAATGATAATCCTTGTGATTTACCTGATCCAGTAGAACCAATAATCATATTGTGATATGTATTTGTATCAACCCATACCTCTTTACCATTATTATATATAGGAATTCCACCGCTTTTTATATTATCATCTGTTGGTTTAATAACCATTATTCCATCAGCATGCTTCATTTCTTTATCTTTACACCATCTAGAATATCCTTTTTCCTCTTTTTTACCAACAGCTACACCTACACCTTTTTCTCTTTCAAAGAAATAAGATGAAACACTTGTAAACGCTATAATAATAACAACTAAATATAATATAATAGCTAATATTATATTTTCTGATCTAAATATCGGAATTGGATTTAAACCATGTACTGTTCCATCTTTAAGAATAGACATTGCATTTAATACACCAATTGATACTATATAAAAGCAAAAAATTGAAAACAATATAAACATTATAATATCTTTTGCTTCTGCTCTAAATTTAAGTTTCATAAGATACCTCCTAGGACTAAATAAATTATACCATAAAATTAATAAAATAAGTATATATAATGATAAAAAAAGATTACAATTTGTAATCTTTATATTATATTTTATTTCTTTTAGCATTTAGTCCCATAGCATATATTATTACTACTACTACGGCACCTGCTAATCCTCCTAAAAAGATAAATAAATATATGAAGTTAATTGATGATTTTTTCTTCTTTTTTTCTTTTTTAGGTTCTTCATATTTGGTTTTATCTTTTTCTACTTTAAATTCAATAACTTTTTCCTCTGTATCTTTTGTAAGAATCCAAGTATAAGTATCATTATCAACTTTATCTGCATTACTGCTTATAACTTTATTTTCAAATTTTATATTAATATTTATTTGATCAACAAATCCTTCATCAGCAATACCACTTAAATCATAGAATAAGCCAGATTGATTATACACCCCATTTGTTTTGAATGAATAATAATCATCTGTATCCTCAATATCAGCACCATTAAACATCATTCGAAAATATAAGAAACTAGTAAATTCACTAACACTTTTATTCTTACTTTTTAAAGTAACAACAACATTATCTGAATTATATTTTGCTGAAGAACTAAATTTATTTGTTTTCAATATATCCTTATATGATTGTAGTGCACTTTCAGTTGATTCCTTTACTGTATATCCTGAATCTTCTATTGTTTTATTTGGAATAGTAAATTTAACATTTTCATTTATTCTATTATCATATCTAAATGTTATGTTATAGTCTATTGTACAACCAGAAAAAAGTAAGAGAAAACAAATTGCAATAAATATTTTTTTCATATTTCCTCCTTATTTTTTTGAATATGCGATTGCCATTACAAAGAAGTCAGAATCTGTATAATTTGCTTTTGATTGTTGTAAAATACTTGCTCTTTGGCTCTTATATATATTAAATATTTCATCTATTGTATGTAATCCAGTATTACTACTTCTTGACGGATCATTTAATTTTATTTTATTATCCTTCATACCTACAAGTGCTACAAAATGATCTGGCACTAATAGTATTACTGATTTACCATTTTCTAAAGCATTTTTTATCTTAGTTTTCTTTTCTGAAATACTTAATGATGAATCTCTTGGGAATAATTGTTCTGCATTTAAATTATATTTACTTAATACCGAACTATTAACTAATGCTGCATCAGATACCGCTCCACCAGATGGATTATATGAATATTTAGATACATAATCAACTACATTTGATGGATTAATGCTTTTATCATTGTTAATTCCAGAAGCTATCATTGCAAATGATGTATATCCACAACCAGAAGAAGAAATAGTACTACTTGTTGAACATACTCCTTGTGTATAATCAGCACTATCACAAATCTTCTTATTTGCCCATCTCGAATCATATTGTGAATAATATGGGAAGGATTCTATATTTGCAGCTTTTTTACATACTTTAGCATTATTAAATGGTGATGAATTTGTTATTATTTGCTTTAACACTGGTAATGGATCTATATATCCACTTGGTGTTTCCAAACCAAAATGTAAGTGAGGTCCAGTACTATTTCCGGTATTACCAGAATATCCTATTAATTGACCACCAGTTACTTTTTCACCAACTTTGGCTATAGGTTGTGACATATGATAGTATCTTGAGGTATAATCTACTGTTCCATCTCCATCTAAATCATGAGTGACTATAACAGCAAGTCCTCCAGTACCATACCAACCAGAAAGAGTAACTGTTCCATCAAATATACTATATATTTCAGTTCCTGTTGATACAGGTATATCTACTCCTCTATGGAAACTTCCCCATCTTGGACCAAATGGTGATGAAATAGGAATTTCTGTACCAGATATAGTTACAGGTAAAGATGCTTTACATGAACCACTTCCATTGCCTGAAGATGTACATGTTAATGTTGATACCTTCGCATTAGGATAAGTTTCTGCTAACATTTCTTGATATGTTTTACCTTGACGTGCTTGAGCATTCCAACGATCTTGTTCTCTGCTTGTATATGTAGCATAAAAAATATTATTACTATCATTAATAAGAACTTTATCTTTTATTTCATCTACTGCTTGTCGTATATAACTTTCTTGTGCTAATGGTGGTTTTTTCCATGCTTTTGATGAATTATAACCTGAATGGACTGTTCTACCAGCTGTTCTTGAATCACTCCAACATCCTTTATCAGGATCACAATATACCTGATCGCTAGTACAGTTTCTTATATTAAGAATTTTCTGTCCATTTTCTTCTGTTATTTTTAAACCTACAACATATCCCATTGCATCTGGTCTTCTTAATGCATAGCTTTTTGCAGCTATGGCTTCAGCTTTAATTCCTTCTGCAGGTCCACCTTCATTTTCAGCATATGCTACACCTAAAACATATTTATCAAAATCAATAATATCCTCACCAGGTATTGGTGTATTACCACCACATTCTAGTAATCTTACTTTTAAATTACTAATTTCTTCACCATTTAAAACATAGTTACATACACCAGTTTCACCTTCACCACTAATAGTTTTCGAATTAGTTATACTCATATCAAATGCTGCCCACATAATTGGAATTATCATTATAATCAATACCAGAACAACTCCACCCCAGAAGAAAGGTGCAGTCATAGGATTTGTAGCTAATACTTTTATTCCAGTAGCAATTCCTTTTTTTAATGATTTTTTTATTTTTTCATCAGATTTTTCTACTTTATTTATTGATTTTCTTGTACCACTTAATCTTTTTGATTTTAATTTATCTAAAGGATTAAGACTTTGCTTTTTAGTTTCTTGTTTTTCTAAATTATTTTCAGAATTATTATCTAAATTATTTTCTTCATTATTAGAAGAAGTTGAATTTCTTAATTCAACTTTCTTTCCTAATGTATTAGCGTTTCTTTGTTTTAATCTATTTGTGGCATTTTGATTATGATTAACATTATTACGTTGTTGTCTAATTTGATCAGTCTTAGTTTTAATTTGATTTTTTAAAAATTCTTGCTTTAAATTTTTATTATTATTAAAGCTACTAGAATCATAATTTTCTAATTCCACTAGTTCTTCTAATTCTTCATCAAATTCATTATTCAAAATACCACCACCAGACTATTTTATAATCCTCCGCCACTTCCCATTGAATCTAGTTCTTGTTCAGTAGCAATTACTTCTATTTGCATTCTTCTGCTTCCGCATACAAATAATGCTTCACCTTGATTATAGTGTTTAATACTTTCTTTTTCATTATCATTTAAATCAATTAGTTTTGATAAATCTTCTACTGCTTGTTTTTTAAGACCCATAACTAGGTAATAAGAAGCATTATCAAATATTGCTTTTCCTTGAGTTATAACATTTGGATCACTGAAATCACTTGGTTGTTGTGTGATTATAATTGTTCCTGTGTTATATTTTCTTGCACGTCTTTGAATTTGTGCTAAGAAATCTGCACCTAAAGTATTATTACCAGATAATAATACATGTGCTTCATCAACTGCTAAAACAGTATCTATACGTCTATCTAATGTAAGTCCCCATGCATATTTTAATATATTAAAGAATAATGCATTTCTTATATTAGCATCTGCATTCATTAATTCTCTTATATTAAATACAACAAACTTACTACGAGGTTCTATTGTAGTATGACCATCAAAATAATATTTTAATTCTTTTGTAATTGGTCTTATTTTCATTTCTAAGACTTCCATAATATCTCTTTCATGAGTTTTTTCAGTCATAGATGCTAGTCTACCTCTAATAGTCGCATAAACATCTTTAAATGTTGGATAATCTCTTGAAGTAAATTTTGTAAAATCTGATTCAAAATTAATTCCAAATCTTCTATATGTTTCAGTTACTATTTCAGTAAATAGATTTAATACATCTTCAGTTATTGATGGATCATAGTATTTCATAAATGCTTTTATAGTTTGAAGAGTTCTTGTAAATACTGTATAACCAAGACCAGCTTGAGCTTCATCTTCATCAGCATCTAATACAACTTCAAGTGGATTTATCATTCCATAATCTCCACCTTTACCTAAGTCAATAAAGTCTCCACCATATCTTCTAACCATACCTTCAGTTTCACCTTCAGGGTCAATTGCTACTAATTGACAACCATTTCTAATATGTGTTCTAAACATTATCTTTTCAGCAGTTGATTTACCTGAACCAGATGTACCTAGAATAATCATATTAGCGTTGTTTCTATTATGTTCTTTTCTTATTTTATATAAGAATTGATTAAATAGAATTACACCACCTGAGAAATCAACACCTAATAATGTAGATAGTCCAGGATCTTTTATACTATCAAATATAAATGGATACATAGCCGCAATTGTAGGAGATGGTATTGGAATACCTATTCTACTTTCTATTTCTTGATCTTCATATATTGGTAATATTGACTTAAATACATTTTCTTGTTCAAAACGTAGAGGATATGCTCTCATTTGCATAGCTTCTAAGTAATTTCTAACTTGCATTTTTTTAGTATTTAATTCTTCTTCTGAATTAGCAGTTATCATTATATGCATTTGAAAATCAAATATTTTTGCTTGTGATGCTGCTAATTGAGTTATAAATACTTCTAATGATTCATAATCTTGTCTTATTTTTTCTTGATAAGTTAAATCTTTTTCATTTTGATATCTTTCTTTTAAAGAAGCAACTTCTTTGTTTAACATTTTTCTAAGGATTGTAAATTCAACAGGAATATGTTTAATTACCACTTTAATACCAGACATACTTGTTAAATTAGATAAATACCCTGCTGTTACAATTCTAGGATAAGATATAACTGTTAAAATTGTTGCATACTTATCACTTATAATAAAACTACTTGGTTTAAATTCAAGGCCTTTTGGAGCTATTTGTGATTTTATATTTGTCATGCGAATACACCTCCAAAATTAGTAGTTTGTCCACCATTTAAGAAGTTATCAAGAATAACTCTTAAATCATCATTAGTTACTTGATGAGAGTTTAATCCTGCATTGGCAAACATAGTTATTAATTGTCTAAGTCTTTTATTTAAAACATCTACATCTTTATGTTTAAATAATATAAAGTACTCAGTATCAACAACATTATTATTAGTAAAAGTATTGGCTTTTTCAATATCTTCTATTATTAATTTTCTTACAACTGAATCATTTGTCTTAGCATATAATAATTGTAATTCAGATAAGAAAACATTTATATCTACAGGTCTATCTGCCGCAATAATCCAAAATTCATAATCAATTACATTATAAACATTTTGAAGGTTTGCGATTATAGCATTTTGTGTAGAACTATCAGATATAAATATATTTCTTGGAACAATCTTTAAACCAGTAACTTTTTCATTATTATCTAAAACAATCATTCCATTAGAAATATTTTTTATAGGAACATATTGTTCAGTATACTTACTTTTTACTTGTTTTTTCTTCTTTAAACTCATCTCTCACACACCAACCTTTCCAAATAAATCTTTGTCTTGTTGTAAAATAATCCCAAACCGACCTAATTAAGGTCATAACATTATGATAGTTAGGAACAGGAAATACAAGAAATCCTGTTACTAACGCTGGAGCTACTATCATTACTATTCTTAACCAACTACCACCTGCTGGTAAAACAGTCATTAAGAATAATGTAATACCTACTCCTGTACCAAACATTATTAAATCAAACTTATTAAATAATCCAAAATATAGTATTGATTTTTTTGAATTGGCTGGAATTAAATATGTTTTAGTATTTTCATCCATTTAGCTTCACCCACTTTTTATTATTATTTTTTTCTATTTTCAATATTTTGTCTAGCTTTGTCATAATCTTGTTGAGGAGCTGGATCAATTCGATAGAATCTTTCACGTTGAGCTTTTTCTTTCTTAATGGTATCAATATCTTTTTCGACTGCAGAAATTTCAGAACGTAATCCATCTTCATATGTTCTGTTTGAAGCATAAGTTTCAAGTGACTTGATAGATGATGCTTTACTATCTAGAGCACTTTGTACATCATTTAATTGTGTAACTTTATCATTATATGCTTTTATTTTAGCATCTAATGTTTTCTTAAAGCTTTCTAAGCTCTTTTCAGCACCTTTTACATCTGAATCTGCACTTTCCATATTAGCTTTTGCTGTTGCCATTCTTGCGCTTTCAGTTTGTAAATGTTTATTTAAAGCATCTAAATCATTCCTAATTTTAGCATTTGCAGCTCTATCTTTTGGATTAGTAGCATTTAATTCAGATTGTTTTTGGAAGATTTGTTCTTTAATACTATCTACATTTTTTTGACTTTGTTCATACATATCTTTTGCACTAACAAATGCTGCTCTTTTACCGTTAACAGTTGATAATGCAGAATTATATGAATTTTGTGCAGCATCCATGTCCGCTTTCAAAGTATTTACATCACCCTCAATTGTATTTTTTTGAGCGTTTAATGTACTTACTTCCCCATTTATTTGAACTTTTAAATCATCAACACTAAACTTAGTTATATCATAACCATTTGCCATTAAGTTTTGTGCTAACGCGGCAGTTCTATTTTCAGAAACATTTAAATCTGTTCTAAGACTATTTAATTGATCATATCCATCTTTTAATGAAGCTTTAGCCTCATCAACAGCTTCCTGACCATGACCAACTTTGTTCATAAGCATTGTGGTTGGAGACATTCTTCTAAATTCATTACCTGTTAAATTTCGATATGCTTCATTCATACCTTTACCAACAGACCATTTTTTATTTTGAAAACCAGCACTTGCTCCACTTAATGCCCCTAAAAATCTACCTAATTTTTTATTACCAACTTCAGAACCAGCTTTGGCACCTGATATAGCACCACCTATACCACCAGTAACTAATCCTGTTGTTCTTCCAACTGCGTTAGCAATTGCTTCCCCACCTAAAGCATCCTTTTTTACTCTCTTAAATGGATTAAGTTCAAGTCCACCTAATTTTAATCCAGGAATCATTTCTTCAATTAAGCTTGGCAATTTTTTAGCAAACATTAGTATACCAAATATTAAGAAAATTTCCATCATCAATGATACATCTTGTACACCTTTACTATCAAGTCCATTACAAACAGCTGTTATAAGTAAAATTGCAAAGTTCAATACGATTATTCTTATAAATAAACTTGCCCAAGTAGCACCCATTTTTTTTGCCCACTTGGTTAAATTATCAGAGCTTTTAGGATTAATAGAAGAAATAACAGGTATTGGAGCAATTAATTTTAAGAATAAAATTGTTAAACTACGAATTACTACATCAAAGCAAAAACTTATTGTTATTAAGATTGCAACAAATCCTGCAATTGTGGCAAATATATAATTAAAATCAAACATATATGTATTGTTTCCATCTGTATTTACCATATTGTACATACCATGATACATAAAATCTTCGGCTGCATTTGGGCCTGGAACTACAGATTTTAATGCTGTTTTATTATCAGCTCCGCTTATATACGTTAATTCGGTTCCCTCAATACTAGCGCCACAATAATTATATGACCTTAATTCAAGTTTAAACCCATAGGCTTTTAATTCTAAGCCACCATCATTAATAGCTTGTTGTTGACTAGCAAATTTAGCACTGTCATCAAGTTCCAATTCAGAATATGGTTGAATAAATGGTCTTAAAAGTAATAAAGCTATATGGTCTCCTTTAGAAAAGGTATAAACATATGATCCTTCATTACATAATGAACTCATATGCACACCATAGCCATAGACATCATCATCTATCTTTACTATTTCACCAGGTTCATTTGTCGCCACGAGTGACTCAATTACTCCTGAATCAAGTATATCTTTTTCAACCTCTTTAGCAACTTCAAAAACTGGGTTTATAAATACCAATATAATAATTGCTAAAAGAACCTTAACAATTATATTTTGAATTCCTTTTTTACCGTCAAAAGCTGATTCAGGATCAACTATAAAAGATAAAAAGGATAGTGTTAATCGAAATATCATAAATATGATCAAAATGCCAAATACTTTTTCAGCAATGGAATCAATAAAACCATCCATTCCAAAATCAAAACGAGCAAGTTGATACATAGTATCAATTGACCAACTAAACAATTTATATAAAAACTTAATTATGCCTGCAAAAAAATCTCTGATTGCGGCTTTGAAGCCTAATAAATCTGTTTCTTCTGCTTCTAACATATTAAATAAGCTCATATTTTACCTCCTCGTTTTTCAATTCATTATTTTACAAACAACCTCTGTCAAAGAAGTATCAATTATTCCTGCCATTCGTAATACAAGTTCTAAAATAACTGGAATTAGTACAAATAATATTCCTATTATAATTCTTTTTATAAATTTATTTTTTGCTTTTTCCATTTTATCGGAATCCCCAGAAAGAACAATTCCTAAAAAATCTATAACAGATAGAATTATTATTAGTGTAGGTACCAAAATTCTTAAAAGTGTATAAATTTTCTTTACCCATTCAAGTGTTTTTGTACCTTCTAATTTATCACAAGCATCGTTTATTTTTATTACTTGATTTTTATCATGACTTACTACTGAAGTTTTTAATATACCTAATCGTCTTGATTCATCACCTCTAGCGTATAAACTAACAGCATATTGAGTAGAATTTCGATTAAGATATAAAATTGTTGGACATGCATCAGGATTAACCAAATCTTTTTTTGAAAACTCTACACTTAGATTTCTATTTTCATAATCCCCAATTTTTTCAATTATTGATAAATCATTTAAATTGATTGAAAAGTAATTATCTTTTGCTTTATTTTCCTTTGCATCATCATATGTTGCATATATACATTTTGTACCAGATTGCCCACTACCACCACCTTGTTTTTCCTTATTGCAATCTGTACAAGATAATGCTAATGAACCACATCTTTCTAAACTATCATAGCAATATCTATTCATAAATTCATTTACAGAAATATCAAGTGTATAATATTTATATGTAATTGAATTAGAAACATCATAACCACTATAATAATATAATTGAGTTGGGCAACTATCATTTAATTTAATATCACTCAAATTTCCTATATATTTATAAGTATATCCTGCAAAATCATCAAGTCTTAATGCCGAATTTTCTACTGGAATACTTCTGTTATTTTTTTTATCATAAATACTTAACTTTGTACTGCCAGAATCATTTGATAATTCAATTTGATAATTTTCTGTTTTATCTTCAAAGCCATCATTAAGAAAAGTTGAATTACCTATTGAATTATATCTACATTGAATAGCCTCTACCTTTTCATTAATCATAAAAAAGCAGATAAATGCAAATACACTAATTATTAAAATTTTTATATTAAAAATTTTTTTCATATTACACCTCATTTGTGAAAATATACCACATATATTATAACATAAAAAAAAACAATAGAAAAGTCTTTTCCATTGTTTTAATATATTATTTTATATTATTTTGCTGGATCACATTTATCATTTATAAAACAATTAACACAAGAACTAACACTTGTTTTATTAATATTTGTTCCATCAGAATCTTGTGAAGCTAATCTTGAGAATACAAATTGAACTAAAGCAATTACAAAGAATACAACAACTGCATAGATAATTCTATGAATAAGTTTCTTTTGTGCTTCTTTCATTTCTTTTTCATCATTTGCCATAACAGCTTTTGATAAATCTAACATACCAAAAATAATTAAAATAATTGGAATAGCTATTTTTAAAATAGTTACAACCATTGAAATAGTACCTGGTATAATATGATCTATCTCCATATTTCCACATTTTACAAGTTCTAATGTATTAACTAAATTCATAATTAACCCTCCTCATCACATCTAACAATATAATAATACTTTATTTTTAATAATTTGTCAACATTTCTTATATTTTTTATATTTACTTTACATTAATTTACCTTCATAAATCCAAGTTTATGTAAAAATTCCACTAATTCAGGATAATTATTAGCTCTATCATTAAGTGGTCCTATATTATAGAATATTTTAACTTTAGTCTCATATTCAAAATCAGATATATCTTTATTATTTAATAAACTTTGATTTAATACAACTTTTTTACCTTGAATAGAAGTCAATAATCTAGGATTAATAACCATTAATCTATTAAGTTTTATTATTGAAGGTTCTATTAAGTATATAACATCATTACATAAACCGATAGCATTCTCACTATTATTAATATCTAATAAAATAATATTATTAGTTTTATTTTTATTTATAACATTTCCAATATTACTATTAGTAGCAGATATTAAACTTCTATCATCAAGAAATCTAAAATCAGATTTTTCAACCTCTATAGCTGCAACCTTATAATATTTTTCTAATTGTTTTTTAAGCATATATATTAATGTGGTTGAACCTGCTTGTTTTGTTATATTTTTAAATCCAATTACCTTACAGTCATCTGATTCAATGTATCTATCAACATAAACTGTATTAGATTGTGAATCATTTGTTTGATTAATAATCGGTTGTTCAATAACATGTAAATGTGCTACATCACGATAACTGTTTGGACTATTATATAAGTACATTATTCCTTCTAAATTTGTAGTAAAATTATAAATACCAATTGAAATTAATTTAGACATAAATTCAGGTGATACTGTTTCAGATTCTTCATCAAGCACTAAAATGACTTTATTCATATCTAAAGCCAATGATAATTTTTGAATAGTCATTATATCAGTATAGTTTTTAAGTGCTGTTATATCTAAAATCATACGTTGAAAAAAGAAATTCTTAAAATTATTAATAATTTCTTCTACGTCAAATTCACCAGTCATTTCTTTTATTATTTCAATATTTAGATTTTCTAGCATCTGTGTTTTTTTGTTTGAAATAATTACATTCACACTGACCACCTTTTTCTAATTGCTTTTATTAAAATCATTAAAAGTATTTGTTTCCCCTCTTACTTCAAATTTAATAATATCACTTATTACAGGAAATTCAAATTTCATAAATGTAACAACCTTATAATAATTTTTACATTCATAAACACAGTAGTCGTAGCTACTATTAATATTAATATATTTACATGTAGTAGGAATATTACTAACTCTATTACATTTATAATCATCTTTTCTAACGTTATATCCAATATCTTTCATATATGAATCAACGCTTGCCTGTAAACTTGAATCCCATCCACCATATTCTTCTATTTCATTTACAATATAATTTTTTATTTTATATGATTTTGAATAGCTTATAGATCCTACAAAAAATATCATTATAACAGCAATAATAGAAGTAATCATCATAGTTAAAAGGGCATTACCTGTAGCTTCTCTCACTTATATCACCTCTACTTGCTAAATTGATAAATTGGTTTAGTATATGTTTTTACTGGAATATTAAAAGTTTGATTAATAATTGGAATATTAAAATTCATATATGTTACTAATTTATATTTAATCTTGTTATTACTTGTAGTTTCAGCATATACACAATAACTATAATTAGTGTCATTAAGATTACCTTGACTACACTTTTTTCCACTATTAACATATCCTAAACTAATCAATTTGTTAGATATTTCTTTTTTTGCAAGATTATTAAATCCTTCATATTTTTCAATACTATCTGAAATAGCATTATTTACTTTATAAGCTTTATAATAATTTAAAGAGGCTACCAAAAAAGCAAAGGTAACCACTATAAATATAGCTATTATATTAATAGTAACTGAAAAACCTACTCCCTGCTTCATAGTAACCTCCTATATATTATTTACATGATTCGTAGTTTACTGTACCTGTACAAGATCCACTTTCATCACAAGTAGCGTAACATGTTCCACCTTTCCATGATCCACCACATGAAGTACATGCAGAACTATTTTTAGTGCTTCCCATCATGCTTCTAACAATAACAGTACCAACACCTAATACGATTGCGATTAATACTATTGTTATAACTGTCATATTTGCTTCTCCAGCTGCTTCTTTCATTTTCTCACCACCCTTACTTATGAATAAAATCATAACTATCATCATATTTTTTATATGATTACATTTTTATTATAACTCAAATATTTTTTTTTATCAATAGTATGTGTAAAGTAGTTTTACACGCTCATCATATTCATCATTGCAAACATTAAAAGTGCTAAGATTCCACCACCTGTTGCAAATAACATGATCATTGTTTTCTTTTCCATTGCTTCCAAACGTGCTTTATATTTATCTTCACGCATTTTGTTTTGTAATGTAGATACGTTCTTTGAGAACATAACTAATTGTTCTTGTTTAGATTCTTGAGCACCTAAACTTAAACGATATAATAAACGCATCATTCTCATTGAATCTCTAACTGGATATTCCTTAGCAAAATCCATATAAGGATCAATACTAGAATCACCGGCTTCAATCTTTTCAATTAATTTTTTTAAACCTGGTTGAAATATCTCAGGTGCAGTTTCAACAGAACGAGCTAATGCTACCGGTACTGTATAGTGTTGTACTAATATTTCCAAACTTTTTAAATAGTATGGTAACATTTGATTTATTTCTGTTAGGTGACGTTTATAAAAACCAGATAATTTTGTATATGGACTTTTAAAAACTATAACAACTACTATAAAAGTAATAATTAAATTAATAAAAGTCATATTTGTAAATAAGAAATATGCAAGTACTGCTACACCAGCTAATACAGCATTTCTTATTCTTATATTAAATAATTTTGCTACATCAATATCTTCACTACCATATCTTAATTTTAATAAGAATTCATAGTCATCTTCCATCAACATTTTAAAATAAGGATCTACATCTTTTAAAAATCTTTTAGCATCTATACGGTTTGAATATACTAATATAAAAATTAATATTACCGCTATTAATAAAAACTCTGCAGCCATTATTCAGCACCTACATTCTCATTATAGAATTTTTCCCCATTTAGTAAGAAATATGTATTAACTACAATTATTAAATGCAACAACAATTGAACAGTTGGATTGGTATTTAATAATTCAATATAACTTTCTGGACTAAGTAGGAATTGAACTAACATAACCATTAAATATAAGATTATACCAAAACGTATAAACTTTTTATGGAATGTTGCTCTATCAATTCTATCACGATATACTGCTTCAACTAGCATATCTATATCTTGTGACATATTTTCAAGTGCATCACTTGAATTTTTAGATCCTTCATTTGTTATTTGTAAGAATAGTTGATGAGTATTCTTAACTATATAATATGGATATTTATTATTAAAGAATTGTATTGATTCATCTACGGTACCATTATCATAAGCCATATCAATCATAAGTTTTAAATCACTACTTACAGGTTCTTCTAATACTCCTGATTCATAAACACCTTCAAGAGCTTTAACAAATGCTTGTGTAGTAGCAAATTCCATTATAACGTTTGTAGTATATACTTGAATTTGTTCAAATATAAATTCACTATATAAACGTTTACAACGAAGATACGCCAAATATGGTACAAATGATATAGCAATAAATGAATAAAATATCGAAATAATTAAGTTATAGAAATAAAGATATGTTACAACTGCAGATCCTGCAGCAAACAATGTTATTTGGATAAGATATTGTTTTTTTGTATAATCTTGTCCTAGTTCCTTTATTTTTTTTCTAACTTCTTTAAATGAATATTTATTATATTTAACAAGTATATTGTCGGTATTTTTTGAAACAAATTTATATGTTTTTTCACCACTGCTATGTCTATAAGTTATTACAAAAACAGCAACTAATAAAACAACTCCTAAAATAATATATTCCATTATTTCCCTCCTTTATTCTTTAACTTTGGGAAGTTTGTCCTGGATTAATTTGATTATATACTGGTTGTTGACCAACATTTTGATAAATTTGTCCATTATTTTGACTAACTTGCCTATTCATTTGATTTGAATACATCTGTGTATTCATATTTTGTACAGGTGAAGCCGCTTGTTGTACAGGTTGTACTTGTTGTGTTGATTGAGGTTGTTGTGCAACTTGTTGAACTTCTTCAGTAGAATCTTCATATTGCATTGAAGAATCAACTTTTTCTTCACCTTCTTTAATACTATCTTTAGGTAAAACTACTCCTTGTGCATCAAGATAATCTAATAAATATTTTGATGGAGCTTTTCTTATAACATTACCTGTTGTAGTTTTTCTATAAATTGTATTATATTCTGCTTCATTATTTTCTGTTACATAGAATTCTGTTACCTCAGCAATTTCACGATGGAAACTGTGAGTTCTTTTATCCATATAACCTCTTATATAAATTCCTAGTTGTATGTAACGATATATTGATTTTAAGAATTGTTCAATATCTTGATTAGTTTCAAGCAAACTATACATACGGTTAGGAATACTTGCTGCTTTATCAGCATGAATTGTTGATAATATGTAGTGTCCTGAAGAAATAGAGTTTCTTACAGCCAATACTGCTTCAGCACTACGAACTTCGGAAAGTAATATCCATTTAGGGTTTTGTCTCATACAAGTAACTAATACATCACTATATGAAGCAATATTATTAGTTTTCATTGCAACAATATCCCTATGTGGAAAAATACGATCCAAGTGTAATTCAAGAGTGTCCTCTATTGTAATTATTTTTTCATCTTCTTTTGTATGTGAAGCTAAATATTTAACAAATTCGGTTTTACCTGAACCAGTTTCTCCACAAACAATTATATTACAATGTCCTTGAACACATCTAATTAAGAAATCATGTATATCTAATGATATATAATCTTCTTTTAATAATTTTTCTTTTTCCAGTCTAATTTTAGCTGGAGTTTTACGAATAACAACAGCTATTCCATTTCTAGCTATTGATTCATGTACAAAGTTAAGACGTAACTCTGCACCCTCAGCATCTAGAAATGGATGAGCCATATTAAATGTTTTTCCCATAACATTGGCACATTGAAATGCCAACTTTTCCATAAATGCATTATTAATAGTTTGACTTTCTACTCTAAAAATACCCTTTGACAAAGTTTTTAGATGCAGTTGTCCGTTATTACTATATGATATATCGGTTACATCGTCATCTTCTAAAAACTGTTTTAGTTCCCCAAAATCAATTTGGGAAAACATTGAATCATTCATTTATAACCTACCTATTTTAGTTAGTTTTAGTTTGAACACTAGTAGTTCCACTAGTAGTAGTTGTAGTTTTTGTTCCAGTAGTAGTATTTGTTGGAGTAGTTGTTGAAGTTGTTGTTGAAGTTGTTGTTGTATTTACTTTATCTTCAATTTCGTCATTTGCAACTGTATTAGCATTTATAAAATCTTTTAATGTTTGGCTAGTTACAGTAGTAGCTCCTTCTTCTTCAATAGAAGAACCATGTGGAACTGGGAATAATTCTACTGAAAAGTTACTCATATAGCTTGCTTTTCTAAGTAATATATTTATCTCTGAAGATACACCAAATATCAAATATGCAGGTGTTCTTGATTCTTCACTGTTTTCAAATACATGTCTACCAGATGAATCTTTAACGGCAAGTACTTTTACATTTTCAAGTAATTTACCAACCATTAATCTATTATCTTGTCTAGTAGCTTTCATATAGATATCAATATAGTTACCTGGATAAATTGAGTTACCATAAGTTGTATCTAAGTTAACTGGGAAGTTATATGGAATTTCTCCCTTAGCAACTTCAATAAATGCTGAATCAGGTAATTTTTCTTCATCAACAACAGTATTTTTATAGAACATACTTCCTTTTGGAATCATAGTATTATAGTTACTATATTTACCAACTATTGCTCCTTTATTTTGAATTACTTCTCCTTTTTGTAATACAATTGGTGCTACACTGATTGTTTCAACCATATCTTCAGTAATTTTTGTTCTTGGTTGAATTGTTTCAGCAGCAACTGGAATACCAGAAATAGGATTAACTTGTTTTTTAATTTGATATCTATATCCAAAGAATAAGATAGCAATTATTAATACAACTCCCAAAATTGTAACGGTATTCTTATTTTTTAAAAATTTTTGTAACGAAACTACAATATTATTCATTTATATCTCCCTTTCTATCTTTAATTTCGTATTAATATGGTGTTTCTAAAATTGCATCAACTTTATTTGTTATATCAAAATCTACTATTTCACCAGTAGCATTAGATGATTTTGTTGATTTAACCATCAAACTTACTTTTGGTGGATATTCACTTATGTGATAGATTTCAATAACATATGTGTTAGAAAGATTTGCATTTTCAGCATATCTTCTAACAAAGTTTTCAATAAATTTTTCTGCATTAATTTTAATATTACCATTATTATTGTATTCTGCTTGATCTATTGCATCATACATAGCTGCTTCTGTTGTTTCTTTAAGTAAAGTATAATTTTGTTGATCTGTATTAGTAACATTTTGAAAAAAGTAAATAAAACCTACAGATATAACAGCAAATACTATTATCATTGCTCCCCAAAACGATTCTTTCATCTATATACCTCCTTAATTATTCTTATAGTAGCAAGCTTTAAATCCTGCTTCACTCTTACTCATATTATAACAATTAGCAACACTATTTTTTCTATCAATAGCAGAATAAATAGTCGTATGTACGAAATCACTTATACATGCTGCTGTATTCTTTTCATTCTTACAATTTAATTTGAAATCAGAATAGCTATTATTTTTGTTATATGCTTTAATTTCTTTAATTAATTGTGGTGTAAGAACTATTGTATATAATGGTGTTTTTTCAGTATACAATTTACTTCCTTTAACACCTCTTGCTTGTAATATATTACTTTTTACGCTTTCAATAGATAACCAGTTTTGTCTTGGCATTCTACCTAATGTACCATCATTACTAAAACTTGTTGTTACGCCATTTTTATTATTAGCTGGGAATGGATTATCCAAATCAATAGTACGATATACTATAGATTTAACACAACCACCAGATGGACAATATGACAACTTATCACATACTTTTCTTCCAACAGGTGTATCACAAGTTACGATATATTCTTTTCTACTACCAGTTTGTTTTAATTCATAAGTACAATTTTTTCTTTGAGCACAATCATAATCAATTGAATTTTTACATTCTGGTTGAGATTTAGCGCATCTTCTATATGCTTCTCTAAATTTAACTCCTGATATATTTAAATTACTTACACATTTTGTAATATCAATTTGTTTATTTTCGCTTGTATAACAATGATATGTACAATTTGGACATGGTTCATCATTACAATATTCATTATAACAATAAGATTCACCATATTCCTTTACGCAAGTATCATATTCTTTAATTAATTTTTCACTATTTTTAATAGTAGAACAATAATTTCTAACACATCCATATTCAGGTTTCTTTTCACATATTTCAATAGCTTCACCTGTAGTACGTTTATTAGTTTCAACTTCTTTTCTAACACAACTTGTTATATCTACTTCTGTACCATCTTTTTTCTTACATGTTGTTTTATAACAGAATTTTTTCTTTAAGTCTTCACATTGTTTTGAAGTCATATCTTGTCCAACAACTGGATCAGTTAATATTTTACCAATATTTTCATAATTTGAATCTTTACCACATTCACAAATATTACATTTTGTTCTAATTAATTCAGAGCAAGTTTTTCCTTCAGTTAATCCCTTATATAATTCAGTTCCTTCTTTTAAAGTACCAGCTGGGCACTTACAAGTTGGCTCAGTAGTATAAACACACTTATATTCACTCTTATATAAATCTCCAAATACTCCTAATTGAATATCCTTTAGATATAAATCTTGTTTACCAGGTTTAGTTAGTTTTTCACTTAATGAAATAACACCTTGACCTCTATCAACCCAGTTTCCACTACCACTTCTACTATTGTGAACAGTTTGAGTAGTTCCATTATAATATCTATTTACATTTTCAGGAATTTCAAAATATGATTCTTTAGTAACAGAGAATTTAATTTTCCCTTCATCAGTTACTTTTAAATCACTTGGTAATTCACTTAATTGTTGACCATTTAAAGCATTGAAATTACCACCTTTAACTTTAGCTCCCATTTTAACATTTTTAACAGTTGATTTAACATTTTCTGTTAAAGTTTTAATATCATTTGTAGTACATGTTTTTCCAGCTTTATTAACAATTGTACATGTATATGTATCAGACATACGCATTTTCATACCTACTTTTGAACCTTTTCTTGAAGGCCATGGAAAATATGCATTACCACTTACATTATAATCTAAATATAAAGGGTTCCCTATATTTCCAGGAAGACTTGCAAACGCAGATTCAACACAATATACTGAGCAATTATCTAATTCCTTTATTAATTTACCATCTTTAGTATTAGTATCTTTTTTATCTTCTTCAACAGTACATTTTCTTTCAACATATTTTTCAGTAAAAGATGCTTCATTATTTTTATCTGTATTTAAGCAAGTTATATTTCCACTTACTTTTTCTTTTACTTCATCATAACATTTAGGTTGTTGTACTGCCCAAGTAATATCAATAATATTTATTCCACAACCATTTTCTTGTTGTGCAATACTTCTAATTTTATCTCTATTTGTACTTCCATTTCCACCAGTTGAAGCAAAGCATGTCGATTTAGGGTCAGCACTAGAAATACCAACATCATCAAAATTAACATATAGTGATGAAGCAAATCCTGTTGTTCCATCGTTATAACCTAGAAAGGCATTATTACAAATACCAGGTCCACCAGTATTACATGAGAATCTCCATCCATTTTGAATAACAACCTTTGCAGATTCTTTTACAGTATAGAAATAAAGATTTCCTCCACGATAGAATCTCCAAACTGGTTCAATAAAAATTCTGAATCCATATTTAGCAGCTACTTTTTTATTTGCTTCTTGGCTTATAGGATTTGATTCAGTAGATTTTTTTGCCATTTGGTCTTTCCAATCATTACCGACAGTTCTTTTAAAGAAATCAATCATACTTTGTGTTGGTTCTTTAGTATATACTTCTCTATCAACACCAAAATATTTTCTTACTTTATCTGAAATAGCAGTATAATTATCATATCTAGAAAAAACTGATGTAGATTTAAATTTTGAGTTTAAACTAGCATCTGTTGACCAATATTCCGATTCTCCTAATTGACTACAAGTACCGTTTTTACACCATTGTACAGTTAACTTAATAGCTTTAAATTGGTCATTAGAGTTACCGTACGGACAAATTGCATCTCCATCAGTTGGACACCCACCAGCTCCTGGTGCAGAACCGCCTGATATACCATTACCATTATAGTATACTGCCTTGACCTTACCAAACGATAACATTACTATCAAAGCAAATACAATTTTTAACATTCTTCCCTTTTTCATATTTTTCCTCCTAAACTAAACTATCCTTCCTATTTTTTATAATAATTACTGCACTAAATAACATGATAACAGCAGGTAAAACTATATAATAATATTTTTGATAATTGTTAAATAATTCTTGTAAAAAGCTTGCTTTTTCTTTTGTTGTTTTTGTTTCCTTAAATTTTTCTTTATATGTTTTTACTTTAGCAGACCATATTTCTTCAGGAATAACATGTTCTACCCATTTGCTACAATATGAATAATTTTCAATTCCCTTACATTCACTATTATTATAAAAAGTATTAATATAAGGTAATTCAACATTTATTGTAGCAAGTTCATGTTCTGTACAGTTTTCATTTTTTGCGTAAATTATATAAGTATGTTTGCCAGAATATAAATCATTAAACACCAAATCTTCATTGGTATTATAGTATTTATCATCATATAAATCATAAATTATCAAATCATTTTTAAGATTTGTTAATGTGATTTGAAAACTTCCATTTGTTTCATTATAATTATAAGATGAATTTATATTCTTTGCTATCCTTTGTAATCTTATCATTTCTTGATCAGAACAATAAGCTTTTACATAATCTGGCAGAGCTAAAAACAGTAAGGTTAAAAAAATTATTTTTTTCACACTTCACCCTCCCTAGTCTTCCATTCTATTAAAAATTATATCACAAAAATTAGTATTTGCAAATAAAAATAAAGAAAAAAATAGAAATAATTAGTTTCTATTTTTAAGCATCTATTATATAAGTTGGTCACTCTTATTTTTTAAATATATAATTGCACATAATGACAGTATTATTATAGGTAAAAATATATTATAATGTGTCACATATAGATCAACTATTATGTCACGTATTTTTCCAAATATGGTTTTTTTAGAATCATGTTTTATTGTTTTATTATCTTGTTTAATACTTTTTCTATATTCAGTTACGTCTTTTAACCAGTCATCATAACTAATGTTTTTTGGCAACCATTTACTACACATTTCATAATTTTCAATACCTGTACATTCCTTATAATTATAGTACTGATTATAATAAGGTAATTGTATATTTTTTATTGTAAGTTCCGATTCATAACAATTCTTATCTTTAGCATATACATAATAAGTGTATTCATTTGAACTAAGATTGTTAATAGTAAATTCTAAGTCACCATAATAATCTAGTTTATTATTTATATCTTCAACTATTAATTCATTTGAAACATTTGTAAAAGTAATACTAAAACTATTTGAAATATCATCATATTCATAGTTAGTATTAATATTGTTTGCTATTTTTTGTAATCTAATTATTTCATCATTATCACAATCGGCTTTTACACTTATTGGTATAATTAATAACAAAAATAATAAAAATATTTTTTTCACTATAATCACCTTATTATTCTTTTAGTATTATATCATAAAACAAATAAAAGAAGCAATTATTTTGCTTCTAATTATTTGAATTATAACATTTATCAAAAAGTTCCTTACTAGATGTTACAGATAAATTACAACTACTATTATATTTAATATTCAAGTCAATTGTTTCTTTTGTATGTAAAAATTTACTTACACAATTAGCTATATTATTTGAACACTTTAAATTAAAATCCGAATATGATTTATTTTTGTTATAATCTCTTATTTTTTTAACATCACTTGGTGTTAATGTTATAGTCATTAATGGTTCTTTTTGATACAATTTAATGCCTTCAACATCTCTTGCATTTGTAATTTTTTCTTTTATCAAATCTTCATTATCCCAGTTGAAACCAGGTTTTCTATCTGCTCCTGATATACCTGGGAAAGGGTGAGATAAATCAATTACTCTAAATAAGGCAATAGGTCCTGGTTCACAGATAACAGGCTTACAAATAGACAAAGCACCCTCAACTAAAGAAATACTAATTTCATTATTATTTAATGCTTGAACAATATTATTAACACCTAATCTTTCTTCTAGGCAACTCATTGTTCTTCTTGAAGTATTCATAGTGTTTAAACAATATGCTTCAAAATTACAATAATTACCATTATTGCATGAACCATCACATTTTGTTGTTTTATATATCATCCCATTTATTTTTTTTGTATTAGATGTGCATTTCCCACTACATGAGTTAGTATTAGTGCAGCATTTCTTTTCTTCACATACTTTTCTTGAATTTCCATCTTCTAAGCATTGTTGAATATCTACTTTTTCACCAGTATTAACATTAATACAAGTATTATTTGTACATCTTGATTCTTTTTGTCTACAAGCTTCATAAGCATCTACAGACGTTTTATTATTATCTACTTCTTTCTTAACGCATGTTGTTATATCAACGTTTTCACCTGTTGATGTATCTTTGCAGGATATATTATCAGGAATATAATTACAGTACTTTCTTATTAAACCTGCGCATTTTAAATTTTTTTCTAATGTTATTCCAAAGCTAGATTCAATATCTGTTATTTTTTTACCTGCATTTAAAGTTCCAAAAGGACAAACACATGGTGGATTATTCTCCGTAATTGTAAAATTACATGTATAATCCTTAACCTCAAGATCATCACTTGTACCAGGTTTAATATTACTAATTTTAAGTGAATAATTTTTTGTATAATTTCCTTCTAATATGTCATTATATCTATTTAGAGAAACAACACCTTGTCCTCTATCAAATATAGTACTAGAAGAAACTCCAGAATCAGATACCTCACCAGTAACTCTATTAAAATATCTATTTTTGTTTTCTGCTATTTTAAATTTAGCAGTTCTTACATAGCTTGTATCACTCTTTTTTTCAATGGTGTTACTATATACAACTAATTTTTCATCTATTTTTTTATTATCCCCAGCTGTTAATTTAGCTTCCATTTTATTATTTTTTAACATTTGTTCAATACTTGAACTAAGGTTATCTAAATTACATGTTTTATAACATGTTAGTTTATTATTAGTTATTGTATAACCTGTAGGACAAGAATAATTTAATGTCTTAGAAATTAATTTAAAACATTCATTTCCAACCCTTACATATCCAGAAGCACAAATTTTATTAGTTTTTTCATAACACTTACCATTAATTTCTACAGTCTTATTTTTATCACATATTTTATTAGAATATTGATAGCATTTTCCACCAACATCTACAGTACCAGCTGGACATACTTTGCTAGCAGCTGAATAACAATATTTTGTGTCTACTTCCACAGTTCCAGACGGACATTTATTATATTTTTGATCGCCATCATACCAACATTTACCTGCTAAAGCAACTTTTCCATCACTGTGATTAACTGCATTTTTAGCATAATACCATGTACAATTTTCATTTTTTACACAAATATTTGCTTTATTCCCATCACCATCTTTTTCATAATACTTATATCCTGATGGGCATCTACAATTTGTACTCATATCATTACCATTTTTACAATACGCTGATTTATATGGTTTATAATCTTTTGTGTGATAATCTCTATATCCTATATGTTCAGTCGTCCAACATGTCCAAGTACCAGAACTTGATTTTGTTCTGCGCATTGAACAACAACCTTGATTATAATTATCACCATATATATGTCCTGTACATGAAGTAAAACTTCCGGTTGAATACCATGTATATCCTCCATAATAAACATTTCCTGTACTACAAAAATGGTTTTGTAATGTATAATATTTACCCCATACAGTACTAGATCCACCACCTACGTATCCACATTCTTCTTTTCTACAAAGCCATTCCCATTCACTGCCGGGATATTCTGTAAATCCAGGATCACATTTCCATTCTATAACATCCTTAACGCAGGCATTATTACCACCTTGTCCAGTAGGAGTATACCCATCTGGGCAAGCGTTTGTTACTTTAGTTAAATCAGTTGCAACTGTTTTGGTAACAGGATTATTATTTATTCTTGCACATACATTACCATCAATATTCACTTTACCAGATGTAGTACATTGTTTAAATGTTCTTGAATTATTTCTACAAGTTGTAGCATTAACTGATGTTGGGTATCCATTAGGACATGTTTTACTTTTTTCTGTATTATTTCTACAAACAGTAGTATTAACCGAAGTTGGATATCCACTTGGGCAAATTTTTGATGTTTCAGTATTTTTTCTACATGTTGTACTATCATAAGATGTATACCCTGATGGACATTCTAAACTTTTTTTATTAGTCTTTGATCTACAAGTTGTATCGTTATATGAAACAGAATCAGTTGGACATGCAAGTGATATATTAGATGCAATTGTCATAGCACTTCCACCTTCATCTAATATCTTGCAATTCATATAAGACTTAATTGTCATTGTATATTTTGTATTTTCACCAAATGATGGCCAAGCAAAATAAGATCCTCTTAATTGTGGATTTGATATATTACCCGGTAAACTTACTAATGCTTCTTCTTTACAATACAATTTGCACGTACCATTACTTGATTTTTGAGCTCCATATATAGAATTAGTTCTATTATTAGCATTACATGTGCTTGTTTTTGTATATGATTCACTATACTTACTAACATTATTTTCATCAGTATTTACACATGTAGTATTTCCTGAACTACTCAATGTTTTATTATAACAGTTTTTATTAGAATAAATATCTACATCCATCATACGATATCCACAACCATATTGTAAATCAGCATATTGAATTCCAAGTGCTGCTTTACATTGTTCTTCTGTTCTTCCAGGTATACCAACATCAGCTGATCGATTACGCAATTTATATTCTTCCGATGAAATAGTCATTTTAGGTGATCTACCACTTAATTCTTCTATTACTTTTCCTCTTGAAGTAATCATTCCATATTTATTTGTACCAAATGTTGGATTAATTACTATAAAAGCAGGTTCATATACTAATCTATATCCTTTAGTAGCGCCACCATATGGATAACTTTCTTTTCTAAGTATATCTTCATAATTATCCATACCTGTTATCATTTTAAAAAGGGCTTTACCTTTTTCATTTACATCACCAACAGGTACTTTCTTTTTTGCTTCTTCATATTTATCCGCGTTATTTAATAAAGAATCAAAAGATTCTAGTTTTAAGACATATAAATCTGTACCTTTTAATAGTTCATATGTATTTGAATCAACATAATAAACTGTATTACCTATTTGAGTAAAACTACCATGATCTATATAATATAATCTTGTTTGTAATATTAATCTATTATTATTATCATATAGGCAGTTTTTAGTAGAACAATTTTTACTTAATCCACTAAAAGTAGAACCTGATGCACCATTATATGATGCACTTACTTTATTCATACAAATAAAAGAAATTATTAGTGTTAGTAATAAAGAAATTCTTTTATTCATACAATCACCCATTCCTATTTTACAACTATCTAAATTATATAATAAAAAATGTCAATTGTAAAGAAAAACAACAATAAATGTTGTTTAGCTTTTTAATACATATTCATATTCACTACCTCTAATTTTAAATACAATAGAGATTTCAGGTGAATGTTTTATTTCATCAAGTATTTCAAAGTAATAAGTACCTTCTTTTTTACTTTTTGCTGGAACAATTTCTTTAATTTTTATGTTCATTTCTTTTATTTCATCATTCATTTTATATCTTATTGTTCCAAATATTCTTACAAAATCTGCTAAATCATCAAAATTTGATATTGTTTGACCATTAAAATTGGCATTACCTTCTATTTTTAATAGTACTTTTGTATAATTATCACTTAGTGATGGCGTAATATATTCATATGAATCATAGCATACATTACTCGTTTCACAGAAATTATATGTTGATTTAATTTTATTATCAAGACTAAAATTTGTAATACTAAAATCTACATTTTTTATTATTTCAGTATTGAATGTTAATTTTTCACCTAATTTTGCTTTTGCCTTTGTTTTATTTTTTATTTTTTTAGTCGATAATTTTGTTTTAAAAACACCATTATATGGATCAGAATATGTAAATATTTTCTTTTTGGAAATATATTTTTTAGGGATTTCAAATACTAATATATAATCTTTAAATTCATTACTTAATTTATTACCATTATAAGTATTTCCTAAATCAACTAGACTATCTTTATATGTAGTTGTTGGATTATATTTAACTTTTCCTATTCGTAATAATACACGAGCTGTTTCAAATTTTTTTATTTCTGTTCTTATGCTTTTAATTTTTAATTTAACAACTACTAAATAATTATTAGTTATTTTATTATTATAATAATCAGTATTTACTACATAACTATTTGTTACTAAATAAGAATAATCTGATACATTCATAACTGTATTTTGTTTGTATACTTTATTAAATACAGTTTTATTTAAAATAATAAGTAATCCAATTAAAACAAGAACTAATAATATAGCTATATTTATTAAAAATTTATTTTCATGATAACTATATTTAAAATTTCTTATCTTTTTATTAAATTTTCTTTTTAATTTATTTTTATCAATTTCAACATCAAATTCAAATTCTTCATTATCTGATTCACTTATATCAAGTTTTAAGTCTTGTTCAAAATTAAATCGTCTAATATTGAATCCAATTGCTCTTACAAATAAAATTATTGTACTTAATGTTTGTACTAGGAAACATATTAATGTTAAATCACCTGTTAACTTAACCGTCCTAATATCTAGAGTACTTAATTCCATTCTTTGAATTATTGATTTATCATATAAATAAATAATTGCTATAAAAGAATAAAGAACTATATTTATTATATAAAATTTTATAGGTTTTTCTTTCATCTTCATGATGAATAATATTATTGCTGATCCTGCTAAAATACCAATACTAAATAAAATCATTAGACCAGTAAAATATTCATCACTTGTACCTGAACCTATTAGTGTTTCAGAGTTATTTATATAGGCATTAAAAAATTTGATTAAGTTATTAGTTTTCATTAATAAGTATCCACTCATTAATGCTAGTAACAAATGAATAAATCTAAAATGCTTAATTAAAAATCTATAAGGTTTTCTTAGTACCACACATATCCCTCCTACTATAAAATAGTATATCACAAATTTATGAATGTTTAAATATTTTTTTATAGTAAAAGACTATTTTATTAATAGTCTTTTATTAAAAGAAAAACTTTACTACAATAATAGCAGATACAATTCCAATTACATCAGCAAATAATCCAGCATATAATGAATAACGTATTTTTTTTATTCCAACACTTCCAAAATATAACGTAATAACATAAAATGTAGTATCTGTTGACCCTTGTATTACAGAAGATATTAAACCAGAAATAGAATCAGGACCATATTTAGCAAATATATTATTTAAGGTAGCTAAAGTAGCTCCACCTGAGATTGGTCTTAAAAAAATCATCGGAAGTATTTCACTTGGTATAAATTTAAAAATACTAAAAAGATTATAAATATAATCTAATATACCACTTTTTATAAATATATTTACTCCAAATATCATTGCTAGCATAGTAGGAAAAATTGTGAAAATTAGATCAAAACTTTCTTTAGAACCCTCAATAAATTTATCATAAATATCTACCTTTTTTATAATTCCATATACTAAAATAACAAAAACAAGCATAGGTAAAACATAATTAGATATATTATTTATTATTACACCTTCTTGCAAGTATTCTATCCATTATTACACCTCCTATTGTTGCTAATGCAGTTGCTATTATACATGGAATAATAATACAGGTTGGATTAATACTTTTATGCATCATACGCATTGAAATAATAGTAGTTGGAATTATTGTTACTCCACTTGTATTTATTACTAAAAAAGTAATCATGCTACGCGTTGCAGTATCCTTATTTTTATTTAATTTTTGTAATGATTCCATTGCTTTTAATCCAAAAGGAGTTGCAGCAGATCCAAGTCCAAACATATTAGCAATTATATTAGAAGAAATATAATTTAATGATTCATGGCCTTTTGGTATTTCAGGAAATAGTTTTTTTAATAATGGAGAAAGTAAATTTGATAATTTATTTAATAAACCTGATGTAACAGCTATTTTCATTATTCCTAACCATAATGCAATAACAGGAAATAATTTAATAATCATATCTAAAGCCTGTTGTCCAGATGATAAAATTTCATCATTAATAATAGATATTTTATTGGTTAACAAACAAACTGAAATACCTACTATAATAAAAAACCCCCATATTTTATTTATCATACATTATTTATCCACTTTCTGATATTTTGAAAAAAATTTGTTTTATTATTTGTTAAATATATACTTTCACTATGTATTTTTTTATTTTTAAGATAGACATTACATTTACCTACTTCAGCATTATTTTTTTTCTTTCTATTTTTTTGAAGTTCTATTTTTATTAATATATTACTTTTTTCTTCTTCTTTAATTGGGTAATTATAATTATTTTTAATATATAATTTATACTTCTTATAATATTTATCATTCTTAACTTTAAAATTAATTTTATCTAAAATTTTATATTTTTTATAATTATTAAATCCATATTCAAATAGTTTTTTATGATCATTCCAATCGTCCCCATCATTTAGTGTTACTACAACCAAATTCAAATTATTATTAGATGCAGTAGTAACTAAGGTTCTTCTTGCTTTTTTAGTAAACCCTGTTTTTCCACCTGTGCAATACTTATAGCTATTTAACAATTTATTCTTATTATGCCATATATAAGTATTCATATTGGTTTTTAATGTATATTTTTTTGTTCCTATTATTTTTTTAAAATTCTTATTCTTATAAGCATAACTCATAAGCAAAGCCATATCATAAGCTGTAGAATAATTTCCTTTTTCTTCATCTAATCCACTTGGATTATTAAATGTTGTATTTTTCATTCCAATTTCGTTTGCTTTTTTATTCATCAACTTTACAAATTCATCAGTATCTTTTGCTACATAATTAGCTATAGCTAATGCAGCATCATTACCACTTCTAAGCATTAGTCCATATACTAGATCTTTTAATGTTAATTTTTCTCCAACTTTAACATATATACCAGATCCATATGCCTTATTAATACTATCATTTATTATAACTTGATTATTTAATTTTCCTGACTCTATTGCTAGTATTGCAGTCATTATTTTAGAAATAGATGCAACTGATCTAATATCATGTATATTGTTACCATATAGTATTCTTTTGCTATCTATATCCATTAATATAGAACTTGAAGCATTTGTTGATAGTGCTTTTACTTTATATGAAAATATCATTGATATACCGACAATTAATATAATTATTTTTTTCATATAATCACCTATATCAATAATATGTAAATAAAAAATAAATATACAAAAAAAGTGTGTTTAAACACACTTAGATTTTATTTTTAAATTTATATGATAATCTTAAAATAACAACACCAATTCCTATCAAAATAAAATATATAGGTAAAATTATAGTAAATGGTACTTTTATTTTTGACTTCTTTTTTGAACAATCAATTGAAAAATTAATTTGTTTTTCTTTATTAGTTATCTTCCATATAAAATTATTTTTATTTTTAATATCCGCATCAGAAGATATTACATTACATGTAGTATTTAAATTAAAATTAACACTTTCCAATAATTTATATTTATCAAAACACATAAAATCACTTGTTGTTTTAAAAGTAAATACATTATTTATAATTTCATAATCATATCCATAACATTTATTAAGTATATTTGATTTTTTATATTCTTTATCATTAAATCCATATTCATATCTTAAACCAAGTTTTAAAGACGATGAAATATCTGTTTTATCATAATATTTTACTCCTTTAATTTTTGTTGGTTCAAGTGGATTTTCTTCAGAATCATTAAAAACAGGTGTTGGCCATTTTAAATTCGTATTTAAATATTCTCTTAATGTAGAATTATATAATTGTTCATTTTTTTCATCAAACTTTGTTTTATCAGTTTCTATTATATCAAGTGATTCTTTAATATCTTTAACATCATTTATTGTAATATTATATTCAGCAGTACATCCAGTTACTAATAATATAACAAATATAAAAACTAATCTTTTAAATATATGTAACATTTAAAATCATATCCCCATCTACTCTTTAAATCACTTATTTTAACATTATATGTTCTACTAAAACATCCAGTTCTATTATTTTCACAATTATATTTTCTATCTTTTTCTATTGTTGTTCTATTATAATATTTACCGTTTTCATTTAGATATTCATAGGCATATTCCACACCATAATAACCAAGTGCTGGATAGGATTCTGTTATATCAACTGTATCAGAATTTACACTTTCTATGATTGCCAGATGATCTCCCCAACTTATAATTGATCCAACTTTTGGTTGTGTATAATCATATGATTTTTTAAAATCAACAATATTACAATATTTATTTGCATCATCAAAATAGCTTATTCTTTTTTTACTATTAATTGACCCCAATATTTCATTTGCTCTAGAAGTTGCATACCATGTACTTTCTCCTTCCTTAGCATTAATGGGTGCTTTTTCATTTGTATAATAATATTTATTATTTCTAAGTGGTCTTGCCATTCTTGTTGCAAATCCATTATCAAGATACAATCCATCTAAATTAGGCTTTATTGTAGATCTGATTTCTACTCCATCAGCATAAAAATATCTAAGTATTTGATCATATGTATATCCTTGTTGAGATAAATAAAGTGCTCCATATTGACTAAGTCCTTTTCCATGTCCACCACTTAAATAATTTTTCCATGAAGAAGGTACCTTAATTTGATGTGTTTTTACACTTTCTGTATCATTACCTGCTTTTTGATATGTACTATAGCAATAATATCTATCACATCTAAATCCATATCCCATATAAAATGAATCATATTCGGCTTTAACTATTTTATTATTTAATACAAGTATTTGTCCTTTGGTTTTTCTTACTGAATTTCTTATTTTATCGGAAACAATATTACTCATAACTTGATGAGCTTCACTATTTTTTATCGGATATTTACAATTTTTTGTTACATATAATGCATATGTTCTAATAGCAACAGACATAGCTTCAAAAGTAACATCATCATCTAATATATGTGTTTCTCCTGATACTACTCTTGCTACATAATCTTCAAAATCATATTTACCTTGGTACTTACCATCTTTATCTAAAACAGTTATTTTATTACAATTATAACCTTCAACATATCCGTATTTTTCAAGTACTTTTGTTGTATTATTTTTATATTTTGTATCATTATTTATTATTATATTATTATCTGATAGATAATATTTAATAGATAGTAATATTAAAATAATACTAAATACAAATATAAAATTTCTTATTTTCATACTACCACCTACCATACTATATAGATTATACTATAAAAAAGATAAAAAGAAAAGAAATAGATATTTAAAATCTATTTCTTCTTATTATTGTAAATAATTTATTTTTTTATTCTAATTAATTTAAAAATCTTATGAATTCTATGTTTAAAACACAAAATTTCAACATTTAAATTATTATTATAAAAAAAATGAAAAAATTATTTTCATTTTAATATATATACATTCCATGAATTTTAGCTTCATCCATATCACTAATTGTATCTAAAACCCATTCATCTTTAACTTTAGTTAATGTTAAATCTAGCGTATATTTAACCTTTTCTTTTGCTTCTTTTAATTTATCCAATCTATACTTTGTAAATAAAGAAACATCATATGTACCATTTTCATTATTAAACTCACTAGGATTATTTTCTAAGTAGCTATCTGCATCAGTCATAATTTTAGAATAATCTGTTACTTCTATTTCTACAGTAACAGTTGCATTATCTCCATTAACAACTTCATCTTTAATTTCATATTTTAAATTTTTATAATGATTTTTCATTAATTCTTTGTATTCCTTTTTTTGTTCATCTGTAAAATCTGTTTCTTTATCAACCGCATCATCTAATTGTTTTAAAACATCTACATTTAATGTTTGATAATTAGATAAAAATTTTTCTACTTTTTTAGTTGGTGTATCCATTGTTAATTTGGTATTCCCACAAGAACAACCAGTTACAAGCAATAATCCTAGTATAAATATACCAATTTTTTTCATATTATTCCTCCTATTTCTATTATTATCATAAATAAATATTTTATTCATTATTTGTTAAATTCTAACAGTTTTAAAAAATCATATACTTTATTAACTATTTTATCATCTTTAATATTCATTAATTCTTTAACTATTTTATCAACATCTTCTTCTTTATAATCAAAACAATCATAGTATAAATATTTTAATTTTTCCTTATCATCAATTATTTTATTTATTTCTTTAATTAAAAATTTATTTTTTTCATTTTGATTTCTTGTTTTAAACCAATTATAATTATTTTTTCCTTGTATTATATATTTAATATCTAATATATCCATTTTATATACATCTTCCAATGAATCAAGTTCCTCATCAATTAGTAGAGAACTTAATTTTATTTTTTTATTTATTATATTAATTCCTATAATTAAATCTCCATCACTTAATAAACAAGCATACTTAATTTTTTTAACACCATTTTTTATAAATAATTCAGTTTTATTATATATTTTTTCTAAAAATAATGGATCAATTTTAACCTTATTATTTACAATATTAAACAAATCGTCTGTACAAACTCTAAAAATTGGTATTTTTCTTATATGTTCCATATTATCATTTTTATTCCAATCATAAAAATCATAATACTCTTCTTTATAATTTAATAAAATATCATAAATGTAATTCATAAGCATCTCCTTCATTAATATTGATTGAAATATATATTATTATTAAACCAATTATAGAATATAAACACTCTATTCTTCTAATTATAAAATTTACATAATATAAAAAATTATACCCTAATGTTAGCAAATTTAAATAACTAATAATATAAACAAAACCTATTACTGTTAATCCAAATCCAAGCAAAAATAAAAATATTTTTTGATACATAATACCACCTAATTAATAATATTTTTTTAAATTATTTTTATTAATTTTAATATAATTTATTAGGTGATAATATGATATTTATATTTATATTATTAGGTATAATTCAGGGTGTTACAGAACCTATACCTATATCTTCTAGTGGACATTTACTAATATTTCAAAAATTATTTAATTATAAAATTGATTACGAAATATTATCTATAATAACTAATTTAGGAAGTTTTTTAGCCATATTTACTGTTTTTAAAGATAGAATAATATGTATATTAAAAAGTTATTTTACTAAAAAAAATAAATATGAATATACATATTTATATAAAATAATTATAGCTAGTATTCCTGCCTTAATTGTTGGATTAATTGTAACTAAAATGGAATTATTTATATATTTAGAAAATAATATTAAATTTGTTGGAATATCTCTATTAATAACTGCTTTATTATTATTTACAATTAAAAATAAAGTGGGAAATAAAAATGAATTATCATATAAAGATGCTTTTATAATAGGTTTATTTCAAGTGGTAGCATTAATACCAGGTATTAGTAGAAGTGGTGCTACTATAGTTGGTGGAATGAATAGAAACCTAGATAGAAATACTGCTTTTGATTTTTCGTTTATGTTATATATTCCTATTAGTTTAGCAACATCAATTCTTGGTATAATCAAACTAATAAATAGTAATTTAACTATACATGAAATTTCTCTTTATTTAATAAGTATGATAGTATCTTTTATATTTACTTATATAACTATAAATTGGTTTAAAAATATAATATTAAAAGGTAAATTAATATACTTTGTATATTATTGCATGATAATAGGTACTTTTATTTTATTATTACTATAAAAAAAAATAAGAATATTATCTTATTTTTTTTTAATAATCTTTATTTTCGATTCCTGTATATTCATTTTTAAAATTATATTGTAATTGTACCATTTCTTGTACAACTTCTTCATATAATTTTTCTAAATCAATAATAGTCTTACCTACTCTTTTAGCAGTTACTATTTTTTTTACAATCTTCCTTACTTCATCTTCTCTTTGCCAATACATAGTATTGTCTTTGTTTTTTTCATTAAAGTAATTCATTGCTTCTTTAATAATGTGTTTTATTACTTTTGGTAATTGCTGTTCTATTTCTAAATTTTCAATTTTAATTGGTTCGATTACACAAATATCCATTTCTTGAGATAAATATTCTAATTGTTCTTTTTGAATAACAACATTTCCTTTAACAACAGAAGCATATTGAGCGATTACTATTTCTATTACTGATCTAATTTTTACCTTAAATTCTTCATCAGGTAATTTAACACCTTTTAATTGATATAAATCCTCTTCAATTGGACTACTGATTCTATCAGCAAATTTATCATTTAATTTATTTGCTTCTTCAAAAAAGTGTTTTTTGCAATTTCTTAATTCATTAATATACGTTTGCATAATTATATCTTGTTGGCTCATTATACCAGACATAATCATTCCTCCTTTAACAAATTTTCCAATTCCATGCATTTATTTTTATCCATAGAAGGTACTCCTTCTAATTTATAAGGAATATTTAATTTTTCATATTTTTCCACTGCCATTGTATGATACGGCAATAATTCAATATTGTCAATATTTTTAATGTTTTTAATATATTTTTTTAAACCCATAATATATTCAACACTATCATTAATACCTGGAACAATCACCTGTCTAATCCACGTTTTTTTATTAGAATTATTAAGTGATTCTAAAAATTTGTTAAAATCATCCATAGAATGACCTGTCATTTTTAAATAACCATCATACCTATAATCTTTTATATCCAAAATTACTAAATCAACATATTTTAATATTTCTTCATAATTGCCATTACCAACACCAGCAGTGTCTAAAGCAATATTAATATTATCTTTTTTAAGTAATTTAGCTAATTCAATTATGAAATCGGAGTGAAGTAATGGTTCTCCACCAGAAAAAGTTACTCCACCCTCTGTTCCATAATAATCTTTATAATTAATAATTTTATTATATATTTCTTCAACTGTTGTGTTTTTTTCTTTCATAGTCCATGTTTCTGGATTATGACAAAACAAACATCTTAATTTACATCCATTAAAGAATATTACTGTTCTAATACCTGGACCATCTTTTGTCGAAAATGATTCTATTGAATCTATACTAGCACTACATTTTTTCATGGAATGTTCTACTAATAACTTCTTCTTGTTGTTTTTTTGTTAATCTATTAAATCTAACTGCATATCCAGATACTCTAATAGTAAGTAGTGGGTATTTTTCAGGATTATTCATTGCATCAATTAATAAATCTCTAGTTAATACATTAACATTTAAATGATGAGCTCCCTTAGTAAAATATCCATCTAAAAGTGTTACTAAATTTTCTTTTTGTGAATCTAAATCTTTTCCTAATGCATCTGGTACTATTGAGAATGTATTAGAAATACCATCTCTACAGCATGTTTTATATTCAAGCTTTGCGACTGAATTTAATGATGCTATTGCTCCATTTTCATCTCTACCATGCATTGGATTTGCACCAGGTGCAAATGGAATATGAGCTTTTCTACCATCAGGAGTAGCTCCGGTTTTTTCACCATATACAACATTAGAAGTTATTGTTAATACTGACAATGTTGGGAATGCATTTCTAATTGGTTTATGTTTTGCTAATTCGCTATAGAATTTTTCAAGAATTTCTTTAGCAATAGAATCTACTCTATCATCATCATTTCCATATTTAGGAAATTCACCTTCTATTTCAAAATCTGTAGTAATTCCATCATTATCTCTAATTGGTTTTACTTTTGCATATTTAATAGCTGATAATGAATCTGTTGCAACAGATAAACCTGCTACACCATATGCCATCAATCTTTGTACATTTGTATCATGTAAAGCCATTTGACCAGCTTCATATGCATATTTATCATGCATGTAATGAATTATATTCATTGTATCAGAATATAATTTAGCAACATATTCTAGTACTTTAAAATATGATTTTTTTACTTTTTCATAGTCAAGTATTTCATCATCCATTTTTGGAATATCAACTACTTTTAATTTTTTAAATTCATCTACTCCACCATTTATTGAATAAAGAAGTGATTTTGCTAAATTACATCTAGCACCAAAGTATTGCATTTGTTTTCCAACAGTCATAGCAGATACACAACAAGCAATTGCATAATCTGAACCATGAATAGGTCTCATTAATTCATCACTTTCATATTGAATAGCATCACTTTGAATACTCATTTTAGCGCAATATTTTTTAAATGTTTCTGGTAAGTTTTTACTCCATAAAATAGTCATATTTGGTTCTGGAGATGTATCAAGGTTTGTTAAAGTATTTACAATTCTATATGATGTTTTTGTAACAAGTGGTGTACCATTGTCATTAATACCACCCACAGAACAAGTAACCCATGTAGGATCTCCTGAGAATAATTCATCATATTCTGGAGTTCTTAAATGTCTTACCAATCTTAATTTTATAACAAATTGATCTATTAATTCTTGGGCTGTTTCTTCTGTTAAAATTCCCGCATCAATATCCCTTTTAATATAGATATCTAAGAATGCATCTACTCTACCTAATGACATAGCGGCACCATTATTTTCTTTAACACCAGCTAAATAACCAAAATATGTCCATTGTACAGCTTCTTTAGCATTACTAGCTGGTTTAGAAATATCACATCCGTATTTTAAAGCCATTGCCTTCATATCTTCAAGTGCTTTTATTTGCATGCTTATTTCTTCTCTTAATTGAATTGTTTCTGGATTAATTTCTGTAATATTTGCTTTATCTTCTTCCTTTTTTTCTATTAAGTAATCAATACCATATAATGCAATTCTACGATAATCTCCAATAATTCTTCCTCTACCATATGCATCTGGTAAACCAGTAAGTAATCCAACTGTTCTAGCAGTTCTCATTTCAGGTGTATATACATCAAATACTCCTTCATTATGAGTTTTTCTAAACATACTAAAATATTTATCAATTTCTGGATTTAATTTATAATCATATGCACTTAATGAATTATAAACCATTCTTATTCCACCAAATGGATTAACCATTCTTTTTAAAGGTTCATCTGTTTGAAGACCGACAATTACTTCATTGTCTTTATCAATGTATCCTGCTTCAAAATTATTAATTCCTGAAACATGATCTACATCAATATCAAGAACACCTTTTTTTAATTCTTCTTTTAATAAATCTAAGCATTTATTCCATACTTTCTTTGTTTTTTCAGTTGGACCATTTAAAAATGATTCATCTCCATCATAATATGTATAGTTTGTATCTATAAAATTTTTAACATCTACACTATTATTCCAATTTCCCTCTTTAAATCCATTCCATTCTTTCATTTAAATCACTCCTTACTTGTATATAAAGAGAAGTTATTCAACTTCTCCTATTATTTACTTTTACCCTTTTTATTTTCTTTTTGCTCTCTCATCAAGCATATTATTGTATACTCCCTGTGCTTCCTCATCAAACATACCTTCAATTACTGCACGAGTTACAGGATTAGATACTCCTTCTTCCTTTTTTTCGCGGATTCTTGCTAATAAACCTTTCCCTTTTGTTTTAGTTTTTACTTTTGATTGACTGTTATCTTCTAAAAAAACATCAGCACTTATTTCAGAATCATCGTCTGTTTTATCAGAAATTGAGTCATCTTCACTTGGTTGTGGTTCAGTTACAGAAATAACTTGTGGTTCATCTTCTTTACTAGGTTCTTCAATAGCAACTTGTTGTGATTCTTCAGGAACTAAGAAATTTCCATCAAGTATTTTATTATCTTCCGAAATATTTGTTATATTATTTTCTTCTATTTCTTCATCTTCAATATAATCATCGTCATCATCTTTTATGTCTGATGGAGCTGTTATATTATCATCCATATCATCTATAAAATCATCATCTAATTTTGCTGTTTGAATAGGTGGTAAAAACTCTAAACCATCATCATCTATTTCTTCATCATTATTTTGATCAAATACTTCATCAACTTCTGGCATAACATCATTTAAATTTTCAGATAAAACAAATGGGTTAACTTCATTAACTATTTCATTAGTTGATTCTTCTACTTTTGGAAGATTAATACCATGTAGATTAAAACCATAAATATCATATTCATCATTTTGTTGTATATCTTCATCTATTTTTTTAGAATCTGATGTTTCATCTTCAACAGTGTCAATATAATTATCTTGTGGTTCCTCATTATCACTTAATTGATTATTATCTGTTACATCAGAAAAATCTGATAGTTGTGGTTCTTTAATAGATTGATCATCATCTGATAAATTTGATTCAATATTATTAGAATCACTTACTTCATTATTTTGTAATGACTTTTCATTTTCAAAAACATTAAGTTTATCAATAACACTATTATATTCATCTAATAGTTCAGTACATATATATTCATCTCTTGATGTTCTTATTAATGAATCATTATCTACTTTTTCCGCTTTTATTTCACCATTAGTATACATAATAATATGTATTAAACGATCATAGCATTGTATTTCATCATTACTCATATTTGATGAATTTTCTTCAATATACTTATTTAATTCTTCTACTTTTATATTATTAATTTCTACTTTTTCTTCTAAACTTGGTTCATCACTTTGAATGTTTATTAGATTTTCTTCTTTATTAAATAAGTTTTCACCAACAAGATTATTGTCTTCAACATAATTATTTATATTTTCCTCATCTAGGGAAATTTCGTTATCAATATCTTCTTGATTTTCTTCATCTGTTTTTTCTTCTACTATAGTATTATTAACTACTGGAACATCTTCTTTTACAGGTTCAGAAATTTGTTCTTCTTTAACACTATTTTCTTCATTTTTAATATTTATACCTAAAGATTCAGGATTAACACCTAAAATTGTAAAAATCTTATAAGCTTTTTCAGCATATTCTTCTTTAGTTTTATTTGCTTCTACATATATAGCACTATATTCAGAAGCTAATTCATAATCTTTATGATCTTTAGTTTGTAAAGCATTTTCCATTCTTCTTTGATATTCTTCAACAACTTCGTCATATTTTTTATCTGCTTCTGCTTTTCTTGCGATTATTCTTCTACCTATTTCTTTAATTAAATCACTATAAGCTTTTAATATATTTTGAACATCTTTTTTATTATTATTAACTTCAACTTTTTTATCTGCTAATTCAGTAATTAGTGAATCTCTTTCGTTTTTAGCATTTTCTACTTCTTTTTCTTTTTCTAAAGCAAGATATTTTGCTTCTATTTGTGAATCTTTAAAGTCAGTTGATTTTTTTAATAGTTCATCTTTTTCTTCTTGCAATTGTTTTCTTTCAGCTATCTTTCTAGACGATAGATTGCCTTCAAGGATTTCCTCTTTATGATTTATTTCTTCAATTCTTTCATCTATTTTAGAAATTCTAAAACTCATATGATCGCTCACAAAAGGATATAATTCATTATCAAGGATTCTTCCATATGATTTATAATTTATAGCTTGGGCAATTCTTTCACGATTAGCTTCATCAATTTTAGATTGTAATTCATCTATTCTATTATTATAATCTTTTTCTACTCTTACTTCTTCATCATCTAAATCAAGTAAATCATCTTCAGCATTTTCTGCTAAAGCAAGAATTTTTTCTATTTTATTGAAACTATTCGTATCAATAATTAAGTCGATTACCTCTTCTTCACTTTTACCCGCATAATCTGAATCAATTGCTTTTAATATTTCATCAAAATTCACTTCGTTCATATTCTTCACCCTATTCTAATTTTAATATATTTTAAAGAAAAAAACAATGTTTTTTTAGTTATTTATAAAAAAAACAACTATATTTTTTCTAATAGTTGTTCTTCACTCCAAATTTCAATATTTAATTCTCTTGCTTTATCATATTTACTGCCCGGATTTTCACCAACAATTACATAGTTTGTCTTCTTAGTAACACTACTTGTTACCTTACCACCTTTATCTTCAATTATCTTAGTTGCTTCATCTCTTGTTAGTTTAGATAAAGTACCAGTCAACACAAAAGTTTTATCGGCAAAATTGTCATCTACTTCTATATTTCCTAAATAATTCATGTTAAGGCCTAATTCTTTTAATTCTTCTATTAATTTGATATTTTTTTCTTCTTTAAAAAATTTATAAACAGAATCAGCAATCACTTCACCTATATCTCTAATTTCAACTAATTCTTCATAAGAAGCATTCATTAAATTGTCAATATTTTTATAATTACTTGCGAGTATTTTAGCAGTCTTCTTTCCAATATATCTAATACCTAATGCAAATAATAGCAATTCTAAGGAATTATTTTTACTTTTTTCTATATTATCAAGTAAATTATTAATACTCTTTTCTCCAAATCCTTCTAATTCTTTTAATTCTTCTTTAAATTTATATAATTTATAATAATCTGGTATATTTTTTAAATACCCCATATTATAAAAATCTTCAACAATATTTTCTCCAAATCCTTCTATATTCATAGTGGGTCTTGATGAAAAATGAATTAAACCTTCAATATTTCTGGCATCACAATATTCATTTGGGCAAAAATAATTTGCTTCTGAATCTTTTTTTATTAGTTTTGTACCACATATTGGACAAATATCTATCATTTTAAAAGGTTTTTCTTTACCAGTTCTTCTACTTTTTTCTACTCTTACAACCTCAGGAATAACATCTCCTGCCTTATGTAGTACGATTGTATCATTTATCATAATATCTTTTTCTTTAATGTAGTCTTCATTATGTAAAGTAACACTTCTAATTACTGATCCTGCTAAATGAACTGGATCTAAGTCAGCACGTGGAGTAATTTTTCCTGTTCTACCTACACAAAATTCAATATTATTTAATTTAGTCAATACTTCTATAGCAGGAAATTTATAAGCAATTGCCCATTTAGGTGTACGAGAAGTATATCCTAAAGTTTTTTGTTCATCCAAATCGTTTATTTTAATTACTATACCATCTATTTCATATGGTAATTCATCTCTTTTTAAAGTCCATTCATCAATATATTCAATTACTTCTTTAATATTATTGCATACTTTAATGTTAGGATTAACTACAAAACCTAAATTTTTCATAAATTCTAAGGCTTCTGAATGTTTCTTTATATTAAATTTACTTGGTTCTGGTAGATGATAAATAAATGTGGACAAATTTCTCTTGGCTGCTATTTTAGAATCTAATTGTCTAACAGATCCTGCTGCAGCATTTCTTGGATTAGCAAATAAACTCATACCTAATTTTTCTCTTTCTTCATTTAATAAATTAAAAGATTTTTTAGGCATATATATTTCTCCACGAACTTCAATATTTTCTTTTTCTTTTATTGTCATAGGTATTGATTTAATTGTTTCTACATTATGTGTAATATCTTCTCCTATAGTACCATTACCTCTAGTTGCTCCTCTTACTAATTTACCATTTTCGTATATCAACGAAACAGATAATCCATCTATTTTTAATTCACAAACATAGATAGGATTCTTAATTGTTTTTTTGATTTTTTTATCAAATTCAATAACTTCATCTTCACTAAATATATCACCTAATGACATCATAGGTACCTTATGTTCAACCTTTTTAAATTCATCAATTACTTTTCCACCAACTCTTTTAGTAGGAGAATCATCTCTTACTAATTCAGGGTGTTCACGCTCTAACTTTTCTAATTCATGGTAATAATCATCATATTCCTGATCAGTAATACTTGGATTATCATTAGTATAATATTCTATACTAGCTTTATTTATTATTTCGATTAGTTCATCTATTCTTTTTTCTATCATATTATGCACCTTCTATTGTTATTATATATATACTCATTAAAAATTCATCTGGAAATAATAAACATAGTTTTTTTAATTTTCTATAGTGTTTATTTTTCATTAGTTCATATAAATATTTAACCATTATTTTATTATCTAAATATGTTTTTAATGTATTATCTTTTAAACTTTTTTCTATTTCTTTTAAATTAATATTTATATCATTAAATTTTTTTAATAATATTTTATTATATTTTTTAATACTATATATATATGAGTCATCTATATCTAGTAAATAACCCAATTTCTCAATTGTATCATTCATTTCTTTAATACATGATTTTTCATTTTTATATAGTTTTCTAAAAGTTATATTTTCTAAAATTATACTATTTAAATTATTTTCTTTTAATAAGCTATTAACATTATTAAGATATTTACCTTTATATTTATTTATATTTTTAATAAGATTACCATATTTAAAAGAATATTTATTTCCATCTAATTTATTATAAACTTTTAAAGTATCATTAAATCCTAAACGTATTGCTCTTCTAGATGAATTTTTTTCAAATTTTAGAAATGAATCTATTTTATTACGAGGTGTTATTAAAGTAACATCTATATCTGATTTAGTTTTTCTTTTTATACCAATCGCATCTAAATCAATAGCTATTACTTCAGTAGCTCCCATTTTAATTGCTAAATTAATAGGCATGTTATCGTAAAAACCACCATCTATATAACCTTGATTTTTAATTTTTTTTACTTTAAAAGCAGGAAAACATGAAGAAGATGCAACTAAAAAATCATCCAAATTTTCACTATTTAAATCCATTTTGGTAATTTCAACATGTTTTAAAGATGGAAATTTTACTGTTATTAATCCAAAATTAATTGGTGATTTAAAAAATTTTTTTGGTTTTAAATATTTTCTTACTGTATTTTCTAAGTTAGATACATCAACTCCACCTTTTAAAATACTGTCTTTATAAAATTTATTAATATCTTCTTCACTATATTTATCACTTATTTCAAAAATATCATCATATGATAGGTTATACCACAATAATAAAGATTTTAAATATGATTTTTGAACCATTAATGCTCCATTTAAAGCTCCAACCGAAGTTCCAGTCACTATATCATATTTAATATGTAATTTTTTTAAAGCCTTCCATACACCTATTTCATAGGCACCTCTAGCTCCTCCACCAGAAAGTACAACTGCTCTCATATAATCACCTATATATATTATATCAGTTTTTTTGTTTTTTTTATATTATTATGATAAAATTATTTTAGAATGGTCGTGATTTATGAATACTTTTTTAATTTTATTTTTTAGATTTTTTATCTACTCATTTATAGGATGGATTATTGAAACAATTTATGTAAGCATAAAACAGCAAAAAGTTGCAAATAGAGGTTTTTTAATTGGTCCATATTGTCCTATATATGGATTATCAGCCATTTTAATGACAGCTTTACTTAATAATTATAAAAAAGATATATTTATTTTATTTATTGTGGGATTATTTATTGCATCTCTTCTTGAATATATTACTAGTTTAATATTAGAAAAATTATTTAAAGTTAGATGGTGGGATTATAGCAATCATCTTTTAAATATAGATGGAAGGGTATGTCTATATAATAGTTTATTATTTGGAATTTTATGTATATTTTTAGTTCAATTTTTAGATCCTGCAATTACCAATTTTATTAATAATATTCCCGATAATATAAGATTTTTTACATCATTAATGTTTTTAATAATTTTTATAGCTGATACTTTATTATCATATATAACTATTTTTAAATTAGAAAGATTAGCAATTATTAAATATGAATTAAAAAAGGATTACACCGAAGAAATTGCTAAAAAAGTTAAGTCAGCTTTATTTACTGAATCTAGGACATTTAGAAGATTATTAAAGGCATTCCCAAATTTAAATATATTTAAATCAAAATAATTTATTAGGTTTTTTATTTACACCTATTATAACTTCCTTCATATATTATATTGAATAGAAGGAGTGGATTATATGTGTAATGATAAAGATTGTAAATGTCTTGCTGAAATATTAACTGTTATAAGTGTATTACAACAAAATGCAAGTTGTTGTGGTGAATGTTGTTTAGATACTTGTGATAGAGGATTTTTGGGTAGTGCAGGAACTACATTAACGGCTAATACAAGACCAATCATGTTATATTTATGTGGAAATAATGGAGTACCATTAAGTATGCCAATTAGTAAAAATCCAGATGAAACAACTACATCTTCTGCATTCAGGGTAGAAAAAATTGATGGATGTTGTGCTACATTTAGAGTTTTAGCACCAAATCCAGATGAAACTGAAGTAGCTACTATTCCATACGTAACTACTAATTCATTTTTTACATTAAATTTAAACTGTTGTTGTCTACTTAGATGTTTAAATGATACATATGTAGAATGTATTTAAAAAAAGCTTTTTATAAGCTTTTTTATTCTTTGTATTTAATATCTATAATATTTGATATATTTATTAATTCGTTGTCAAATGTTATTAAATTATCTCCTTTTTTTCCAATTATTCTTTTAGTAAATTCACCCTTATTGGTTGTTATTATAACATCTGCTTTATATACATACCTATATGATGAAAAAATATCATTTATTTTTTGATATATGTTTTTATTATTTTTAACAATTTCTTCTTCATTTTTTGATACATTATATACTTCATTTGTTTTGTTTATTTTTTCTATTTTATTAGCAAATACTTTTGGTAGTTTTTTATTCACTAAATCACCTCTAATTAATTATATGATTAATTATTTATTTTTTGCTTAATGATCCAATTTTATATGAAAGAAATATTAATGGTATAGAAAACAGAATATCAATAAATGTATAATTTAATTTAATTGTTTCTATAACAAGATAAAACATCGATGATAAAAAAAAGCCATTTATAATTGAATAAATAAATGTTTTCTTTTTTTCTAACAAATAATTTATTGCTTTTGAAACAATAAAAATACCTATTAATAAACCAATGGAAAATAATGAAAATACTTTAATATTATTAAAACAATTTGAATACATGATTAAAATAAAATCATAACTACCTAATAATATAAATATTACTGTTCCACTTATAGCAGGTATAATCATTGTAGATGCATCTATAAATCCCAATAACATTACATACAAATTATCAATAAAAGTATCTTTATATATATATTTAACATTTGTTTTTATAGTAAAAAGAAAAAGCATTAATAAAAAGGAACTAATTATATAAAAATATTCTCTTTTTGTATTTATTATTTTTATAGAATGTGTTGATCCTAGCAGTAATCCTATAAACATTATCATGGTTAAAAAAGGCCAATTATTTAAGAAAAAATAAATTATTTTACTTCCTAAAATAATAGCGCTTATTATCCCTATTCCTATTTTAAATATAAAAATTGTGTTTTCTTTTATATTATCAAAATAATTACTTATGGCTTTTATTCCTTTTTCATATAATCCTAAATTTAATGCTACCAAGCTACCACTTACTCCTGGAATAATTTTAGCTAGTCCAATAATAAAACCTTTTAGTATCAACATTTATAAATCACCAGTAAAATATATTCAATAACACTTAATATATGAAAATAATTGAATAAATCATTAAAATTTGTTATAATGTTTTTGAATTGGAGGAATAATATGATTAACTTTTTAAAAAAAATAGATAGAAAAATGGCGATATACCTAGGAATAGCAATTGGAAGTATTATATTTTTAATAATATTACTTATTGTTTTAAAATCAGCAGTTGGTACTAGAATTAACACTAAAACTTTTGAAAAAAAATTGGAAACTGCCGCAAAAGATTATTATAAAAAATATGACAAAAAAATGCCTAAAACCAACGGTGATAAAACTTCCATATCAATTGATGATTTAGTAGATGCCGGTTATTTAAAAGATCCAAATAAATTACTAAAAAAGGGTATCACATGTGAAGGTGGAGTAAATGTTAGTAATAATAACGGTTACTATTTATATCAACCAGTTATAGAATGTAGTGATGGATATTCAACAAACGTATTATACAAAAAGATTTTAGAAAATAATAAAAATAGACAAGAACGTGATGGTTTATATAAAATAAATAATTATTATTTATTTAGAGGTGAACAAGTTAATAACTATGTAAAATTTGCTGGTAAAATGTGGAGAATACTTAGAATTAATGAAGATAATACAGTTCGTTTAATATTAGCTGATAAAATTGATTCAGTAGTATGGGACGATAGATATAATGATACAAAAAATGATAGTGTGGGAAAAAATGACTATGAAATAAGTAGAATAAAACAAGTATTAAATGATTACTTTACAGATTCAGATCTTAAGTATTTTTCCTCAGAAGATAAAGCATTAATTGTTCCAACAGAATTATGTATTGGGGCTAGAAATGAATTATTCTCTCTTAATGATGGTTCAATAGAATGTTCTAAAAAAACAGAAAAATATCCTATTGGATTACTTCAAGTAAATGAATATCCAATTGTTTCATTAGATGAGAATTGTAGAAATATAAGTGATATTCAATGTATAAATTATAATTACCTTGCTAATTTTAATTCATTTTGGACTATAACTCCTGACTCAACAAATACATACAAAGTATACAGAGTCAGTGGAACAGCAAGGTCTTCAAATGCAAATTCATATGCACAACCAAGAATGGTAATTAACATTTCACCTGATGCACTATGTAGTGAAGGTAATGGAACATATGAAAAACCATATATTATAAAATAAAAAATAGTTTAAATAACTATTTTTTTTGTTGTTTTTTATTTTTAATATATTCTCTATCAAATACAATATTGGTTTTTAAAATTACAATTAATACTATTAGTAATAATATACCATATACTAAATATACAATCATACCATCTTGTAAAATGTATAATATTGATGCAAACGCAAATAATAAATCAATTATATATATTATAAATACTGTTTGTTTAACTGAAAAGTTTCTATTTAATAATTGATGATGAATATGATATTTATCACCTTTAAATAATGGTTCATGTTTTAAAAATCTTCTAATAATAGCAAATAAGGTATCTAATATTGGAATAGCAATTATAACTAGTGGAATTATAAAAGAGGTCATTGTAACATTTTTAAATCCTAATAAAGCAATTACAGCTACCATAAATCCCATAAAATTAGATCCAGCATCTCCTGCAAATATAGAAGCTGGATTAAAATTATATACTAAAAATCCTATTGTTGATCCTAACATTGTAAATGCTAATACAAAATCTAATCCTGTTTTACCTTGTATAATAGCAATTATACCGACAGTTAAATAATATATTGAACATATTCCACCTGATAAACCATCTAATCCATCTATCAAATTAATACAATTTATACATCCTAATATGAAGAATACTGTTAGTGGATAAGAAAGCCAACCAAAATGAATAAAAATATGAAATGCTGCTATATCTAAACTTTTAATTAATAATCCACCGTAGCATACTACTATTAATGATGCTATTAATTGACCAATAAATTGAGCAAGTGGTCCCAATTCAACAATATCATCAAATATTCCAAGTAATATTATAATAAAACTTCCAATTAGAACAGCATTCATAATACTACTATGAGTTCCAAATAATATATATCCTAATAAAAAGGAAAAGAATATTGCTACTCCACCTAGTTTAGGAGTAATCTTTTTATGAATATGTCTTCCTCCAGGAATATCAACTGCATTTACTTTAAATGCTACGCTCTTCATAAATGGTATTAATATAATTGACGAAGTAAACGTAATTAATAACATTCCTACTATTCTTAATATTAATTCCTGTGTCATACTACCACCAATTAAATTATACCAAATAATTATTTTAAAGTCTATCTATCAATAAGATTTATATTATCTAATAATACACCTGTACCTTCTACCACACAAGTAAGTGGAGAAGAAGCTATAATAACAGGAACTTTTAATTCATTAGCAAGTAATCTATCAAGTCCTACCATTAAAGCTCCACCGCCTGTTAATACAATTCCTTTATTAATTATATCTGCTGCCAACTCAGGAGGTGTTTGTTCTAATACATTTTTAACTTTATTAACAATCGTATTTGCACTTTTTCTTAAAGCTTCTTCTACCTCCATTGATGAAATAGTAACAGTATAAGGTAATCCATTTATTAAATTTCTTCCTCTTACATTCATTTTTTCTTTTCTGACATTTGGATAAACTGAACCAATTTTAAATTTTATTTCTTCAGCAGTTCGATCACCTATTAATAATTTATACTTATCTTTTATATATTTTTGAATATCATTATCAAAAGTATCACCAGCCACTTTAATAGATGCACTTGTAACTATTCCACCCAGTGAAAGGATGGCTATATCAGTGGTACCACCACCTATATCAATTACCATACTTCCATTGGGTTTTGATATATCAAGTCCTGCACCAACAGCAGCTACTTTAGGTTCTTCCTCTAAAAATACTTTTTTTGCGCCAGTTCTTTCAGCTGCTTCCTTAATAGCATTTTTTTCAACTTGAGTAATATTAGAAGGACAACATATTAAAATTCTTGGTCTAGAAAATAATCTTTTCCCGTTAACCTCTTTTATAAAATAATTTAACATTATCTCAGTTGCATCAAAATCAGCTATTACACCATCTTTTAAAGGTCTTATCGCTTTAACTTCACCAGGTGTTCTTCCTAACATTTCATGAGCCTTTGTTCCAACGGCTAAGGTTTTTTTTGTTTCTGAGTCTATTGCAACAACACTTGGTTCATTTAAAACTATTCCTTCACCTTTAATATAAACTAATACATTAGCAGTTCCTAAATCTATTCCTATATCTTTTGAAAACATTTTATCATTCCTTACTATATTTAAGTTTTGTTGATAATCCTCCCCTTATATGTCTTATTTTTGTATGATATTTTAATATTTCATCAACTAATATATATTTATCTTTATCTATATATTTTAATCTATCACGTAAATCTTTATGTACAGTACTTTTTGATACATTAAAAAGATTAGCAATTTCTCTTATAGTATATCCATTTTTTAAAATAATTTGCGTTTCATCTATTATTCTTTTTTTTATATTCATTTATACACCTCTAATAAATTATATAAATGTTTTTTTAAAATATTAAAAAAAGGGATTATCCCCTTATTTCATTTAAAGTTTTACCATAATAATTATTAGGATTAACAAGATTATTATCTACTTGTAATTCGAAATATACATGATTTTTTATATCTTTATTAATATTACATGTTCCACTTTGTCCAATAACTTGTCCAGCTATAACTCTATCTCCTTTACTAATAGTAGTTTCACCAAGACATGAATATATACTATATAATTTATCATCATGTTTTACTTTAATAACTTTACCTAATATATCATCTGACTTTATTTCCTCAATAGTACCTGGTAATACAGAAACAACATCAAAAATAGCGTCTTTTCCATATGATATACCACTACTTTGCATATATGTATTTTCAAAATTAATAATAGATTCTTGTTGATTTTTTTCATCTGATTTATAATCATAATATTTTGTTAATTCTTTAACATCATCAGCCATAAATGGTTTTACTAATTTATCTTCTACTTTTATAACTGGGATTACATCATCAAATATAGTTTTGGTAACGTAATTATTTTCCTGTTTATTAAAATTCTTTTTAGATGATACCATACTTTCTGTAACATATATTAACCCTATAAGTAATAATAAACCAAATACATATGCTCCATATACTACTGATTTTTTTATTCTTCTATTTGTCATTTTTTCACCTCTATTTAGAGTTTGGACAAATATATTTTTTTTATACTATATTTTTTTTATTTCAACATTTGTGTAATAGTATTTTAATATATCATCATATTTATAACCCATATTTGCCATTGCCATTGCTCCATACTGACTCATTCCTACTCCATGACCAAATCCTTTAGTAGTAATCTTGACATTATCATTTACTTTTTTTATTGTAAAATAAGCTGATCTTAAATTTAATTTAAATCTTACGTCGGTACCCTTAAATATTTTACTATTTATTTCAATATTTTTAATACTGCCTGTTTGAGTATATTCTTTTACACTTATTTGTAAGTTATCGTTATATTGTAAACCTAATTTACTATAAAAATCTTTTAAACTCATTATTTTTTCATCATTATATACAGGTGATACGTTAATATCCCATTTTGAATCTACACTTTTTAAATATGGTAGTTTTTCAAAAAAAACTTCTTCACAATTTTCTGTTTTACCATTGCTGGTCGAAAAGAAAAAAGCATTTATAATTTCATCATTATATGTAATTACCTCTCCTTTTGTATCTAAAACTGCCCTTTTTAATTTATTAATATTTTTTGTATAATCTTTACCCCATTTATTTTTTAAATAACTTTCATCTAAATATACTTGATCATTTATTGAATCAACCACATCATATTCTTTATTACTATTCATATGTTTTGAAACGTAACTACGAGCCGCTACTGCTTGTGCTTTCAATGCTTCATCTGGAAATGATACTGGCATTTCACCCGCAACAACACCAACAATATATTCCTCAAATGGAATTTCTTCTATTGTATTTGTTTTTTCTCTTTTTATTTTTACTACTTTATTAGTTACTAAATTAAATTTAATTTCTTCATCTTTTATTAAATTATCAACTATTAAATATGGTATAAGAATTATTAATAGTATTACAAATAATATTTTTTTCATATATTCACCTATATAATTATATTTTGTATAATTTTATAAATTATATAAAAAAAACGACAAATAATTTGTCGCATTAAATAAACTTTGTATAATTTGTAAAATCTATCACAAAATTAACAAGTAAATATGTCATTATAAGTGATAATAGTAGATAAAATAATCTTGCTTGATAATATCTATTTTTCTTAAATATAGCATTAATATTAACCGCATCTAATGCCCATAATACAATTGGTAAAAATACTATATATAAAATTGTTTTAATTGTCATATTTATTTATTAAATCAATTCTTCTTTGATGACGTGCTTCATTACTGAATTTCATTTCTAAGAATGTTTTTACAATTTCTTTTATTTCTGTTAAATCCTTTACATAACTAATAGCCATAACATTACTATCATTATCGAGTCTTGTTAAAGCTGCATCTTCTACACTATCAACTTTAGCACATCTTACGCCTTTTACTTTATTACAAGCTATACTCATTCCAATACCTGTTCTACATATTAGAATACCCTTATCTACTTCCTTATCTCTAACTGCTTCACCTAATTTAAAAGCATATACAGGATAATCAACTGGATCTTCAGAATCAGAACCATAATTAACTACTTCATATCCAATTGTTTCTAAAAATTTTACTAATTCATTTTTTAATTTATAACCCCTATGATCGTTCGCTATTCCAACTTTCATATAATCACCACTTTAATTGTACCAAAAATATAACAAAAAAACAACTTAAATTAAGCTGCTTTTTTTGAATCATTTGTAAATCCATATTTTTTATTGAACATTTCAACTCTTCCTGTTTTAGAAACAGCACCTTGTTCACCAGTATAAAATGGATGACATTTGTTACATGTTTCAACATGTAGTTCTTCCTTATTAGATTTTACTGTAAAAGTATTACCACAAGTACATGTTACTTTAGTATCCACATATTCTGGATGTATTCCTTTTTTCATACTCTAAT
>Ga0256405_10001537_pt1 | contig 62002 bp, 66 predicted proteins | sample RumenRJG_02DNA_FD_189096 | JGI IMG/M metagenome (GOLD analysis project Ga0256405, IMG submission 189096) | Bovine rumen microbial communities from Lethbridge, Alberta, Canada - RJG_02 | ecosystem: Host-associated > Mammals > Digestive system > Stomach > Rumen | place: Canada: Alberta... | reverse complement strand
GTTCGATAAACATCTCTTTTGTTTTAACGCCGTCACAATATGTCGGATATCCGGACTTCGTCACATCTAAAGCCAGATCATAGGCAAAATCGACATATTGATCAAATTCTTCTTTAGAACATAAACGTAGCATTTTTCTCCTCCACAACTCCCATTTTTACGACATCCTGACAAACTCCGATTTAGTTAAGTGTTGTCAGCCTGTTCTTCAGCAGGGGAATCCCTTTCTCCATCCACCATCTGTTATCAACGCCACCTGAACTCATTCCTCCATGCGCAAACTGTTTTATGACGGCAAAATCCATATATTCATCTGTCAGGGGTTTGCCTGAAAGGGAAAGATATTCCTCTTTGATCCACTTTTCCAGTTCCTCAGGAGAAATGATCTCCATATTCTCTGCGTGTTCTTTCAGATAATCCCAAAAGTAGGGATCTCCTCTGAATCCCCATCTTTCCGGTTTTTCTTCAAATATAATTGACAGCTTCATGTTATTATCTCCCGGTATTTGAGTCCAATTTAGTAACATCTCTATAAACTAGAATTCCCCGAGCAGACTCATCTGACGATTATGTGTTTGCACATTCCGGTTTTTCCGCAGACTGGGCAGGTCAGTCTGCGTTTTGTAAACGTGTGATATGCTTTCACATAATCCTTCATTTCAGGAACAAACAGATGTCCGCAGTCCGGGCATTGAAAGTGTCCCGCATTCACATCCAGCGTAGCTGCTGCACTAATCCCGGCAGCTGCCGTAATGACAGCAATGACAATAAGCAAGATCCTTATTACCGTGGGCATTTCAATATATGCTGCGATGATAATGAGCGCACATACCGCAATGATTGTGATAATCCCGCATACAATCGACTGGTACAGTCTTTTTTTGTTCTCTTTGTTTTCCTGCACAAGATTCATGATGGTAACCTCCGCTTTCTTTTTATAGTCGGCATCGGTCAGTTTCTCTCCTGTCAGCAGCTCGTTTACACTGATTTCAAGGGTTTCGCAAAGAGGAAACATCAAAGAAACATCGGGCAAGCCCGCGCCGCGTTCCCATTTGCTGACCGTTTTATCCCTTATGCCGAGACGATCAGCAAGCATCATTTGTGTGAGCCCTTTTTCTTTTCGTAGAGAAGCAATAAACTTTCCTATTTTGATCTGGTCCATGACCCATGCCTCCTTTCACGAATGATACTATCATCTCTTATTTTTTCTTACACTCACGGACCGTAGAGTCGGTTGACTTTTCCTCGACGGACCGTAGAGTTAAGAAAATCCTGATTGTCGTTGCTTCAGTAAATTGAAAGTCAATCTGCCTCGCCAAATCCGAATTTATCAGTCTGCCAGATAGAAAGAAGGCACCAGATCGTGACTCCTGTATTTGTTGCCGTACCGGAAACCTGTTTCTCTCTCCTGATTGATATATTCCTTTATTTCTTCAAGAGTATATGTTTCCAAACCTTCCTTATACAACTGCGTTTCAGCATATATAAACTCATCATTATCAGGATCTTTGTATCCGCCGCTTCCTACAGATTCTTTCAGCTGCTTTTCTGTGCAGTGATCCCACCAAAGGATAGATGATATGTGATCTCCTTCGGCATAAAGAAGATCAAGGAAGGACTCCCAATCCCTGAATAATAATTCTAAACAGAAGGAATAATTCTCTATATAGTTCTGTATTCTTTTGTTTGTCATCTTTATACTCTCGAATTCCGATTTGTCGAGCTCTTTTGAACTCTAACCTAATTATAACAAGCTACTGTAAATAATTAATAAACGCGCCTACAAACTGAAATCTGTTGATTCATTAACTCAAAATAGATTGTTTGATTCCTATGAATTTTGTATTCTCATATGTATCACTCACCACCCTGTTACAGATGATGAGTGATCTTTTTATACTTTGATTCTTTTATCTTTTAAATGTTGTTTTTATAGTTGTCTTACAATTTTATATTGGCAGGAATTTCACCCTAGCTGTGTTTACATAGCCACAGTACCGCTGATGGTGCCTTCCATTATAGGTTTTTCATCGCAAGACTTTTGATTTATTCGCTGACATTTTGTGCCATAGGCGATCGCACTAGCTCAAACCGGATAACTTCTTTGTAATCCAACTTATTCAGTTTTCAAGGAACAAGGCAGTAAATTATCCTTGTTTTCCTTAAAAACAGTCATTTTACTTGAAATTACATCTGTAAAACGCTTCGGGTTCGAGCTACATCTATAGATCCCCCCCCAGATAGTTTAAAAAGTACAGCTCAGGCTGTACTTTTATTATGTCCGACAGTTCATCGGAATATCCGATATTATTTAACGCTGTGTTCACAGATCCCGACACAGACTGCGTTATCATCAAAATCAAATTCGACGATCCAGGGCATGATGCCCTTTACTCTTTCAAAGTCATCGTATCCGAATGATCTCTCAAAATAATTGATCAGGGTACATAACGCCGTCCCATGACTTCCGATCACGATATTTTTACCCGGATGTTTCTTCAGGATCTCATACAGAGCGGAGACATTGCGGTCCTGTACTTCTTTCAGACACTCTCCGCCCGATAGTTTATAGTTAAAGTCATTCCACTGCTTTCTGGCAAATTCGGTAAAATCCTCTATCCAATTGTCGTCTACCTTTCTTTCCCTGAAATCTTCGATTATTTCGATATCCAGACCGCACTGCTCAGTGAAAGGCTTTAAAGTATCTACGGCTCTTCTGTACGGGCTTGAAAAAACGATATCGATATCTTTGTCAGACAAAAATTCTGTGACAAGCCTTCTGTCTTTCATTCCCTGCGGACTCAATTCACGAAGCAGATCATCATGATTATCATAGTTTGGCCGGGCATGCCGGACAAAAAATACTTTAGTCATCATTTTTTATGGTTATTGAATCGTCTGCCGGATAGCTTGATCAAAGACAGGTCATCTGCAGACCTGATCGATAAACGACGCTATATCCCCGATCACTTCCTCACCGATATGTCTTTCTGTGCCGTATTCTTTAGAAGCCTTGCTGATATCGTCATAAACGGCATCTACAAAGACATGGTTCAGCTGAGGATATAATCTGTAATATGTATTGTTTCGATCCGCAAGAAGTTCCTTGAACTTCGCAAAGTCGTCATCTGCCAATACCTGAAAATCTTTTCCTCCCTGCATAATAAGCACAGGCTTATCGCTTTGAAGGAGGTAATCTGCCGCCGTTTTCTGTCCCGCTTCTTTGAAATAGTAAAGAGTCGTGACGCCGGCAAACTTTTTCTTCTTCGCTTCCTCATCGCTCATTTCATAAAGACCGTTGAACTTCTTCGAAAAGATCTTATCCTCTACGAGAGCGATCCATTTTATGATCGAATTGCTTTCTTTAGCCTGTGCAAGCTGTCTGATCATGATATCTTCAAGGCGGTATGGAGTTCCGGCCATCATGATCAGGCCTCTGACATCTCCCCCTTCAGCGTCGATCCTCGGCGCAAACATGGCACCCATGCTGTGGCCGAGAATGAATATCCTGTCTGGGTCGATGCGCGGATCGCTCTTCAGCATTTCGATCGCAAGCAATGCGTCATCGATCGTCTCTTCTTTGACCGTGATGACCTGCTTCAGCATCTTTCTTGCATGAATAAGCGTCCGCTTGTCGTAGCGGATGGATGCGATGCCGTGTCTTGCAAGCCCTTGCGCAAGGTCACGGAAAGGAGTGAGCTTCATCACCTTCTCATCCATATCACTTGCCCCGGAGCCATGTACCATGATGACTGCCGGAACAGGTTTCTTTATTTCATCGGGCAAGGTAAGCAGACCGTTTAACGGAAACTGCGTTCCCTGTCCTACTATGATCTTCTCACTGTACATATGCTCTCCCCCCCTCGATCAAACGTTTTGATCGCTTACTTTGATGAACTCCGTCTTTTTCTTGCAAGATACCCGGCATCAAACGCTTCTATATCGTCACGGCGGACTTCATCGAACCAATGCAGTTTCTTATCCGCATAGATCACGAATAGGAGAAACAGCAGCTGGAGACCGGCATTCCACAACATCGAAGGAACCGTTGTCTGTGCCGTGATCTGCCCGTATCCCGAAGCCGAAACACCGGTCCCGAACACAAGATACGTGATCAGATAGACGATCGCCGCAAATAACAGATAGAATACAGCCGCCAGTAAGCCGACAAGGATCGATTTATACCATCGGTAAGCTATAAATCTTCTGGGATATGTCGCAAATTCCCGTTCTCTGAAATCCTTCATAAGTTCTTTCTATTATAAATCAAAACATCTGCAGAATAATCACAGCACTGCTGCGCTTTTTTCAAACGCAAGACGGGGATCGTCATCTTCCTCCACATAGATCGTTCCGCAATGCGTGAAACCGAGTTTCTTTAAAAGGTTCTGCATCACGATATTGTCTCCGTGTGTATCGATGCGAAGATGTCCGCACCTGCGAAATGCCCAATCGATGCAGAAGGCACCGATGCCTTTTACCGAATGGTCGGTCGCGATACGGTGAACGACGCCATAGGGACTTTCGTCGAGCCAGTTTCCTTCCGTGATGTTTTCATACGTCGGCTCGATGTCCTTTCCATAGACATAAAAGAAGACAGCGATCACTTTATCCTGTTCATTCAAACAGACATAACTGTTTTGGTCTTCGATATCTTTTCTTATCAGATCTTCCGGCGGCCAGTTTGTCGGTCCCCATTGTCTGGGGTTGCCGTGTTCCGCCATAAAGATCCTTGCGCCTTCATAGATCTCCATGATCCTTTCAAGGTCTTCCTTCATTGACTTTCGTATCCTCAAGAGCGTGCCTCCCCCTTTTCTTTTTTATCATACCAATGAAAAAAACGGGACATTTTTATCTTGGCTATGATAAAAACATCCCACAGCAGTTTTCCATGGTGCCTTGCTGATGATGTTCAGTATAAATACAATAAATGGTTTATTCGTTAAGGTTTTTAAGGACCTTCTGAAGCGTAGCCTCAAAACGTTCTACTTCCTTTGCCCTTAAACCTTTGTAGTATTCCTTACTTACTCTCTGTGAAACTTTTTCGATCACTTCTTTATAGCTTTTTGCCCGCTCATTTAAAGCGATGATCGTACTCCGCTTGTCGTTTTCGTTTTCTCTTTTCTCGATCAGACCTTGTTTTTCCATCCTGTCCAGCATGGAAGTCAGGGATGTTTTGGCAAGCCCTGTGGCTTTTCCGATGTCCTTGATGGGCATCGGTCCTTCGTTTGTCAGTACGAAAATGATCGTACCCTGAGCACCGTTGAATTCTCTTACGTTCTCCTCCTTTAATAATTCATTGATGCGCCGATTAGTCAGCTTGTTGATCTGCCCGATAAGATATCCGCCATTGTAATGCATTGTTACCTCGCTTTCTCAGGGGATTCCCGAACAAGTATGTACGAAAAAAGGCCGCTTACTGGCCTTCGTAGCTAGAACAAAGATTCTCAGCGACGTTCATGATGTGATCGCCGATCCTCTCGATATCGATAAGTAATTCAGAATAAACCACGCCAGACTCAGCTTCTTCTGAATTGTTGCGCATCCTTTCCACTTCGATGCCACGGTAGGCAAAACAAAGCTGATCGATCAGATCTTCGTTTTCCTTTATTTTTTCAAATAACGTATGATCGCCCCGGTCAATGATCTGACTCACGGTGTCAAGAGATTCCAATAATATATCCGAAAGATGTTTCAATTCATCATATGCGACTAAGGAAAGGGAAAGATCGTTTTTCGTGAGATCTTCACCGGCTTCCGCGATATTGACCGCATGATCGCTCATCCTCTCCAGATCGACATTCATGGAGAACAGAGAGGCTGCCTGCTTGGATTCCTCCATATTCGGATTGGAGGCCATCAGCAGCATCAGATTGCGGCTGATGCCTTTGTTGATCAGATTGACCTGTCTCTCATTCTCGGAAATGCTTTCGATCTCGGAATAGTGTTCCAGCAGGGCTGTGAGACCTTTGCGTATGGATTGCGATACCAGATCAAACATGTTGGCCATCTCGATATTGATCGAGAAGATATTGAATGCCGAGTTGTTTTCCGTCTTGGATGTAGGTTCGACTTCCGGCTGCAGCGTCTTTTTCGTGCCGTGATCCGGGATCAGCAGATAGGCGACTTTCGCCAAAGAATTGGCAAACGGGAAGCATACCAGCGATGTGATGACATTGGTGAAGGTGTGCATCAGTGCGATCTGTTCCACGACTCTGCCCGGTGCCAGCATCTCATAAAGCCGGTCGAACGGGAAGACCATATACAGGATCGTGAACAGTACGGCATTGACGATATTGAACGTGAAGTTGATGATCGAAACACGTTTTGCGTCACGATTGAAGCTGAGCGAAGCCAGCATGGCTGTCGTACAGGAACCTATATTCTGACCTAAGTTGAAGAACATGACATCCCTGATCTGTACCAGGCCGCTCTTTGCCAGAGACTGGATGATACCCAAGGATGCCGAAGAAGACTGGACGATCGTCGTCAGGACGAAACCGACCAGGATACCGAAGATCGGATTCTGCAGGCTCGTTAAGATATTCAGGAAGAACTGTGACTGGCCAAGCGGTGCCAGACCGTCCGACATCGTGTCCATTCCGATAAAAACAAAGCCCAATCCCATCATGATCTCACCGATGGCATTGAGCTTGTCATTTTTAACAAACATGATCAGACACACACCGATGAAAGCCAAAAACGGCGAAACAAGTCCGACGTCCATTGCCATCAGGTGTCCGGTGATGGTCGTACCGACGTTAGAGCCCAGGATGACGTAGACCGTCTGGGTAACTTTCATGATACCTGCATTAACAAAACTTACAAGCATGCTTGTAGTTGCACCGGACGACTGTACCAGAGCTGTCACCAGCATGCCGGCCATCATCGCGACGAACGGTTTCTTTGTCAGCTTTTCCAGAACATCCTGCAGTTTTCCGCCTGCCATATGTTTGAAACCGCTGCCCATGACCTCCATGCCGTACAGGAAGATCGCAAGACCGCTCAGAACTGCTAATACATCGGTGAATCTCATCGCACATTTATAATAACAGATTCTTTTTAATAAAGATATAAAAAACCCGCTTGTTAAGCGGGTCTGTGATTACTGAAGCTGTTTGCCGCAGCTCGGACAGAACTTGGCACCTGCCGGAACCGGCTGGCCGCAGAACGGACAGTAACCGCCGCCTGCCTGCGCACCCGGATTCTGCTGTAAGAACTGTGCACCTGCGGAAGTTGCCATATTGACGTTCATGAAACCGGTCGCTGCGCCGTTGGCATTGTTTGCCGCATCTCTGATGGCATCGGCTGTTGCGGAGATGATCGTCGCATTGGCCGTATCCTTGTCTTTGTTGACAGCTGAGAACTGGAAGTTCTTGATCCTTTCGGCATCCGCTTCCGGGATCGTGACGGAATTGATGGTCAGGGAATCGAATGCGATACCTCTGTTTTCTTCCCAGCGGACTTTCAGCGCTTCCGTCAGAGCCTCTTTGATCTCTGCGGTATGGGAAGGAAGCTCGGAATAACGGATACCCTGATCGGACAGTTTTCCGAATGCCGGATTGAGTGCATCCATCATCTCGGACTTCATGATCGGAAGCAGTTCCTCTTTCTCATATCTGGCAGCCTTGTTTCCGGCAACTTTCTGATAGAAAGTGACTGGATCGACGATCCTGAATGAGAATTCGCCGTTGCATCTTACCGAGATCTCGACTTCCGAACCGGTCGCCTTATCGAATATGACTCTGAACGGGATCGGTGTGGATGTGCCATATCGGTTGTCCATGATCTCTTTTGTGTTGACGTAGTAGACGCGCTGTGATTTGTTGACTTCACCGCCGAACGTAAATCTTTCAACAGCTTCCTTGAACGAATTCTTCAATCCCTCAAGACCGCCGTCGAAGATGCTTGGCGAAAGCGAAGAATCAAACGTGTAATTGCCCGGTTCAGCCGCAACTTCCAGGATGTTGCCCTCTTCAACGACCAGAGCACACTGGCCTTCGTTGACGACGATGCCCGAACCGTTGGTGATCACTTCGCCCGATCCGCCGTATCCTCTTTTGGTCCCCTTGACCATCAGAGTATCATTATCGAGAGAATCACAGACAAAATAGTCCTTCCATGTGTCTAAGGCGGTACCGATAACAGAACCTGCTAAAGCTTTAATTAAACCCATTTTTCTCCTCCTTTGATTTAATCATTTATTTTCTAGAAGTGTCCGCCATGTCCGCCATGGGAAGAACCACTTGAAGAAGTATGGAAACTCGAACCTCCGCCGCTCGGGTGTGACGGTCCGGAATGACGGAACGTATCGTCCCGTCTTTGCCTGCGCACTCTGGATACGTGCCTGTTTACCAGCATATCCGATGCGCCGTTGATATTGAAGGAATCACGGACGACATAATTCCTGGCTCCGACCTGTCTGGTCGTATTCTTCATCTTTGAACGAAGGCCCAGCGCTGTCGCCAGCGATGAGAAAGCTCCGGCGATCGCCGAGATGACGACGTTGAAGATGCCGAATCTCGGTTTTCTTTCGATATCGTTATCGACATCGACGATATTTCCGTTCATGCCGTGTTCGATATACGTCTCGACCTGATCGGCATAGACCACGAATGCGTCATAGTACTTGCCGTCATAAAGATCTTCCGACATCTCTTCAAAGATCGCATCGATGCCATAGTCCGTGAAATAATCGATGGCTTTGCCTTTTGTGGAGACATACCATGTCCTTTCGCTCATATTGAGTATGAACACGATACCGTCATCCGAATATTGCGAATAATCATAGAAGTCATCCGCATAATCTCTCGCCGACATGCCGTTGAACGAATCCGTCGTGACGACCACGGCATCAAAGCCGTATTTATCTTTGATCCTCTGCAGCCTGCGGTTGAGCTTTTCCTCCTGGCTGTCGGTGAACAGATCGGAATAGTCATTGACCAAGGCCTTCATTTCCGATACCGGCGCATCCGATTCATAGACTTTCGCATTGATCAGCTGTACCACATACTGGTAAGCTGCCCGTATGCCTTCCGAGAAAGCGGAAGGATCACTGTCGGAAAGCTTGGAAGCTCTCGAATAGAAACGGTCGAATATGGCCTCATCGTTTTTGATCACTTCTGAGGATGCCGGACCGGAAGCCTGTATGTAATAGAAGGATTCCGACATGGCAATGACGACATTGTTGGACGCCGAACCGTTCTTTGCCAGGAAATCTTTGGCAAATTCCTCTACGCCCTTTTCCGAATCCGTGATCGAGGTATCGTAGACGAAATAGATATCGATATCATAATTTTCTTTGATCTGCGCAAGATCCTCATCGAGCTGTCTGTATTCCTCATCGCTCATGAAGTCCGAATAGTCTTCAAACACGACGTGTGCGCTGTCCGCATTAACCAGGGTCACAGGCAGCAGACTCAGCAGCATGATGAGGAGCACTCTTATCATCTTTCTCATAGTCTCACCTCATCAGCAGATACTGCAGCACGGATAACGCTGCCGTGACAGCTGCAAACACGCTGAATGCCTTTCTTGCCAGCTTGCCTTTATCGATCGGCAGTTCGCCGACAAACTTTCCAGTCTGGCCGTTCATCGCAAAACCGTAGATCTTGCCTTCATATTTCACGTTCAACAGCCACACCGGATACATGACATAATCCTGTCTGCCCTCATTGATCGAGATCGAAGAGGAAGACGGAACGCAGGTCTCATACATCCCCGTCGTCGAAGCGAAAAGAGATGAAGTCGAAGTGGCGATCCTGGAATTGGCTTTTGCCCTGGAATCTTCCGCCGAAATATTGTACTTATCCGCAAAATAGCCTGCCAGATAATTGTCTGAAAAATCTTTGGCCTGCGAGACATCGAACGGTTCGATCGATTCGGTCAGAAGATCATCGATCTTGCCCGAAGCATCGACCGGTACATCCGCAAAACGTACCGAACCGGAGCGGAAGAGCTTGTAATAGCTGGTCTCCGTACAGATATAATCCCCCTCGGTCCAATGTCTGGTCCTGGTCGCATCGAACCACATCCTGGCATTGGCCTTCCCGCCGAAGAGCCAGTATGGCACATAGATGCCCTTGATCTCATCGATCGTAGCCTCATTGGAGAATTTATCCGGAAGAAGCGGCTTGCCCTTCAGAAACTGACGGTAGCGCTCCTTTGCCTGTTTCTTATCGAGAAGGAACGGAATGACTTTCTTTGGCTTATAGATGCCGGAGACATTGGAAGTCATGACGACCGGACTTCCGCAATACGGACAGCTGCTGGCAGCCGTATCCCTGTCCGCGATGATCTGGCCGCCGCAGGAACGGCAGCTGTAAACGATCATGTCATCGTCTTCCCAGAGACCGGAGCTCACAGTAAAATGATCTCCCTCGTCAAAGATCTCCGGATCGAATTTTCCCTCACAATACGGGCATTTTAATTTCTGTGTCTGGGCGTCAAACTCTAAAATGCCTCCGCAGTTCGGACATTTAAAATCTTTCAATTCGCTCATTGTTCTACCTATATTTTATTATACAACATCATCCGATAAAAAAAGGAAGACTAGTGTCTTCCGTGACCGTGACCAAACGAAGCGGACGCTCCTTCAGAAACGTCCTGACCTTCGTTGGATTGTTCGTTGTTTCCCCGCGGGCCCTGCATTCCTCCCATGCCGCCCATGCCTCCCATGCCGCCCATCATCTGGCCGGTGATCTGCTCGGTCTGCGTGCCGTTGACGATGATGGTACCGCCGTTTTTCTCAGCGCCTTTGTCATAATCGAACGCTGACTGAGCGGTGATATCCAGAGTTCCGCCATTGACATAGATGTAGCCGTTGGAATCTACCGCATCGGTATCGCCCTGGCCCATATTTATGGTGATGTAGCCGCCGTTGATCTCGATCGTCGCCGTGTATGCTGCGACCGTCTGGGATGCGTTGATCGCGTCATCAGTTGCGCTGATCGAAATATTGCCGCCATTGATCACAATATATGTAGCTTCGATGCCTTCGTGAGCTGTGATATCAAACTGTCCGTCATCGATCTGGACCTTGGCATCGGCATGGATGCCGTCGTCATCACTGCTGATGGCAAAGTTTCCGCCGGTGATCAGGATGTCGGTATCGGAATGGATCGCATCATCGGACGAATCGATCGTAAAATCGCCGCCGGAGATCTCGATGCTGACATCGGATTTGATGGCCTTGGCCGAAGAATCGGAAGCCGAATATGTGCTGATATCGAAGCTGCCGCCGGAGATATTGACAAGGTTGAGTCCGTAGATCGCATCCTGTGAAGATTCGATCGTAAAATCACCGCCGGTGATATTGATATAGCCTCTGTATTCATCTTCGTCATTGTCGGACTTAAGGGCATCTTTGCCTGCTTTGATATCGAAGGTACCATCCGAGATCATCAGACAGTCCTTGCCTCTTAATCCCTGGCCGGCAACATCGATCTTGTAGTTTCCCGAAGTGATGATCAGGTCATCCTTGGAAACGATGCCGTGATTGCATGACGAATATAAGTTCAGCGTACCGTTTCCGTTGGTGGTCAGATCGGCCTTGGAATAGACCAGAGCATCGACGTCATTGTCATCGATCTGCGTATACGTACCGGAATCCGAGATCGTATTGACACTGCCATCCGCCAGAGTGATCGTGATCTCATCACCTTCAACGATGTAGATACCGGCAAAGTCACCGGATTCGATCGTCACGTTGTTGAGCACGAGCTGCACATCTTCACTATCGGAAACTTCAACGATGATCGATGCATCGCTCAAAGTTCCTTCCAGGATGTAGGTGCCGCCTTCCTTGATCTTGACATCTTCGCTTCCCAATGAGATATACGTCGAATCATTGATCGTATAGGAAGAATCATCTGCGCTTTCGCTGATCGAAAGGTTGTATGCATCGGCAGTTTCTTCAGCCGCCGTATTATCGGAAATGACCGCATTGCAGCCGCATAAGGACAGAAGCGCGATCAGTAAACAGATCATTTTTTTCATCAGAGTTCCTCCCTGTTGGTCGAAGGTCTTGCGCACATGATCTCCAGATTGCCGTTTCTGACTCTGAGCTCATCGATCATTTCTTTGACCTTCGAAGCATCTTTCATATTTAAGGAGTATTCGACTCTGAACAAGGAACCCAGGGTCAGAGTCTTGATGGACTCCAGCTGCCAGGAGCTCGCATATTTGTTCAGGATGTCGGTAAAGACTTCATCGTAATTGAGTGATTCCGGGATCGTGATCTTAAGACATCTTTCAGCATCATTTGCCTTGCCGAAATCCGTCAAAGTCAGACCAAGCATCACCGCACTGAGAAGAAGCGTGAATATGCCGGCCAATGCGACATAGCCTGTGCCGCAGATGATACCGATGGTCATCGCGATGAACACGGCGACCAGTTCCTTTGCGTTACCCTTGACCGAACGGAAACGGATCAGAGCGAAGGAACCGGCGACGGACAGACCGACACCGAAATTGTCATTCACCATCATGATGACGACTGTCTCGACTGCCGGTAAGAGTACCAGAGCGGAGATGAACGACTTGGTATATGTGTTTTTATGCATGAAGACGATCGCCAGGATCAGCCCCATGATCATGGAGGCGGTGATCGCCAGCATGAACTGACCGAGCGTCAGTGAACCTGTGAATATGCTTCCTAATATATTTGCCATGATATCAAACTCCTTGTAATTCTTTTAAAAATGCACTGCCCGCCTTGGAATAGCCTCGGGGGTAGGCTTTTATCTCATCGAGTATCTGCGTTAGCCATAACGGCATCGCATCTTTGACCTTAAGCTCCATGATCGTTTTATCGGTCAGCTGCTTGTCTTTTTCGCTCCTGGATAAGGAGAGGTCTTCCATGCGGTATGTGATATCTCTGTCGAAGGTGATCCTGAGATCCTTATCTTCCTTTCCGACAAAGGAGACCCTTTTGCATCCGATGAAGATCGAAGGTCTGAGTCTGCCGTAGTAATTCAAGGCATACATGATCTCTTTTCCGACCTGCGGGTCCTTGAACGAGCAGTGATAGATATCTGTCAGAAGCTGACTGCTGAGAGCTTTCGTACGTCTTTTGTAGACGATGCCGTCAAACTTCTTCTTCAGTTCCACGAATACCGGCTCATCGCCTTTGACTTCCCCATAGGATCTGACACGGAGCTTTTCCTTGTACTCCGGCTTTTCGATCGAACGGCGGATCAGCTCATGATCGCTCGTATCATAGTAGATCGAACGGATATCCGTTTCATAGAATGCATCAGGCATCACATGCCCTTTCATAAGATACAGGAACTGACGAAACTGCTCGCCTGTCAGCAGGTACTTCTTTTCAAATCGTCTGAACGTCTCCATCGTGCGTCCTCCTTTCCTTTGATGATTCCATGATATTTTTTGAATGTGAACTTCATCTGAACTTAATTTGAACAGTAAATGAAAAAGCCTTCCCATCAGGAAGGCTTCAAAACAGGCGTTGTTTAAGGTCTATACGAATTCTCTGTCGATGTTGACCTGTATCTGTTTGTCGGGATAGATCTTGGAAAGATACGCATCGAATTCCTTTGCGGTCTTCTCAAAGTCAGCTTCATAGTCTACAACCAGATCGCAATAGATCTTATTCGTCTTTGCGTCGGAATAGATCGCATGATAGGACTTGATGTGTTCCTTCGATTTGACGAAATCAGCGATCTCGCTTCTTAACTTATGAGCATCCGTGGAGTCGTTATCGACCGCATAGATGCCAAAGACCATTGCGACACGATACTTTTCATAGATGCGGATCTGCAGAGATCTTAAGAATTCATAGACATCACCGACCGTCTTCTTATGGTCAAGTTCCACGTTGCACGAACCGGTATAGGCATCCGGACCATAGTTGTGCAAAACCATATCGACGGCGTTGATGACACCTTCCGTATTGCGTATCTCTTTGTAAAGCTCTCTGACCAGGTTTTCATCCGCCGGCTGGCCGAGCAGTTCGGAGACCGTATCCCTCATGATCTCGTAGCCTGCCTTGATGATCAGGCTGGAAGTAAAGACACCGGCGAAAGCATCGATGGAAAAATGACCGAGCAGATAGACCAGTGCGGAAATGATCGTGACGACAGAAACATAGGAATCGTTGCGGCAGTCGACGCCGACCGCTTCCAAAGTATCCGATCCGACTCTTCTTCCGGTCTTCATCGTATAGACGCCCATGGCATACTTGATGATGGCCGAGACCAACACCACAGCCAGGGAAACGTAAGAAACATTGAGCTCTTCCGGTTCAAAGATCAGTTTGATGGAACTTGTAAGCATCTCGATACCGCCGACCAGGATGAAGGAAGCGATGACCATCGAAGTCAGGTATTCGATACGTCCGTAGCCGAACGGATGTTTGGCATCTGGCGCTTTGCCGGCAAGTTTCGTGCCGACCAGTGTCAGGATCGAAGAAAGCGCATCGGTGGCGTTGTTGACACCTTCCGATACGATGGCGATCGATGAAGCGACCAGGCCGACGATGACTTTCATCAATGCGACAAGAAGATTGACGATCACGTTCAGGATCGACGTTGCCGAAACGACGCCTTCTCTGCTATTGGGATCGAGTTTGAACAGTTTGTAAATAATTGACATAAATATAATTGATCTCCAGCAACAATTATAATGCCCCATCTTCAAATGGGGCATCAAATTACTCAGGATCTCAGATCTTCTTAAGCCTTGAACAGGGAATGCAGGTTGCAATACGCATAGACCGCTTCCACTTCATCATCCTCCAGCAAGGCAAAACATGCCTTTGGCGCATCGCCCGGTTTCAGAGCTTTGCGCTGGTTGCCGCTTTTGGTCTGAATGGCGATCCATTCGATATAATGTTCTTCGCTCATCGGATGTTCCACGGAACCTACCGTTACATATGCCTTGTTGTCTTTGACTTCACAGACCGGAACATGCTTTTCAACGGCACCGTCGGATTCGCCCGGGATGATCTCCTCCATCGGCTCTCCGCAGCACATGATCGGACAGCCTTTCTTCTTGACGATGGCCACCATCTGGCCGCAGCGCTTGCAGCGATAGAATTTCATTTCCATTTTCTTTTTTCTCCTTATGTTTCTTTAACTATATTATATATGTTTTCTTTAGAAGTCCTAGAAGCTGTGGCCGCCTCCGCCACCGGAAGAGCCCCCTCCTCCGCCTCCTCCGCCGCCGCCGGAATAACCGCCTCCGCCGCCGCCGGAAGAAGAAGATTCCACATGCTTGCGGGAATGGGAAGAAGTGATCTTTTTGGACAGTACATGGACAGTCATCGCCGTCGTCATTGCCGGAACGCCCTTCATGATTATCGTCTCGTCGTCGTTTCTCTGAGCCGTCAGGATGAAGAAGTTTACCAGCAAGGCTACGACGCAGGCGATCAGGGCATTGGAGATGTATTTCATCGGCTGAGCGATCCTGCCCCCTTCCAGAAGTGTGAGAGCTTCATTAAAGACTTCGCGGGCACACGCGGAATACTCGGCTTTGCTGGCAAAACGGTAGACGTTATCGGTGATCGTATTGGCGTACGCCTTATCGATGGTCCGATAGATCTTTCCGTCGCAATAGATCCAGATATTCCGTCTGCCCATATCGATGACAAACAGGATGCCACTTTCATGTCCGAACAGCTGCCGGTACTTCTCTTTTGCATAAGAAGCCGTCGAATCATACTGGCTGATGCTCACAAATCCGGCGTTTCCGTATTTGGTGATGGCATCCATCTGCACTGCCAGAGCATTTTCTTCCTCACTGCTTAACAGGTCTTCTCCGTCTTCGATAACGACACGGTAGTCGTTTTCACCATATACATGACACACATCCGCGCAAAGGATGTTTATTAGCAGAAAAGCTACGAACACTTGTATGAGCTTACGCACGGTCGTTTCCTCCTTTCCTTTCATAGAACGAAGGCAAAGGCCTGGTCGCCGTTTCGTTGTAACGCAGGATCAGGTCGATCGACATCGCGCTGGCAGCCAACAGACAGATCAGAGCCCCGAGATAATACCACCAGTCCTGCACCGGACGTAAGGAAGCCACCAGGAACGCATAGACGATGGACCCTAGCGACAGCATACAGACTAAGACAGAACGTTTGTTTTTCAGATATAAAGCCGAACCGAGCTGTTTGAAGAAACGGATCGTCTGCAGAAGCAGGATGAGGAAAGTCAAAGCGATCGCCCCTTCCTGCGAGACGGCAAAGTCATAGAGTTCACCTGCGATCAGAAAGAAGATGAAAGAAAAGACCAGCCCGACGCCCATGGCGATGACCGTAAAATCATAGTTTTTGGAAACGAAGCGTTTCCGTATGCGGGCACGCTTTCTTTCCGACATGGACAGTTCCTTTTCATCGCTGAGCAGATAGCCCTTATCAAAGACGTGATTTTCACGGTTGCGGATCTGTTTCAGTTCATGGTGATAACGGATGGAGACCAGATAGACCAGGAGTGCCGAAAACCAGATGACGAAACGGGAAGTCACCGAGACAAATACGCTCAGAAGAACGAACAGTATTCCCGCACCGATCGCCGTATACAGGGAGAACCTGTTGATATCGGCCGGCAGATCGATGTGGATCTTGCCGCTTTGTCCGTTCACCACCGCATAAGCGACGCGGTCATCGTTCTTCCAGGTCAGAAACCAGACCGGCAGATAAAAAGTATCGGCACCTTCCTTTTTTGCCATCAGATATTCCTTGAGCTTCTTTCTGCGTTTCGGAAGATCCAGTTCGATATTGCCGACCGACGCTTTCATCTTCTCTACGGCGATATCGGTCGCCTTATCCAGCACTTCCTCTTCATAGACATCCGGCTCGACGTTTGGCGAATCGGCATACATGCCTGCCAGATACCCCGGACGGTACTTCCTCAGATATTTTCTGGAAAACGGTGCGATATGTTCGGCGATCGCATCATCGAAATTGCGCGACGCATCAAACGGCACACCATAGGCGGATTCTTCCAGTTTCACTTTGACATCATAATCTTCATAATAATCATAGCCGCCGGCCGTATAGCTTTTGTGACCTTTGACCTCGATCGGCTCTTCCCTGAATGATACGGTATACATCCAATACGGGATATAGAACGGTCTGAAGCGTTCGATGAATTCGGGATCCTTGAACTGCTTCGGGACATAGACTTTGGAAGAAAGCTCTTTTTCATAGATCCTCTTGCATTCTTCCTTGTCGATGGAAAAAGGCACGATGTATTTGGGACGCTTTATCCCTTCCATATTCGATTCTATGAGGGCCTGACTGCCGCAATAGCTGCAGAAAGTCACCGCTTCATCATTGGCGGAGATCAGCTTTGCCCCGCAGCTCTTGCAGGTATACAGTCTGCCTCCTTCGATGATGTTTTCTTCAGCGGATTGTGCCCCTTCGTATTTATCGACGTCCAGCGTTATGTCACAGCTCTGACATTTCAGTTTCTTTGAACCGATATCATAATAAAGCGTACCTGAACAGTTCGGGCATTTCATCAAAACTCACCTCCTTACATGTCATGATCTGATCGATGTCTTCATCTATATTCTAACAAATAAGCACGGATAAAAGAAAAAAGCACCCGTTCAAGGTGCTTTCTGAAGACTACATGGTGGACACTAAGGGACTCGAACCCCTGACCCCCTCCACGTCAAGGAGGTGCTCTCCCAACTGAGCTAAGTGTCCAGCTGCATTAATTATTATATACTAATTGATCTCAGTTTCCAACAACTTTTTCAAAAACTTTAAGAAACGCTTTTTGACAGCTCACGATAGCGCAGCATCCATATGCAAAGCTGGATCACAAATGCCAGCGTCCAGCTTAACGGGAAACAGCTGTATAGGACCTGCGGCGTATGGTACAAGGCAAACACCGTATAGATATAAAGAAGACGGAAACCGCAGACACAGACTAACGTCACGACCGTCGGAAGACTGACCAGACCCATGCCGCGTATCGAATTGACGATAACATCCAGAAGACCGTTCAGGAACAAGAAAAACGTGACATAGAACAGACGATACATCCCCAGTTCGATGACTTCGCTTTCCTTTACCAGCAAGCCAAGGAAGAATCGTCCGTTGAAAAGGATGAAGGCACCGATGAAAAAGGCGCCGATACCGCAGATCAGGAATGTGGTGCAGGTCACTTTGGCGATCTTCTTGTATTCTTTTGCCCCGTATAATCTTGAATTGAAACTCAAAGAAGCAAGCGGAAAAGCATCGACAAAGACATAGACGTATTCTTCGATCGCGTTGGCAGCCGTATTTGCGGCAACGAAAAGCGAACCGAAGGAATTGATGGACGACTGGATGATGATGTTCGAGAAAGAAAACAGCTGGTTCTGCAAAGCTGACGGGATGCCATAGCGAAGCATCCTTGCGGCCAGCCTCATATCCAGTAACTCTTTTCTGAAACGCAATGTGACCAGGCCTTTATCCCTGTAAAGTCTTGAAAGGATCAGACAGGCCGAGATGCATTGGGCGATGACACTGGAGAAAGCCGCACCTAGGATCCCCATTTTCAATAACGCCACGCTCAGATAATTCAAAGCGACGTTTGCCGCTCCCGAAACGGCCAGAAACAGTGTCGGATCTTTGGTGTTGCCGGTAGCCCGAAGGATAGAAGAACCGAAATGATAGATCGCGATCGGAAGGCAGGAAAGGAAATAGACTCTGGTATACAAGGAAGCATCGCTCAGGATATCGGCCGGTGTTGCAAGGATGGCCAGAAGCTGTCTGGAAAAAAGAAAACCGAACAGACCGATGAGCGTTCCGAAGATGAGAGCAATAAAGATCGCCGAACAGACGGCTTTTTCGATCGTCTTATACTCTTTGCCTCCGATCATGCGTGAGATCAGCACATCCGCACCAAGGGACAGCCCGTTGAGTCCCCAGGTAAAAAATACGATCAGAGGCGCTGCCGAGCCTACGGCTGCCAGTCCTTTTTCGGATACGAAATTGCCGACGACGAGCGTATCGGCAAAATTAAAAGATATCTGTAAGAGGTTTGCCAGCATGATCGGCCAGGCAAAACTCAGGATATCTTTAAACAGTGATTTATCGAAGTATCTTTCTTTTTGATCGGTGTTTCCCATGTGAAGCATATACATTACTCATTTAATCACAAAATCCGATCTTTTTCATTCAAAAAAAGACCCGTCATTAAGACAGGTCTACTGATCGATCTTGAATAAGGCAAACACGCCGCACAGAAATCCCAGGATGACGGACGGAAAGCCGATGAAACAGGCCATCCATTTCAAGCTGTTTCCCAAAAGGTCATCCCCGACAGTAAACCAGACCACGGCACCGACGATCGCAAAGATGAACGCGCAGATCGCGAGGAACAGGTTCTGTTTATGCCGCTGTTTCATATCCAGCTTGCTGACATATTTCCAAATCAGTTTATACATCCCCTCTCCTTTCAGTGTGTACTGACATTATCTTTGTCATTGATATTGATCAGGTGATCTCCGATCCTTTCGGCATCCGAAGAAAGCTTCAGATACTGAGCACCGAGGTTGGCAGTACATTCTCCTTTATTGAGACGCTTGACATGATTCTTCGCCATCGCATGCGTCATTTCATCGATCTTGTCTTCGAGCTTGTATGCATCTTTCATGAGCTTGCGCTTATTGGAACCGTAGATCTGCATCGTGACCTGATAAAGGTCGTTGATGAGTTTCTGCAGCTGCAGTATCTCGCCTTTTGCCTCATCAGAAAAGCTCTCTCCGCTTTCCTGCAGGTTCTGTGCGTATTCCATGATATTGATCGAATAGTCACCGATCCTTTCGATATCCGAGATCACCCGGTATGTCGAAGAAAGGAAATAGTAGTCTTTCTTGGAGATCGCTTCCTTGCGGGTCAGCTTCACGACGATCTCGACAAGATGATGATTCAGGAAGTTGAGTTCCGCCTCGTTATCCTGCAACAGTTCCTGCTTGGACAGGTCGCCACTGAGGATCATTTCGATGGCCAGATCGAAATTGGTGATGGCGATCATCGCCATGTTGATGATCTCCTTCTTGACCTGCTGAACGGCGATGGCCGGTGTGGCGATCATGTTTTCATCGACAAAATAGAAGCGCTGCTTGGAGATCTCACTGCCGTCGTCCGGAATGAACTTCTTGGTCAGTCCGACCAGGAAGTCGGAGATCGGAAGGACCAGAATGACCGATGCGATATTGAATATCGTATGGAACATCGCCAGCTGGGTGTGCGGGATGCCCGGGAACATATGTTCGAACATGATCGAGAAGGACAAGGAATTTCCGGAAGCCATCTTGATGATCATATCCAGGATTGTCACCAGTACGACACCGCCGATATTGAAGATCAGCTGTATCAAAGAAGCCCTCCTGGCATTTAACGATTCGGTCTTCATGCCTGCCAGCAAGCCGGTCAGACAGGTGCCGACATTGGCACCCAAGGTAAGATAGATGCCCTGGTTGAGATCGATGAGGCCGGTCACGACCATCGTGATGGCGATGGAAGTGATGGCGGAAGATGACTGGATGATCGCTGTGAGTATCGCACCGATCACGATCAGTAAGATCACCGAATCGATGCCTGCTAAAAAGGTCTTCAAACCTTCTGTCTGTGCAAAGCCGCGCATGGAAGTCGACATCATATTGAGTCCGACAAACAGCATGCCTAAGCCTGCCAGGACGTATCCTAAAAGTTTCTTTTTCTCCGATTTGGCAAACATATTCGTGAAGACACCGATGCCTGTCAAAGAAGAAAACAATACGTTGACATCAAAATTGCCTGAGCCGAACATGCCCAAAGCGACGATCTGTCCGGTGATGGTCGTACCGATCTCACCGCCGAAGATGATGGTCGCTGCCTGTGATAACGTGATGATGCCGGCGTTGACGAAACCGATCGTCATGACCGTCGTCGCACCGGAAGACTGGATCGCGACCGTTGCAAGAGCACCGATCATGACACCTACCAGCTTGTTTCCTGAAACTTTGGAGAACAGACTCTTCAGCTTATCCGAGCTGATCGCCTCCAGGTTTTTTGACATGATCTCGCACGCCATAAGAAAAACGCCTGTTCCGGCAAGCAGTCTAAGCAGATCCGTAATAATCTGATCCATTTCCATAAGTCAATATCTCCTCGATAATAACTTACCGCCGGCTCATCACAGGTGTTTCAAATATAAGTAAATTCTATGTAAATCACGGCTTTTCAAACGTGACGGTGAACCTGGTCCCTTTTTTGAGCTTGCTGTCGACCTCGATCGAAGCATTGTTCAGGATGCAGGCATGCTTGACGATCGAAAGACCTAAGCCCGTGCCGCCGACCTGCCTTGAACGGGCCTTATCGACCCGATAGAAACGTTCAAAGATCCGCTCGTGGTCTTTCTTTGCGATGCCGATGCCGGTATCTTCCACGATGAGACAGACCTTCTTTTCATCGCCCCTGACCCTGAGATAGACATCACCGTTCTCCTTGTTATAGCGGATCGCATTCTCGCAAAGGTTGTAGATGATGCTTTCAAGAAGTTCCTCGTTGGCGTAAACGATCTGATGATCTTCGATATCGCCGTGGATCTTTACATTGTTTTCGTGTTTCTCCTCTTTCAGGAAGGAGACGATCTGCCCGCACAGTTCGGAAAGATCGATGTTTTCTTTCTGTATCATCGTCTCTTCATCTTCCAGGTGCGAGACTTTGATGACGTCCTTGACCAGGGTGAACATGTGCTGCGCCTCATTGTAGATCTTGTCATAGCACTCGTTCCTGTCTTCCTCTTTCACCAGGCCGCTCTTTAAAAGCTCGGCATAGCCAAGGATCGACTGTAACGGTGTCTTCAGCTCGTGGGAAACATTGGATGCGAATTCCTTCCTCATGTTCTCATTGGCTTCCTTATAGGATTCATCGAATATCAGCAATACGTAACCTGAGACGAGGTTTTCGACCTTGACGGGAGACAGTTCAAATTCATAGGTCCGGTCATTGAGACGGACGCGCTTGGAAACGATCTGCGTCCGATCGCTCTCTTCAAAGAGTTCGGAAAACTTTTCGTAGTTATCGCATGATGAGATATAGCCGCCTAAGACATCCTCATCATTGGCGATGATGCTTCTGGCCGACTTGTTGATATCGATGATCACGTTCTCCAGAGAAAGAAGGACCATGCCTTCGTTCATATTGCCGGTGATCGCTTCAAATTCCTGTCTTTGCTGAAACAGAAGTTCCCTGTCCTTGTTGATCATGTTCTGCTGCTGCGAAAGACGCTTCATCAAAGGACGGATCTCCTTGTAACTGCCCTCTTCATCCGGCTTGTCCATATCGATCTGATTGAGCGGATCGACGATCCTGGAAGTCAGATGATACGCCAGCGGGAAAGAGATCACGAAGATCAGCAGGATGATGATCGCCATCGGCTGGGCGAGTATCGACATCACATGATACATCGAAGGATAGGTATTGGAAAGACGGACCACATCGCCGTTTTTCAATAACGATGCTGTATAGACGTATTTCTCAGTCAATGTCGCGGATTGCCTGGTCGAAGTGCCAAAGCCCGTCTCAAAAGCATCCCTCACCTCCTGTCTGTCGTAGTGGTTGTCCATCAAAGAGATGTCGTTTCCGCTGTTGTCATAGATGACAGTGCCGTCAGCATCGATCAGGGTGATACGGTAGTCGGTCTCATCGAGATCATCGAGAAAACTCAGTCCGTCTTTATCGATGCCGTAGGCGATGACTCTGGTCTCTGCTTCCAGCAGTTCCATCTGGGCATTGAAAAAAGACTGGTACATCTCATCCACGGTAAAAATGACGGTCAGCACCAGGACCGTCATTGCAACTGCGAGAATGGATTTGAAGATCTTATTTGCCATCTTCCTCTTCTTTCAGACAATAACCGACACCGCGTATCGTCGTGATACAGGATCCGTATTCCTTCAGTTTGGAACGCAAAGTCCCCACGTGGACATCGATCGTCCTGGATTCGCCAAGATAATCCGAGCCCCAGACCTTCTCCAGCAGCTGCTGTCTGGAAAAGACGATGCCCTTGTTCTCGGCAAGCGTCAGAAGCAGTTCATATTCCTTCAGAGTCAGTTCGACATATCTGCCGCCCGCTTCCACGGTCCGGCGTTTCTTATCGATGACGACATCGGAAAACGTGATCATTCCGTCATTTCCGATCTTTTTTCCTCTTCTTAAGACTGCCTTGACCCGCGAGATCATCTCCATCATCCCGAACGGTTTGGAAAGATAATCATCGGCTCCGTTGTCGAGCCCGTAGACTCTGTCATACTCCGTCGTCTTTGCGGTCGCCATGATGACCGGGATCTCTTCATAACGCGGATCGGCTTTGAGTTCCTTGAGGATCTGCAAGCCGTCCTTCCCCGGCAGCATGATATCTAAAAGGATGAGCTCCGGCAGCTGCTTGGAAAGCTGTGCGAACATCGCATCGCCTTCTTCGAAACCGAGCGCATCAAAACCCGACAGTTTCAGGGTATAAATGATCAATTCTCTGATCGAAGCATCATCTTCAACACAATATATCATTACCTTTACTATACCGCGTCAGGGTAAGCGACGTGTAAAGTTTTTGTAAAACAGGGACTCTTCCAAAAGAAAAAGGACCTTTCGGTCCTTGATCGGTATTGGCTTATTCCGGTCTCAGCTGCAGATACAATTCTCTGTACTGCGCAGCGGAATTCTCCCAGGAAACATCCTTTTGCATATCGCGGATGACCATCTTGTCATAGTTTTCGCGGTGCTCGAAGTAAAGCGTCTTGGCTCTGTTGACCGCATCCAGCAGAAGACCTGCATCGTAGCCGTCGAACGTGAAGCCGTTTCCGGAATCTTCATACATGTTGTACGGTTCGACCGTGTCCTTGAGACCGCCGGTCTCTCTGACGATCGGAAGTGTGCCGTAACGCATGGCGATCAGCTGTGTGAGTCCGCACGGTTCGAATAAGGACGGTACCAGTAAGGCATCACATGCCGCATAGATCCTGTGTGCGCGGTCCTCATCATACATAATGTTGGAACAGACTTCGCCCTTATAAGCACTTTCGTAATAACGGAAGGAATCTTCATAGCCCGGATCACCGGTACCTAAGACGACCAGCTGCGTATTGCCGTCGATCATATTCGGAACGATCGCATTGATCAGATCGAGACCCTTCTGGTTGGTGAGTCTGGAGATCAGACCGATGACAAACTTGTTCTCATCGACGTTGAGACCCAGTTCTTCCTGTAAAGCCTTCTTGTTGGCTTTCTTCTTTTCGATCGCATCTTCAGTGTTGTAGTTGGTATAGATCCTCTGGTCGGTATCCGGATTCCAGATGTCACAGTCGATACCGTTGACGATACCTCTGAGCTTTCCGGAATGGTAACGCAGATGCGCATCCAGTCCTTCGCCATAGAATTCCGTCTGGATCTCGCCGGCATAGGTATTGGAAACGGTCGTGATCATGTTGGCATAGGCCAGACCGCCCTTGAGCATGTTGGCATCGTTGTAGCCGACCTTGAGGCAGTCTTTGTTGAAGACATAATCAGGAAGACCTGACCAGTAAGAGATCGTGCCCATATCGTAGATGCCCTGGAAACGCAGGTTATGAACGGTCATGATCGTCTTGGAACGGGCGATCGCCGTATTTTCAAACTTGGTGTGCAGATATACCGGCACCAGAGCTGCCTGCCAGTCATGGCAATGGATCACATCAGGGATCCAATTCAGGTACAGCAATGCGGACAAAGCTGCCTTGGCAAAGTAGCAGAACTTAGGGATATCGTCGACCATATTGGTATACGGGTTGCCGCTGGTGAAGAATTCTTCGTTATCGATGAAATCGTAAACGACACCGTCAGCTTCGTATTCCATGATGCCGACATAGAACTGACGTCCGTCGGAACACAGATCCATATAGAATTCGCCGCGGTAGACCATCTTCTCCTGGTACTTCCAAGGGATGCATTTATAACGCGGTAAGATGACCTTGACATCACAGTTCTGCTTCACGAGCTCTTTCGGCAAAGCATACATGACATCGGCCAGACCGCCGGTCTTGACAAACGGATAACACTCCGAACCGATGAAAGCTACGCTTCTTCTCGGACCGAGATCCTTTACCGGCTCTTCAAAGACGACGGGCTCTTCGACCTTCTCTTCGACCTTTTCTTCAACGACCTCTTCCGCCTTTTTCACCTTGACGGTTTTCACTGTCTTTCTGGTCTTCTTTTCTTCTGCCGGCTTTTCTTCTTTTGCGGCCTTGGAAACTCCGGAAGTCTTCCTGGCAGGCTTGACAGCCTTGCCGTCAGCCGCTACCATGACCTCAGCCATCTCGCTTTCGACATTCGCCGCAGCTTCTTTCACCTTGCGGGCCGACGTCTTCTTAACAGCTTTCTTTTCCGTTTCTTTCAAGGAACTTTCTGTCTTTTCTTTTTTTACAGTCTTGCTTTTAGTCTTCTTTTCTTCTTTCTTTTCAGGCATTGTGTTACTCCCCTCACATTTTGGATCAAAAGACCACATCACGGCACTTCCACAGGTACCGCGGTCCTATACCCATTATCGCAGATTTTTATTTTTTTCAAAACTTTCATCCGTTTTTTGTTGCAAAACCGTCCGTTTTATCACGATCCAGCCCTTCGATCACAGTAAGAAGCTCTCTGTAATAATCGGAAACATCATTTTTTATCATCAGCCCGCCCTGCATAGACATGTGATCGCCTTCATATACATCAAACACGTTCCAATGCCCTTTTTGATATCTGTTCCATCATAAGAACGATGAGGATCAGACAGAGGATACATGGAAGAGACCGTATTGACCGGACCGTCATTTGCCTTCCAGCTTTCATCGATCACAAAACCGCCTTTCGTCTTACCGGTATAAGCACCCATGCGTCTCGATGTCCTGGAATAGATGATCTCCGTTTTTTCTCTGACAGGTTCCCCATCGCCTTTTTCGTTACAGACAGTCATGCAGCAGGGCTGTGAGAAATAATAGATGTCTTTTGATATCGGCATCCTTTCATTCAAAGATAAGGCATTGTCGATGTGCATGTCATAGGCCGCACGATCCCGTACCGGCAAAGTATCTTTCCCTTTATTGTTTCCCGACATCAGCGAAGCACCGATCCGCTCTTTGAAATTACCTTTGATCGCATACGGTCTCATCCTTGCAGCTTATGATCGGCTGATAATAGACTTCGATCTGCCTGTTTTCGATCGCTTCATCAAACAAGAGGGAGATCTCATCTTCATAGGAGACCTCTTCCGTTTCAGTTTCTTTCCCCTTCGTATACATACGAGCCAGAAGAAAAGTCTCGCCCAGCAAGGCCAGTACCAGCAAAACAAGCAGCAGTTTTTTAGGACCGTTTTTCATCTACAGTACCTTCTTTACTATGACCTTTTCTTCATCACGGAACTCTTCTTTGAAACCCTGCTTCAGAAACAGTGACAGAGACGGATTGTCTATGGCGATCTCATCATATAGTTCTGCGATACCGTTTTCCTTCGCCATATGGCAAAGCATCTGCAGGCCTTTTCTTCCATAGCCCTTGCCTCTGAAAGGAAAATGGATCAGGACATCCGCCTGGCATCTTCCCGCGGCATCGATGTGATACGCGATCTCACCGACAAAAGTGCCTTCATCGTTTTGAAGATAACGATAGGCCCGCTTTCCCTGACCGTTAACGACCCATGCATCATACCAGTTTCGCCATTCCTTTTCAGGAAAAGGGATGCATCCGCCATAGGCATGATTGTAGGACATGGTCTTCTCATCTTCCATCATCATCTTTCTGAAATAGAGGTCTTCATATTCCGGAACATACGTCTTCAGCATATCATCTTCATTATAGCGAAGTCCGCTTCCGCTTTGATATCGCATGACACCTTCCCTGTCATGCAGGAAGGTATAAAAAAATCATCTTTTCAGATGATCACTTATCAAATGGTCCGGGCTAAGGGACTCGAACCCCCACGGTCGCCCACCAGATTCTAAGTCTGGCGCGTCTACCAGTTCCGCCAAGCCCGGATACCTATTTATCTTATGATAATTGCCTGGAAAAAGCAATTCATAACCTTTATAATAGTGTGTATGATTTTAACAGTTGATTTAGGGAACACCAGCACGAAATTAGGCCTGTTTGACGGAGATCTGCAGATCTCTTTCCTTTGTGCTGACGGTGTTTATGACAATTATCGCAGCCTTATCCTTTCATTCATCTATAAGGCCAATCTGAGGGAAGATGCCATCGACAAGGCGATCCTTTCCTGCGTCGTACCGCGTGTCTACGACAACATCTTCGATGCGCTGGCTTCGATCGTCGGCGAAGAGAATATCGTCGACATCAACCCGAATACCGACTACGGCATCAAGCTGGTCATGCCATCCCCGCAGGATACGGGCGATGATCTGATCGTCATGTGTGCGTATGCCTACAACCTGTACAGAAGAGAGATGCTGATCGTATCGATGGGTACGGCTACCGTCATCTGTCACGTGACAAAGTCAGGTGAATTCAAGCACTGCATCATCGCGCCGGGCTTCTCCAAGATCGCCGAAACGCTTTGGAAGAACGCTGCCCAGCTTCCGGAATTCGAACTCAAACATACCGATACCTATCTGGCCAACAATACGGTCGATGCGATGAACGTCGGCATCTACAACGGCTATATCGGCATGCTGAAATCGCTGATCGAAGGCATGAAGAACGAGATCGGCGAAGACATGTACATCATCGGCTGCGGCGGACTTGGCAAGAAAGTCGCACCATACATGAACGTTTTCAACGAATACGACCCGGACTTCGTGACAAAAGGACTCAACTACCTGTGTCAGAGGTATATCGGTGACTAGGATCATATTAGCTTCCAAATCGCCGCGCAGAAGAGAACTCATGGAACTTCTGCACATCCCGTTCGAAGTCATCGTTTCCGACATCGATGAACAGATCGACTATACAAACGATCTGGTCAAAGAGATCGAAAAGCTCTCCTTTCGAAAGGCACAAGCCGTATTCAAAGATCACTCCGATGCCCTGGTCATCGGTTCGGATACGATCGTCAAGATCGGCAACGATGTCTTAGGAAAACCCAAAAACATCGAAGATGCCAAAGCGATGCTCAAGGAACTCTCCGATAACACCCACCAGGTCGTTACCGGCGTCACGATCTTATGCAAAGACAAGGCAGAGACCTTCTCTTCCGTAGCGGATGTGACCTTCTATCCTTTGAGCGATGAAGAGATCGATGCCTATATCGCGACCAACGAACCGATGGATAAGGCCGGTTCCTATGCCATTCAGGGCGATGCCGCCAAGTTCATCCGTTCCATCCATGGCGATTATTACACGATCGTCGGACTGCCGATCGCCGAACTTTACCATCGCTTAAAGAAATATTTGTAAAAAATATCCTTCACGGATATTTTTATTTGTAGTAGAATAAGATACAGGCCGACATAGTATAGTGGTAATACGCATCCATGGTAAGGATGAATCCCGTGTTCAATTCACGGTGTCGGCACCATCTTAAGACAAAGCCTGCTGAAGGGCTTTTTTTTCTTTATAATCGAGTAGGAGGAACTAATTAAAAGGAGTTCCTCCTTTTAATTAGTATCCGACCTCTCACACCACCGTACGTACCGTTCGGTATACGGCGGTTTCAGTTCTACTGTAAAGTTATGTGTTTCAAGGTGTAGTAGTCAAGTAAGGAAACAAGACCAGCCTTGTCAAACGTCGCTTTAGGAATAGCTCTGCGCATAAAAGAAGAAGCGCAGCACATGATCCCCTTGCGGCAGTTGCCATATGCTATTGCCATCCATTCAGGGAATCCGCATTTTCTTAACTGCTTTATCCTGTTATGTACAGTCTTCCATTGTTTCCAGATGATCATTCTTAACCTGACTCTGAGATAGGAATCCAGTTTCTCCATCCATCCCTTCATATCACATATGCGGAAATAATTGATCCATCCTCTGATGATGGGATTTAATCTGCTGATCTTATAAAGGATTGAAGATGCTGTGCTTCTTCTTGTTTCATCACGCAGATTCTTTTTGAATCTTTCGATGGATCTGATATGCGGTTTGGGACGGTATTGGCCATCCTTGAGGTAAAAGCCAAAGCCAAGATATTTGATATCATTCGGTCTTGCCACTTTTGTCTTAGTGGCGTTGACTTCCACTCTCAGTTTTTCCTTTAGCCACCTTGTCACACTTGTCATCACTCTGTTGGCCGCTGCTTCCGACTTTACGCAGATGAGCACATCATCGGCATAGCGGGTAAATCTCAAGCCTCTTTTCTCTAGTTCCTTGTCAAACGGATCGAGATAGATATTGGCCAGTAAGGGAGAGAGGTTTCCTCCCTGCGGTGTTCCTGACTTTGTCTCATAGACTGTTCCTCCGATATTGACTCCCGACTGTAAGAACTTTCTGATGATCGATTCTGTATCACCGTCTTTGATGATGTTGTGAACTAAGATCATTAAGATGTTCTGATCGACATTGTCAAAGAATTTCGACAGGTCTAAGTCGACTAACCAGTCATAGCCGTCATTGAAGTATTGGAGAGCTTTAAGAACAGCCTTTTCACAGCTTCTGTTTTCCCTGAATCCATAGGAGGAATCTGAGAAGACGTTCTCACACATCGGTGATATCACCTGTGTGATCGCCTGCTGTAAGACTCTGTCCTTGACACTCGGGATGCCCAAGGGCCTTTTGGAGCCATCGGGTTTTGGGATCGCCACTCTTCTTACAGGTAAAGGCTTATACTTTCTTTGCCTTATCTTTTCAAAGATAAGTTCACCATTTTCCTTAAAGAAGGTATCCATCTGTTCAACACTCATTCCATCAATTCCAGGTGAACCTTTATTGGCTTTGACCTGTCTGATGGCAAGATCGATGTTTTCCTTGTCTAAGATCTTTTCCAGGAGTTCTGACATACTTTGTTTCTTTCCTTTCTTTTTCGCCTGAATGATCCTATGCCCTAAGAAGACATGTCTTCAGCACGGACAATTAAGAAGATCATTCATACATTCCTGAAGTCTACTTGAAACTTCAAACTGATTCGCCCCTTCGCTCCATGTACATTACATACACTTCTTCACTACTATGGGCTCTGCTGACTTCTCATGATTCGTTGTTACTAGGCTGATGAAACCCTCATGAGATCTCCCGGGGTAAGGTCATATCTCCTTCGCCGCATACCTGCCGCATTTACCTGTAAGAGTATTCCGCAGTCAATAGGATTTCATATTGAATAGCACACTCATCCGACTCTTACCGGCCTCACTTGCGGTTTCTTTTCGTCAGGCCGCAGTTTTGTCTGCACCTTCCTTCAGATTCCTTCTCACGAAAGACACCCTTGGTGTTCGACTAGTGGTTGACCACTGCGATGATAATCCCCACGATGGACTTTCACCATCAAGATATATGCCATGCCCGGCACACTATATTAAAAGTTCAGGATGACCTGAACTTTCTTATCAATAATAGGTGACCTTGACGGTCTTATTCAGCTTTTTGAGCACATCAATAAGCTCATCGACCAGTTTCATCTTCAAAGAGATGGAAAGCGATGAATTGTTCTGATGGGCCGGATTGACGGCACAGCCGGAGAAGATGTTGACATCGGTCGCCTCTTCAAACAGGATCGAGGCAAGCCTGGATGCGCCATCCGTCTTGAAATACCAGTTGAAGTAATCATCGTTCTGACCGGCAAAGTTCTTTCCGTATTCCAGAACGCGGTTCATCGTGATCATGCCCTCCGTCACCAGATCCAGTCCTTCGATCCTTGACATCGGCGGGATATCGGTGTCCATCTCGTTGTTTTCATTGATGATCTCTTTGCCCAGACATCTGGCGACGATCTTGGCGGTCGTACCTCCGCAGACGATGTGCTTGCCTTTTTTGGACATGAACAGAGACACCATCTTTTCATCATCTTCCGGTTTGGTGGAAGGTCCCATCATCAGATTGACCTGCTTCCTTTCTTTGATGCGCACGCAGGCACAGGTCACATCATCTCCCGGCTTGGAGGCATACAAGGCATTGCAGCGATCGATCAGAGTGGTGGCCAGCACTTTCGCACAGGAATCATCCATCACTGTCTCTTCCATGAACTTCATGATCTCCGGAAGTTCCCAGCCGTAATTCAGTATCTCTCCGGCACCGGCGTTCTTCACGCCGTCCGACATCATGAAGATGCAATCTCCTTCCATCGCCGTAAAGTCATAGCGTTCGATCCTTTTGCCATGGATCTCATTTACGATATATTCCGGCAGGATCGCCTTATGATCTCTTACGATGAACGGGGACGGATTGTCGTAATTGTAGACTTTGATCTCTCTGTTGTTTTTTATCGAGATGACCGAAAACGTCGAATAGGCAACGCCCCTGTCCTTACATACGGGCAGAGTCGCAATGATCGTTTCTACGCACTGTTCGATACTGATGCCGTTTCCTACCATCTTCGACAGCATCGTGGAAGTCAGCGTCGAAAGGATGTTTGCCTTGACCCCGCTTCCCAATCCGTCGGCCAGGACGACGACATAGGAGCCTTCTCCCAAGTCGGTGACGGTCACATTGTCACCGCACAGCATCTCTCCGACGTGGTTGATCGAAACATAGCCGATATCGCAGTAAAGATTATTCACCATCTGATTTCACCAGCCCTTTGAGTTTCTCCAGAGCGATCTTTGTCTCGGCTGCCGTTTCGCCTAACAGAGAAGCGATCTCGTGAACCGAGCGCATGTTCTGTTCAAGCAGGGAATCGGTGATCGAAACGGTATTGTTGATGATCTTGAACTTCTCCTGCTTCTGTAATTCCTCTTCGGTGATGTCCCGGAAAACGGCGACCAGAACTTTGAATTTCTCATCATAGGAGATGGTCTTTTCGATGTATCTTTCATATTCGGAAAGATATTCATATTTGCCGGCGATCTTCTTACCTTCCAGAGCCTCAAAGAAATCGGAAGGATCCAGGATCATGGCGATATGCTGGCCTGTGACCGTATCCGGTGAATTCAAAGACAGGAGCTTGCACATGGTATTGTTGATCAGACCGATGTTGAGCTCTTCATCTAAGACCATCAGGCCATTTGGCGTATTGTTGACGATGTTGTTTGCCAGAGACTGGGATTTCTCCATCAGCAGCGGCAGACACATGTCGATATTGGCATAGCCGCGGATGATCGCTCTGGCTTTGTCTTTGCAGGAATCATAGCCGCAGCAGCCGCAGTTGATCCTGTCTTTCGGATCTTTCTTGCCCATCTTTTCCAGCATCGCTTCGATCTCTTCCTCGCTTGGCTGGCGGTGATGGATGGCGCTACGGTCATATGCGGTCCTGATGTCATCCATGGTCGTCAATTCGTAATCGAAATCTTGATTTCCGGCATACTGATTGATCATGTGGGTGCTGGCTAAGATCGATCTTTTCTTGCGCTTGGCGATCGGACCGGCCACACAGCTGCCCTGGCAGGAAGACATCTCGATGAAACACTTGTGAAGCTTTCCTTCCCCGAGATCGTTCAAAGCGGAGATGCAGTTCTTCATGCCATCCACAACAAGGTAGTCATATTCCTTGTTTTCGCATTTCATGGTCTTTAAGATACCGCCGGATTCCGGGAAGAGTCTGGCTTTCGAGCGTTCACGGACTTCTTTGTTTTCCGTTGTCATGACTTCGATACCTTCTTTTTCCAGCCACTCATCGAGTTCTTCGAAAGTCAGCACGGCATCGATGTATTCACTGTGATCGCCTTCGTCCTTCTTGGCGATGCAAGGCCCGATGAATACGACGTTTGCGTTATCGAATCTCTGTTTCAGGTTGAGACCGTGTGCGCACATCGGCGATAAGACATCCGCGAGATACTTCCGGCATTCCGGATAGTGTTTCTGTATCAGGATGTTCACGGCGTGGCAGCAGGAAGAGATGATCACATCGCGGTCCTTATCTTCCAGAAGCCTGTCATAGGCATTCTTGACGATCGTCGCACCGACCGCCGTCTCTTCGACATCCGCAAAGCCGAGTTTCTTCAGCGTTTCCTTCATGCACAAGATATCGCTTTCGGAATAATAGGAAACAAAGCTCGGTGCCAGTGAGACATACGTCTTTCCTTTTGCGATGAGAGCTTTGACTTTGTCCACGTCATTTCTGACGACTTTGAGTCTCTGCGGACAGATGTTGTAGCATGATCCGCAAAGGACACAGTCCTCATGGATGATCGAAGCGCGGTCGTTTTCAAAAGAGATCGCCTTGATACGGCAGCTCCTTATACACTTGTAGCAGTTCTTGCAATTATCTGTCTTGCTTACCAGGCATCTTTCCATACTATTCCTCCCTGAAAATAAGTCTGTAAACCATCAGCTTTCGGCTGTCATCTTAAATGATACACCAGCGAAAGCCTTTTTCTTTTATAAAAAAGAAAACGCCCTGTTTTTGCAGGACGTTGCTGTTTAATACTTGGAACCGAATCTTTCCAGAAGCCTCTTCATGGCTTCTTCTTCGGAGATCTCTTTTTCCTCCGCTTTCGGTTTTTCCTTATGATAAGGACGGTTTTGTGCCTTCTTGCGGGAACGGAACTCCTTCTTGTCGGCATCTCGTTTTGCCAGGACATCAAGCGGCAGGAGCGAAAGCTGTACACGCTGCTTGACTTCATCGACGTCGTAGACATAGACCTTGACGATATCCGATACCGCCACGACCTCACTTGGGTGGTTGACGCGCTTCAAAGACATGCGGGAGATGTGGACCAGCCCGTCATCATGCAAGCCGATATCGACGAAGGCGCCGAAGTCGACGACATTTCTGACCGTACCGGAGAGCTCATCGCCCTTCTTGAGGTCCTTGAGTTCAAGGACGTTGGATTTCAAGATCGCACCGTCGAACTGCTCACGGTAGTCACGCAAAGGTGCCTTGATGCAGTCCTTGATGTCATTGAGCGTATATTCATCGATGCCCAGTGTTCTGATGGCTTCATCGTTGAAGGTGATGTTGGGATCGCCAAGCTTTTCGATGCCGGAGACTTCCATGACTTTTCTTGCCAGATCATAGGATTCCGGATGGATGTTGGTGGCATCGAGCGGTTCATCACCGTCGATGATCCTCAAGAAGCCGGCACACTGTTCGAATGCCTTGGCACCTAATTTCTTGACCTTCAGCAGCTGCTTGCGGTTGGTGAACTTGCCGTTTTCATTGCGGTAGCTGACGATCTCGGCAGCGATGCCCTTATTGAGACCGGAGATGTGCTCCAGCAGTTCGACAGATGCCGTATTGGCATCGGCACCGACACGGTTGACGACCTTCATGATCGCCTCATCAAGCCTTTCGTTGAGGGCCTTTTCCGGCAGGTCATGCTGGTACTGACCGACACCGATGGACTTCGGATCGATCTTGATCAGTTCGGCAAGCGGATCCAAGAGCCTTCGGCCGATCGAAACGGCCGATCTTTCTTCGACTGCCAGATCCGGGAATTCCTTACGTGCCTCTTCCTGTGCCGACCATACGGAAGCACCTGCTTCGGAAACGATGGCATAGGAGACATCGAGATGATTCTCGTTGATCAGTTCGGCGACCAGCTTTTCCGATTCTCTGGATGCGGTGCCGTTACCGATCGCAACGATCTTGACATCGTATTTTCTGATCATATTGAGCAGCTTTACTTTGGAACGCGGGATATCGCCGTCTTTTCTGAACGGATAGATCTTGTCTACCGTCAGCATCTTGCCTGTGGCATCCAATACCGCCAGCTTGCAGCCGTTATAGAAGCCCGGGTCGAAACCCAAGACGACTCTGCCCTTCAAAGGAGCCTGGGACAGTAACTTTTCCAGATTGAGCGAGAAGACTTCGATCGAAGTGTTGTGTGCCTTTTCCGAAAGATCGGAACGGATCTCGTTTTCGATGGAAGGCATCAGCAGTCTGTCGATACCGTCATCGATCGCCGTCACGATGACATCCTCAAGATCGGTCTTCTTGTTTTTCAGATAAGCTTCATGCGCCAGATCCTTGATATGATCGAGGTCATAAGACATGGAAACGGTGATGACCTTTTCCTTTTCCGCTCTGTCGATCGCCATGACGCGATGATCCGCAACATTGGAGATCTTTTCAGAGTACTCATAGTACATCTCATAGACCTTCTTCTCATCGACCGCATCCTTCTTTAAAAGCGTATTGATCGCTCCGGCCTTGACGATGAGATCCTTGAACTTCCAGCGCAGATTGGCATTGTCCGATACGTTTTCGGCAATGATGTCTTTGGCGCCCTGAATGGCATCTTCAACGCTCTTGACATTTTCATTGATATATCTGGCTGCCTCGTTTTGCAGATCGGAGTGTTCCGGAAGAGACAGGATATACTGGCTCAAAGGTTCCAGACCGTTCTTGATGGCGATGCCGGCTCTGGTCTTCTTCTTCTGCTTGTAAGGCTTATAGAGATCTTCGACCTGAGAGAGCTTGGTGCAGTCCATGATCTGCTTTTTCAATTCATCTGTCAGCTTGCCCTGTACTTCGATCAGGGCGATGACGCTTTCTTTTCTCTCAGCGAGATTGAGTTCATATTTATATTGCTTCTCGATGTATAAGATCTGTTCTTCATCCAGAGCTCCGGTCTGTTCCTTTCTGTATCTGGCGATAAAAGGAACGGTATCACCGCTCTGCAGCATTTCCAATACGGTATTTACCTGTTTTACGCTGATCTTAAGCTCTTCAGCAATGGTCTTTATGATCGTTTCATTCATGATATGCATACCTCACAATGATAGATTGTATCATTTTATCTTTGTATTTTCCAAAATCATTTTGTCTGCATTATTCCCAAATAGGATTAGAATAATATCTGGGAGGTCTTTCTTATGGTAATTATCGCAACAGATTCTGCAGCCGACTTCGAAATGAACGAGCTCCAAAAGATGAATGTGACTTATCTGCCGATGTCTGTCATGTTCGGCGAAGATCAGTACCTGGAAAACATCTCGATTTCCAAGGAAGAGTTCTTCGAAAGACTGAAATCTGACTCACATTTTCCGAAAACATCACAGCCCTCTCCGGCGATGTTTGAAGAATTATTTGAAAACGCAAAGAAAAACAGCGATGAGGTCGTCTATCTGCCTCTGTCGTCCGGGCTTTCCGGCGATTATCAGACGGCGATGTCCGTAAAAAACATGGTCGGTTATGAAGGGATCTACGTCATCGATACCCTGACCTGTACCGGCGGACAGCGTCTTCTGGTCGAAAAAGCCGTAAAGATGAGAGATGAAGGATATACCGGTGCGCAGATCGCCGAAAAGATGGAGTCTCTCAAAGAAAAGACCGTCATCTATACGGTCATGGACACTTTGGAGTATCTCTTCAAAAACGGCAGGCTTTCCAATGCCGCCTATTACATCGCACAGCTCGGTCACATCAAACCGATCATGCACTGTGCCGCAAATTCACAAGGCAAAGCCGAGATCGTCTCGAAACACATCGGTCTCAACAAGGCGATCCGCTATATCGTCGACCGTCTGGATGACGAAGTTCCGGATCCTGAGTATCCGTTCTATGTCATGTACACTTATGACAAGGTCAATGCCTATAAACTGGTCGAGAAGCTGAAAGAAAAAGGCATCGAAGTCTCTGAAGACAGGATCATACCGGTCGGTGCCACCGTCGGTGCTCATATCGGCCCGTATGCCTGTGCAGTAGCATACATCAAAAAATAATGCGGGTCTTCACCCGCATTATTCAATTCAGTTCGTTTTCCAGTTCACCGATCACATCCAGGATCTTCTTCCATGTGATCTTTTCTTTTTGCGCATTCATCAGATCCCGATACTTTCCTTCTTCGGGATGCGCTTTGGCCAAAGTGAAGTAATGATAATAATAGCCAAAGGCTTCATACTGGCTGACATCGACGCTGAGTTCATCATCCGCATACTTGTTCGACAGAGTCCTTAAATAGATCTGTTCGTACTCGCCGTTGTCGAAATCCGCATTCAAGGCTTCCAGCCCGTAGCTTCTTGAGCCATAGGTGACGTCCCGCTTGATATCGACAAAGAGCGTATGCGCGTTGATGTAGAGTATCAGCATAAAGAAGATGATCAGTATCCTTGCAAGAGTGACCCACCTATTCCTCATGATTCAGCCTCTCATTCACCAGCACCAGCAATTGCGCATCGCTGAGATCCTTTATCGTAGCGATGTCTTCTTCCGTTAAAGACAAAGTCGCCTGCAAGTACAGATCGAGCTCATGATCGAGATCTTCAAGATAGACGGCGGTCTCCGGATAGGAGTTTCGTTTCTCGTATCTTTGCATCTCCGTCTTGAATTCCTTGATCTGCTTGCACGAATCCAGCAAGGGATCGCTGTAGAGCTCCTTGCCGTAATAATAATTGCTTATGTCTCTGACCACTCTTTCGTAGTTCTCTGCCATATAGATGATCTGGTTGTAAGGCGCAAAATCTTTGTATGGCAGCGGGAACTTTCTGGCAAAGACGGCCAGTTCGATGTACTCCCCGTCTTCCAGGAAAGTATCCATCGTATCTCTGATCTGCTTCACGCTCATCCTGGAGGCGATGATGCGCTCGGCGATCTCGTAACTTGCCGAATGCACCGGTATCAGAAACAGATTTGCCAGAAGGATCATCACCAGTATCACCAGAAGGCCATAGCCCTTCTTGGACTTCTTGACCTCATCGACGACCTCAAAACGCGTACTCTGAAACTTCCTATCGAGATCTTTGAGTTTTTTCAGGTGTTCCTGCGCCTCGGGATTCGGTGTACCGCAATGAGGACATGCAGCATCCTCGAGCGACAAAGGAGCGCCGCAGTTCTTACAGTTAACCATTTGCCCCCTCCTTGAGATAGCCGCTTAATTCAGAGCCCCGCAGATAGCCGTATTCATCGCAATGTTCCCGATAGATCTCTTCCAGCTTGGCTTCGGAGAGCCCTTTCTGGTTGAGCATCGTCAGCAGGGATCCGCGCATCAGTTCATATTCTTCCATATCGACCTTGCTCATGCCGTTATATCCGGCAAAGTATTCCGGATAGAACAGGAAATACAGCGCATCCGCAAGATCGTATTCATTGAAGTATTCTTCTTCCGAGATCTTCTTGAACTCCTTCTTCAAAGCATAGGAAGGATAATGCGACCAGCGGGATACCGCCGATGAGTTTTCGTAATACAGCTTATCGATCGTCTCAAAGTCGTCATTGCGATAGGCTTCATCGAGCTTTTCGAGATTCTCATCTTCCCAAAGGATGGCCTCAAGAGCTTTTTCATCGTATTCCCGGTCATTGTAATGATTGACATTGGCAAAACGCGAAAAGAAGAACGCCAGCAATATGATCGCAGCGATCATGACCAGAGAACGCAAAAGCGAAGTAAAAATGATCCTCGTGACCGAACGATGCGCCTCCTGCTTGAGACCGAGCATCGAATCGATCATATCGTAGATCTTTTTACGGAACTTTTTGTAAGCACCCTTCTTGTTCATCGTGCCGCAGTACGGACATTTGTCCAAAGACTCACTGAATACCGCACCGCAGTTCTTGCATGTGATCTGTTTCATACTCTTTTATCTTATCACTTTATTTGCGGATGAGCTTTGTTCCGTTTTGCGCTACGATGATCGGCACATAGAGTTCATCATCGCAGATCCCGGCATGCTGGCCGGAATAGTACAGATTTCCCCTCTCCTTGTATATGAGCACCAGGTCACTTTTGGCGATGGCGATATAATCGCCGATGAACTGTTCGAATCGCGGATGATTCGGCCTGTCGCCGAACAGATGTGACTCCATGACCTGTGCCTTGGATAAAAGGACATAGTCATCTTCGAAACGCTGTTTGAACAGTTTTTCAAATTCTCTTTCCATCCCCTTGCGGATCTTGAAAGCCATGGCTCTTTGTTCCAGAGAAGGCCTTCTTGCGAAAAACCTGTCGAATTCGGAATTCCAGAGATTATAGAAACGGCGGATGTCCACCTGGCCATGGTCTGCCGTCACCACCAGCAAGGTATCCTTATTCAGATTCTTCACGAGTTCTTCGATCTCATAGTTGATGTGCTCGAGATAGGAATCGCAGATCCTGCTGGAAGGTCCGTGCTCATGCATGTAGGTGTCGTATTTGTCCCAATAGGCATAGACGTAGCGGTATTGGGAATAGGAAAGATCTGCCAGACGGCAGCACATCTCATCGAAGTCCTCACAGCCGTCTTCTTCAAAGGAAGGAAACAGGATCCTGGAAGGAACACCGATGTGATTCAGTTCCTGTTCCGTCGTAGTTACCGGCACATATTTGCGAAAGATATCTCCTTCGTAGGTGATCTCGTTATAATAACCCATCGAACGGAACGGGATCACGATATCATCGACTTCTTCAAGATACTGCATCCAGCCCAGCCATCCGTTCTCGCATGGCGGACGGCCGTTGCGGATCGACGTGGTGGCCGCAGTCGTCGTGGAAGGAAAGACGGTCGACGGGCTTGCCAGCATATTGCTGACAAGGAAAGAATCTTTGGGAAGCTTCTTTCTGATCAGGTTGGCGCCCATTCCGTCCACCAACAAAACAAAGACCTTCTCAGGCCTTTGTTCATTGAGGATGGCAGTCAAAGACGGATCATCGTCATAAACGTGATTCAGACCAAAATACTTCCTGATCGAAGCCACATACGATAATACTGATCCGTTGTAGTTGACAAACATCAATCCATTTCCTTTAAGAATACTTTGTATGCACGATATGCTTCATAGATATCCGCTTTGGAAGCCGTCTCATACGGAGCGTGCATGTTCTGAACCGCGATGCCGGCATCGACGACATCCATGTTCTTATTTGCCAGGACATAGGCGATCGTTCCGCCGCCGCCCTGATCGACTCTTCCCAGCTCGGAGAACTGGAAAGCGACATCGTTTTCATCCATGATCTTACGGATCTTGGCGATGAACTCAGCCGGTGCATCGTTGGATCCGGACTTGCCTCTTGAACCCGTGTACTTGTTGAAGGAGATGCCTTTTCCAAAGTAAGCGGCATTCTTGGCTTCATTGACCTGCGGATAGTTCGGGTCGTAAGCTGCCGAGACATCGGATGATAACATCCTGGAATTCTCCAGGGCATGTCTGATCTTGAGATCGTTGTATTCGCCTTGTACGTTGATGAGTTCGGCGACACTGTTTTCAAAGAATGCGGACTGCGCACCGGTGGAACCGATGGAGCCGATCTCTTCTTTATCGGTAAGGATGCAGACGGAAGTGCGTTCCGGCTTGTCGGATTCAAGCAAAGCTGCCAGAGAAGTATAGGCACAGATGCGGTCATCATGGCCATAGCCCATGATCATCGAACGGTCCAGACCGAGGTCTCTTGCCTTGCCGCAAGGTACCAGCTCGAGTTCTGCCGAAATGAAATCGGCTTCTTCCATGTCGTAATCCTTCTTGAGGATATCCAGAAGGTTCTTCTTGACCGGGTCCTTTTCTTCTTTCTTGGACTTGGCCGGGATGGATCCTGCCAGAGCATTGAGGTCTTCGCCTTCGACGACATTGGAACCCGGCTTGGACATCTGGTCTTTTGCCAGGTGGATCAGCAGATCCGAGATCTCTACGATCGGATCGGATTCCTTCTCGCCGATGCAGATATCGATCTTCGTGCCGTCTTTCTTGCATACGACGCCATGGATCGCCAGAGGTCTGGCTGTCCACTGGTATTTCTTGATGCCGCCGTAGTAATGGGTATCCATCAGGACCAGACCGTTGTCTTCATACAACGGATTCTGTTTGACATCGATCCTCGGAGAATCGATGTGGGCACCTAAGATGTTCATGCCTTCTTCGATCGGCTTCTTGCCGATGACGAAGAGTGCCAGTGATTTGCCGCGGTTGTTGAAATAGAATTTATCGCCCGCCTTGATCTTCTTTACGTTTCTGAATTCCTTGAAACCGGCCTTTTCTGCCAGCTCGATCGACTTGCTTACAGCTTCTCTTTCCGTCTTGGCATGATCCAGGAAGTCTTTGTAGTCTTCCGAGAACGCCATGACTGCCTTCATCTGTTTCGCATCATACTTTTCCCAAACTGTCTTCATCCTTTTTCCTCTTTCTAAAACTGACGGTAAGTGTCGATGATCTTCTGTGAGAACAACTCACGATCGACATCCATAAACGCCATGCAGTGGCGGTCCTCAAATTTGAAGTCCGTATACAGATCGCTTACGGTCTTACCAAATGTTATTTTACCTTGTGTTTCCACATAAATGCCACATTTGTGCCCCTTGAACCAATCGGGATGTGCGGTATAGATGACCGGGCAGGAATCGTGTTCGCAGACGCCCTTCCAGTGCAGTTTCGCTCTGGATTCATACAGCAGATGATTGGAATCGATAAAAAGCTTCGATGCCGGATTGTCAAAGGAAGCGATCGCATCGATATCGTCATCGTCCAGATAGGCCTTATGCGTCACGTCCAGACCAAACAGGTTGACTCTGATGCCCGATTTCATGACGTTTTCCGCCGCATGGGGATCAGAGTAGATATTGAATTCCGCACAAGGCGTGACATTTCCGCCGATGATGGCACCGCCCATCACATTGAGCTCTTTGATCATATGTACGATATCCGGATGCTTGGCGATCGCGATGGCGATATTGGTCAAAGGACCCACCGGGCAGACGACGAGCTGCCCTTCATATTCTTTTGCCGCCTCATATAAGGCATCCCAGGCTTTCTTTTCCTGCACCGGCGCATCAGACAAAGGGATCTGTGCCCCGCCCAAGCCGTTGGAACCGTGGACATATTCCGCCGTATGCAGATCGATGACCAGCGGCTTCTTAGCACCGGGATAGACTTTCACTTCTTTCTTTCCCGCCAGGGCAAGGACGTCTCTGGCATTGTGGAAGGCGTTTTCCTGCGATGTATTGCCGGCGACTGCGGAAACGCCGATCAGCTCGATCTCTTCGAGTTTCGAAGCGACCAGAAGAGCGACCGCATCATCGACGCCGGTATCCGTATCGATCCAAACAGGTATCTTCTTCATATCAGACCTCCCATCCTTCAAAACTTGCGCAGGCTTCCACGAGCTTATCGACGAACTTCTGTCTGTCAAGTCCGACGACACATCTGAAATTCGGCTTATTGCCGCTACTTCCGTTATAGTCCGCCACCGTCGCTCCGCGGCAATACTTACCGCAAAGTTCGATGTCCACATAATAGTCCCGGATATCGAAGATCTCCGGCCAGACCAGTGACATGACTGCGCACGGATCATGGGTGCAGCAGCCCTTCCAGCCCAGAGACTTCATATGGATAAAGAAGAAATCGAACCATTCCGCGACGACTTTGGCGACCGGATTGTTCAAAGCACGTATCCTTTCCCAGTCTTCCGGATAGACGATGGCCTGCTCGGTCACGTCCAGTCCGCACATCTGCAAAGGAAGGCCGGAATGCGCGATCGTATAGGCAGCCTCCGGATCGACCAGGATGTTGAATTCCGCTCCTGCCGTCCAGTTGCCGTTGCGAAGTCCGCCGCCCATCGTGGAGATCCGACCGATCTTTTCTTTCAGTTCCGGATGCGCCAGAAGCAGCGCTGCCACATTGGTCTGTGCACCGGTGGAAATGATCGTCACTTTTTCTTCCGATTCACGCAGGACTTTCTCCATCATTTCGATCGCCGAAAGCTTCGAAAGTTCATGATCGGGCTCCGGGAGCTTCGGTCCGTCAAGTCCGGTCTCGCCATGGAAATTCGGCGCGATGATCAGATCGGAGACCAGCGGACGGTTCCTGCCTTTTGCCACCTCGATATCCAAATGCAGCAAGGAGACGATGCGTCTGGCGTTGTAGGTGACTTTTTCCAAAGTCTGGTTGCCGGCGACCGTCGTGATCGCTTTGATATCGAAATCCGGGATCGTCGAAGCCAGCACCCAGGCGATCGCATCATCATGTCCGGGATCGCCATCAAGTATGACCGGTATTTTCTTATTCTGATTCATAGATGTCTCTCCTAAAATATTGACCACTTTCATTCTAGCATACCCTGTTCATCGGCTATAATGAACATAGAAGGATGGTAAAAACTATGAAATATTCATTCCCGAAAGTCGACCTTCATCTGCATCTCGACGGCTCTTTTCGCACTTCCACGATCTGGCAGCTTGCCCTTGAACAGGGTGCTGAGATGCCTGCCGATACTCTGGAAGGATATGAAGCCTGGATGGAAAAATGTTCGCATTCCGGCAGTGTCAACGAATATCTGAAGATGTTCGATGTGCCGCTTCAGGTCATGCAGGACAGGGATTCGCTTGCCAGAGTTACGAAAGAACTCATCGAAGATATCGCTGCCCAGGGTCTTGCCTACGCAGAGATCCGCTTTGCGCCGCAGCTTCACACCCATAAGGGCATGAGCCAGCGTGAGGCCATCGAAGCGGTCCTCGAAGGAAGAAGACAGGGCCTTGAAAACTGTCCGAATATAAAGATCGGCATCATCTGCTGCATGATGTGCGTAGGAACGGAAGATCTCAACTGGAATGAAAATATGGAGACCGCCACGATCACTCACGAATACCTCGACAAAGGCGTCGTCTGTCTCGATCTTGCGGGAGCGGAAGGCATTGTGCCGTTAAGCAACTTCGCCCCATTGTTCGAGAAAGCGAAGCAGCTTGGCACACCTTTGATCTGCCACGCCGGCGACTCCCAGGACTGGCGCACGGTCAAAGACGCCATCGAAATGGGTGCCGTCCGTATCGGACATGGCCATCATGTCTATGAAAATCCATACCTGTCCCGCTATGTAGCGGAACACGACATCGCTTTGGAGATCTGCCCGACTTCCAATGTGCACTGTGAGACCCGCGAATCCTACAAGATGCATCCGGCATGGAACTTATATACGATCGGCGTACCGGTCACCATCAACACTGACAACATGACGATGTCGCGGATCAATCTGGAAGACGAATATGACCATTGTCTCAACGAGATGGGCTTCGAATACGAGGATCTGATCCTGATGAACATCAATTCGGTCAAACACTCCTTCCTGAAAGAAGAAGATAAGAAAATCCTTCTGGAAAAACTCGCTCTGGCTCTGGAAGAGTGCCTGCAAGAGGCAGCCGCATGAAACAGCCGCATATCGCACTGGACGAAAGTCTGCAGGCTCCCTGCGCTTTGATGCCGGGAGACCCCAGAAGGGTCGATGTGATCGCACAGTATCTCGATGATGTAAGAGAGCTTGCCTTCAACCGTGAATACCGTTCGATCATCGGTACCTACAAAGGCATGAAAGTGATCGGCATCTCGACAGGCATGGGCGGTCCTTCCGTTGCCATCGGCGTCGAAGAATTGAAAAACATCGGCGTTCACACGATGATGCGGGTCGGCTCGGCCGGTGCCTTACAGACAGGGATCGATCTGGGCGATCTGATCCTTTGTGAAGGTGCGGTGCGCGATGAAGGCACTTCGAAAGCTTATGTCGATGCCATCTATCCGGCGATCGCCGACTTCCGGCTGCTGAATCATTGTCTTGATGCGGCAAAAGACTTCGCATATAAAAGTCATAGCGGCATCATACTGTCCCATGAATCGTTCTATTATGACGACGATGCCAAAGATTCACTGAAGTGGTCAAAGAAAGGCGTTCTTGCCTCCGACTTTGAAACAGCCGCCTTATATACGGTCGCCAGGCTGCGCGGCGTACACGCGGCTTCCATCCTCAACAATGTCGTCCTATGGGGCGAAAATACCTCCGATTCGATCGGTTCCTATCAGGAAGGTGCCAAAAAGACCGCACTTGGCGAAAAGGCAGAGATCCTTACCGCTTTGGAAGCCATGTATCGTTTCGAAAACCGATAATCTATGAAATATGCGAAGCTCCCGCTTCGCATATTTTTTAATCTCTTTCAAACCGGTAATCAAGATCACCGGACACCGTTTCGTAGCGCAAGGTCCTGTACCCGTTTCTTTCGTAAGTCCTTGGACCCTTGAGACCTTCTTTTCTTATATCGTAGTCTTCCCTGCTTCCCTTTAGCAGCAGCGTAAGGTCGCCGGACACCGTCTCTGCCTTCATTTCTTTGAAAGAAAGCCCCTTCGCATCCGCATCGCCGGAGACTGTTTCCATCTTCAGCGTCTTAAGACAATCGACATCATCAAGTTCGATATCACCGGAAACTGCCGTGATCTTTCCTTCGTTCATACTTATGTCTTTCAGCGTGATGTCACCGGATACCGTCCCGATGTTCAGCTCATCGGCTTGCAGATCACAGAGTTCAAGATCACCGGACACCGTTTTGATATCAAGATCCTCCAGTTTTCCCTGTGGGATATAGATCTTCGCTGAAGCGTTGAAACTTCTGCCGGAATGAAAGATCCTAGCGAAGAGCGAATCGATGAAGATCTTTTCGTTCCTCTGATCGATCTTGAGTTCATCGCCGTCGATCCCGACATCCAGGGAAACATCCTCTGTGAAATCATATTCGACCCTTCCCGTTTCTTCCTTGCAGGAGAAGATCTCTATGTCATAGGACTCCACATCGATATCGATGTTTCTGATGCCGCTGAAGACGACGCAGCCTCTATCTTCATCCAGGCTCATCTTTTCCGTTTTGACTTTGCGTTCGCCGATCGCGTCGAGCAGTATCTGCGGATCGCCCAAGGCATCGATGATCTCCTGTTCGCTCTTTCCGTTTTCCAGATGGTCGGAGATCATCTCTTCAAAATAAGAAAATACTTCTTCCCTGTCTTTGATATCTCTTTCTTCCAGGCCTCTTTTCAGAGCTTCCATGTATTCATTCAACACTTTTTTTGACCTCCTTGCCGATAAATTCGTACACCTGCATCAGCTGCTTGAAATCTGTCAGGTAATCTTTGATCTTGTCAACTCCGTTTTCCGTTATGGAATAGAATCTTCTGAGTCTGCCGTTATGCTCGACCGTATAGGAAGTCAGACACTTCGTCGCCTCGAGCCTCTTTAAGATCGGATAGAGCGTCGATTCCGAGATCTCGATCACTCCTTCAAGTGACTGTATGATCTTATAGCCGTAAGAATCTTCTCTCAATAAGGCAGCCAGGACGCAGACATCCAGGGAACCTCTCTTCAGCTGTATATCCATTTTTTACCTCCCTATACATAATACTATATATCACATAGTATTATGCGTCAAGCAATATAAAAGGATCCGTCAGACGGATCCTTTATCTGAATACTTCCTTATATACTCGGAGTACGTTCCTGTAGAAGATCTTTTCGATCTCCTCCTCGCTGAAATACTCTTTCAAAGCCTCATACAGTAACGGCATGCCGGAGGCATCTTTGATCTGAAGCGTACTGCCGATACCATCAAAGTCCGAACCAAGACCGATGCAGTCGATCCCGCCCACATTGACGATGTGGCGGATATGGTCGACCATGCCTTTGATCGGCGTATAGCCTTCATCTTTCTCTTCGATGAAGGAGGAACAGAAGTTGAGGCCCATGACGCCGCCCCGATCCGCCAGCAGTCTTATCATCTCATCATCGAGATTCCTGGCGACCGAGCATACGGCTCTGGCATTGGAATGGGATGCGACGAAAGGTTTCGAAGTATACTTCAATACATCGTAGAATCCCGCATCCGACAGATGGGAGACATCGACGATCATTCCAAGCTCTTCCATCCTTCTTACATATTCGATGCCGAAATCCGTCAGACCGTCCTTGCGGTTGATGATCCTGAGCATGTCTGCCCGATCATCCTTTCCCGGTGTGAAGTTGGGATGGCCGATCCCGTTTTTGAAATTCCAGGTCAGTGCGATCATCCTGACGCCTGCCTCATAGAAACGGTTGAGATTATCCAGATCATCATCGATGACCGCTCCTTCTTCCAGTGTCAGCAAGGCATTCATCAGGCCTTTCCCAGAATTGTTGAGGATGTCCTCGTAATGATAGACCGGAGCGATCTTATCTTTGTTTTCCTCCAGCTGTTGGTAGTAATAATCGATGGCCGCCCAGGCAAAGTCCGAACCCTGCTTGGGCAGATAGGTGAAGATCGCAAAATTCTGTAAGAGGCAATCTCCCTTTTCCATCTTTTCGATGTCGATATGCAGATCGTTTTTTCTTAAGGACCCGTTTTCACGATAGAGGTTCGTGATGGTGTCACAATGCATGTCGACGTATTTCATAAGTCAGAGATCTCCGGAATGGACTGCGCCGCGCCTTTGCCCTGTACGGTGATGCTGGAAGCTTTTGCCGCCAGATCCAGAGCCTTTTTCACATCCTTGTCTTTCAGATAAGATGCCAGGAAATACCCCGTGAAGGTATCACCGGCTGCCGTCGTATCGACAGCTTCGACCGGATAGATGTCCTGGCGTATGCAAGTGTCCTTATCGAAGTAGAAGGAACCGGATTCCCCTGCCGTCAGGACGAACTTCCTGTCCGGATACGTTTCTTTCAAAGCTTCGATGATCTTTTCCAGGTCGTCAGTTTCGATCTTTGCCAGACCGGCGCCTTCGATCTCGTTAACGATGAACAGATCCACCTTATCGAGCGGATAGCTGAAGACCTTTTCGTTCATCGGTGCCGTATTGAAAACGATCATCATCCCCTTTTCATGTGCCTTTTCGATCAGATAGGACATGGAAGAGATCTCATTCTGCACGAGCAGGACATCTTCTTTTGAAAAATCCTTCAGCGTCTCATCGATCTGTCCTTCATCGATGTCCTGGTTGGCTCCGCCATGTAAGATGATGCGGTTCTGCCCCTTGCAGATCTCGATGATCGCATGACCCGTGGCTTGCGCATCGTCTTTGACAAGATATTTTGTATCGACATGATATTTCTTGAGATAATCGATGAAATCCTGTCCGTCATTTCCTACTTTGCCCGCATGAAAGACGTCGACCCCGGCTTTTGCCAGGGCGATCGACTGATTGAGTCCCTTTCCGCCGAAATTGCGGATATAGGACAGTGATGATTGTGTCTCTTTAGGCTGCGTGAAATGATCCATCTCATAGACATGGTCATAGTTCAGTGAGCCGAAATTGAGGACGGCCATCATTCTTCCTCGACAGCTTCCAAAGCGATCTTTATCATATCGACGAGCTTGGACTGTCTTTCCTCAGCCGTCGTTTCGACATGCGTGATGATGTTGTCGGAAACCGTCAGGATGCAGGCAGCTCTCTTGCCCATGTTCTTGGCTGTCGCAAACAGACCGAACGATTCCATTTCCGCTGCGATCAGATCATTGTCCATCGCTGTCTTCAAAGCACCCGGAAGCATCTTTTCATCATAGTAGAAGACATCGGAAGACCAGATGAGACCTTCGATCACATGAACGCCGAGTTTTTCGGCAGCGGCTTTAAGTTCCGCATTGAGCTTCTCATCCGGATACTGGAAGACGTTCTCGTCACCGCACATGCACCTGGCATAAGAAGAATCGGAATACGAACCGGTAGCCAGGATCGTCTCGAAGACATCGATGTCCTCTTTGTATGTGCCGGTCGAACCGATACGGATGATGTTTTCTACGCCATAGAACTCATAAAGCTCATGCGCATACAAGCTGATGGAAGGAATACCCATGCCAGAACCCATGACGGATACTCTTTTTCCCTTGTAGGTTCCGGTATAACCTAACATGTTACGGACACTGTTGAACTGTTTTACATCTTCCAGGAATGTTTCCGCGATGAATTTCGCACGCAAAGGATCGCCCGGCATCAGAACCGTTTTTGCGATCTCGCCCATGGAAGCCGAATTATGTGGTGTAGCCATTTATATTTCCTCCTATTATATGATTGGTACCTGTTAATAAAATTATAGCACAAGAAAAAAGCCCCTAACGGAGCCCTTCATGTCTGTTGATCAGATACTGGTAACGGTCCAGGACATCATCGATCAGATCGTCCCAGGCCACCGGGATCGTTTCCTTGGCCTGAAGACCGATGCGTGAAAGTGTCTTGGTATCGGAAAGCGCCTTTCTGATGACCTGAGCGATCGAATCGGCATCATCTTCGCAATAATAGCCGTTGACCATGTCATCGATGCCTTCGGCTGCCGAAGAACCTCTCACGACGATCGAAGGCGTACCGGCGTTGGCCGCTTCCCTGACGACCATCGGACCGTTGTCGTACAGCGACGGGAAGACGAACAGATCCGCCAGCATATATAAACCGGTCAGAAGATCTTCTCTTAAGATATGTCCGACGATATAGGCATCATCTTCAAAACCGAATTCCTTGATCTTTGCCTTGATCTCTTCTTCGTGAGGACCTTTGCCCGCCATGATCAGATTGAAACGCACGCCATCCTTTTTCAGCTTTTCGCAAGCCTGCAAGATCTTAAGGATGTTCTTTTTCCAGTTCATCTGGCCGACGAAAAGAAGGCAGGGATCATCATCGATGCCGAAATGTTCTTTCGCCATCTTCTTCCAGGAAGGATCGGTCTCCTTGATGATCATGCCGTTGGGCATGACTTCCACCTTGCCTTTATAGCCGTATTCGTTCAAAGTCCTCGCTGAATTCTCCGAGACCGCCCAGACTTCATCGCACTGGTCATAGAACTTCACAATGATGTCCGTACCAAAACCGGCCAGGTGTCTGGAACCGGTGAGCTGCAGGAAATCATCGTAGTATTTGGAATGGAAGGTACCTACCAGGGGGATCTTGTGTTCCCTGGCATAGCGTATGCCTTCCGTGCCGGCAATGAACGGCGTATGGACATGAACGATGTCAAAATCCGTCATTTTGAGTCTGGCATTGTAATGCATATCGATGAACGGAAGACCGGCATCGTATTTCGACATCAAAGGCACACTGTGAGAATAGTAATCCAGGATCTCGAAAGGATATGTGCCCCTGTAACCGAAATCATCCATCGGAACGATGGCGGTACATTCATGTCCTTTCGTAGCGATCGTCTGGCAATAGTTATATACGACTCTGCCTACACCGTCGATGATGGGCAGAAAGGAATCCGAGAATTCTCCAATTTTCATAAGCTGATCCAATACCTCTCTATCATCTTGTCTTCCGGCGGATACAGGATCTTTCCTTCCAGCACACCGCCGTTATTCATTATAACTCTTCTCGACCCCTCATTATCCTCTGCACAGGTGATCAGTATCCTGTTTAACCCGTAATCGTTCCTGCATATCCCCAGCATGTCGTGCAGCATGCCCGTACCGACGCCATGTCTTCGCCAGGAAGGCTTGATCGAATAGCCGATATGACCGCCGAAGCGTTTCAGGTAGGGATGGGTAAGGGCGAGCGGACGCACGTTAATCATTCCGACGACTTCATCCTCGTGGACATAGACATATTCAAAAGCGATCGAATAGCCCGGCGGCAGCGTTTCTTCCCGTTCGAAAAGCATGACATTGAGATGCCACTTTTCGATGTCGTCATACTTTTCCAGTGATGAACACCCGTCAAATCCATCGTGATTATCTTTCATTGCTTTTTTGTAATCAGCGATCGATGCGTAAAACGACGGTTCAATCCTGCTTAACAAAAAACTGTTCACACCTTAATTATATACCTTGCGAAAATGATTGCTTTAAGATAAAATAAATAAGCGCATAGGGGAGTAGTATAGCGGTAGTATACCGGTCTCCAAAACCGTTGGTGTGGGTTCAACCCCTACCTCCCCTGCCATCATAAACTTCAAAACACCGTCAGACGACAGTGTTTTTATTATATTTTTGGATAATATAAAAAAGTAAGGCGTTCGCCTTACTTGAGTTTTTCAACAAGACCTTTGAGAAGATCACCGTTGTAAGATTCGATGCAGCCCTCATCGGCATCATTTGCCAGTTCGGGATCCATCGGCATCTTCGCTGCGATCTCAAGACCGTATTTCTCGGCAGTTGCCGCTGTTTCATCGTTCCTGTAGATCTGTATCTCGTGACCGCACTCATCACATTTGACATAAGCCATGTTTTCGACAAGACCGACGATCGGCTTGTTGACGGTCTTTGCCATATTGATCGCCTTGCCGACGACCATGGAGACGAGTTTCGACGGCGTCGTGACCATGACGAACTGATCGACCGGGATCTGCTGGATGACGGAGATCGCAACATCCGAAGTTCCCGGAGGCATATCGATCAGAAGATAATCGAGTTCGCCCCAATGGACTTCCGTATAGAACTGTTTGATCAGACCGCCGAGGATCGGACCTCTCCATAATACGGCATCGTCTTCGTTTTCCAGCATCATGTTGATGGAAACGACCTTGATGCCAAGTGTTGAAACTGCCGGGAAGATGCCTTCCTCATCACCATAAAGCTGCTGGTGAAGACCGAACATCTTCGGGATGGAAGGACCGGTGATATCGGCATCCATGATACCGACGCTGTAACCCTGCTGGGCCAGTTCGACTGCCAGCAAGGATGAGACCATCGACTTGCCTACGCCGCCTTTTCCGGAAAGGACACCGATGATCTTTTTTATTTTTGTATCTGCAGTAGGCACGACAGGCTCCGGTACTCTGGAAGCGCAGTCCTGTGAGCAGCTGCTGCAGTTATGGTTGCATTCAGACATATTCTTTACCTCCATCAAATATCATAACATAGGATACAATGGATTTATGAAAATTGCCATTTCTGCCTGTTTATGCGGCAAAAACGTCAGATATGACGGATCGAACAAGAAAGATGAGAGGCTTTTAAAACTCTTAAAAGGCCATGAACTTGTCTTGATCTGCCCGGAAACAAGTGCCGGTTTTCCCATTCCTCACGAACCCCTGGAGATCCTTTCGGGAAAGGTCTTTACCTCCTCAATGAAAGACGTCACAGATAAACTTATTCAAGGTTCCTATAAGTGCCTTGCGCAGATCAGAGACTGTGATATGGTCATACTCAAACAGAAGTCACCTTCCTGCGGCAAGGGAAAGATCTATGACGGCAGCTTTTCGGGAAGACTGATCGAAGGAAACGGTATCTTCACGAAGATGTGCATCGATAACGGATACAGGGTATTCAGTGAAGAAGACTATGAATGCATCAGAAAAGAACTCGGCTGAGTTCTTTTCATTCGAACAGATTGTCGGAATCTTCTTCCTTGTTGTATTCCGGTAAGTCCGGCAGCTCATTGAGCGTATACAGCTTGAAAGAATCCATGAATTCTTCGGTAACTTCGTATAAGATCGGTCTGCCGACAGCTTCCGAACGGCCGGCTTCCCTGATCAGATTGCGGGCCTGCAGCTTACGTAACATGACATCGGCGGATACGCCCCTGAGTTCCTCGATCTCGACCCTGGTGATCGGCTGTTTGTAAGCGATGATCGCCAGTGTTTCAAGAGCGGCTTGCGAGAGGGTGTTCTGCTTGGAAGCGCCGAACAGTTCCTGGGCATAAGGATAGACCGCCTTCTTGGAGATGAACTTATAGACCGAACCGTAACAGACCAGTTCGATGCCGAACAGTTCGCTGGCATATTTCTCCTGGATGTTTTCCAGGATGATCCTGGTATCTTCCAGAGACTTGTCGATGGCGAGCGCCAGCTGTTCAAGTCTGGCTCCGTCTTCCCCGACGATATACAGCAGTCCTTCTACGATCGCTTCCGGATTATCCGGCTGCTTCACATTTTCCGCATGGGAAAAGATGTCTTCTTCCGGTTCCTGAACTTCTTCCGCATCTTCTTTCGAAGCCTCAGGATCCGTTTCTTCCGAATTTTCTTCCGCTGTCTGATCTTCGATCACATTTTCCTCAGAAACTTCAGAAGATACTTCTTCTTCCGTCTCTTCTTTCGGATCTATCTCATAATTTTTTTCTTCATTCATTGTTGCTACCTCTGCTGAACCAGATGTTTTCACTTTCATCGACGCTGAACGTCAGATAGTGATCCTTTGCCATGTCAAGGATGGCGATAAAGGTGATGACATACTCATGGATATTGTCGCAATCCTCAAGCAGCGTTTCAAAACTGAAGGTATCGGGCAGATCTTTCAGCCTCGCCTTGATCTGTAAGATCCTGTCTTCCGTGGAAAGTTCCTTCTGTGTGAACTTGATATCCAAAGGCCTGGAAAGCTGCAGTCTGCGTAAGACCTTGTTCATGGCCTTGAGCAGATCATAAGGATCGCCCTCGATCTTCTGATCGTTCTCGTTGGAAAGTCTGACGACTTCCTCGAACGAGACCGGTTTTGACAGCTGGTCCTGTCTCTCCACGAAAGAATCATATAAGGTATGGGAGACTTCCTTGAACTTCTGATATTCCAGAAGTCTTCTGACCAGTTTGTCCTTGGGATCTTCGAGGTCTTCCTCCTGTTCGTCTTCCTTTTTCGGAAGCAGCTTCTTCGACTTGTATTCGATCAAAGTCGCCAGTTCGACCAGATACTCGCTTTCGATCTCCAGATGGAGCTCTTCCATCGCGTGAAGATATTCGATGTACTGCTGTGTCAGTACTGACATGTCCAGATCAAAAATATCCAGCTGCTGTTCATGGATCAGATGCAGCATCAGATCTAAAGGACCTTCAAATTTCAGTGTTTCGACCTCAAAACCCATACACCTCATTATAGCATCAAAATATGCTATTATTGACTTGAGGTTGGATTATGGAAACGGACAGATCACGCGGTCATCCGGCTGCCGATCTGAAAAACAGCGCCTTGAAGCATCTAAAGGAAAAAGGCCATGATCCGTTTCGTATCAAGAGACTTCCTTCTCTGACAGAGAAAGACATAAAGTACATATCGCCATGATCCTGAGGATCTTAGAGCAGATGAGATCCCTGAGGATCTCATTTTTCAAGGAGGACATACAATGGAAAAAACGATGCTCGACTATATCAAAGAGACTCCGGATGTATTGAACGGCATCATCGATCATTCTTACGAGTACACGAAAGATCTCGTCGCTTTTTATCACGATAAGCATTGTGAAGGGATCATACTGATCGCATCAGGTTCTTCCTATAACGGCTGCCTGATGGCAAAGCCGTTCTTAAAGCACATCCTGGGCATCGAAGTATCTCTTTATACCCCTTTCTCTTTCCTTCATCATGAGCTGCCGTTTGTAAAAAACGAGCTCCTCTTAGGTGTCTCGCAATCCGGCTGTTCGACGAATACGCTGGAAGCTCTCAAAGCCTTGAAAGAAAAAGGCCTTCCGTGTGCCTGCCTGACCGGCAGAGATGACTGCGATGCCAGAGACATCGCCGATCTTACCGTCAACTGGCGGGTCGGTGAGGAAAAAGTCGGCTTCGTCACCAAAGGCGTAAGCTCTCTTGCCTGTTTCCTGATGTGCTTCGCCCTCGAGCTCGGAAAGACCCTTGGCAAAGTGAGCGATGAGAAATACGCTCATGGCAAGAAACAGCTGAAAAAGACCCAGCAGATACAGCCGGAAATGCTTGAAAAGACGATCGAAGTCTTCGAAGAGAACAAAGAACTCTTCAAAGGACCGAAACGCGTGATCCTCTTATCTTCCGGACCGGGCTATGGCACAGCTTGCGAAGGAGCACTTAAGATCGCGGAAACTTCCTGCATCGATGCCTTTGCCTATGAAGCGGAAGAATTCCTGCACGGACCGATCTATCCGAGCAGTGAAGACGATCTCTTCCTTGTCATCGACAACAGCGATGCCTCCTCATCCGCCAGGATCGTCGATATCGCCCTCGCCTTGCAGGATATCTCTGAAAGAGTCTTCCTATTAAGCAACGACAAACGTTTCCCGCAGGAAAGAAGATTCTCCCTGTCAGATACGACCTGTCAGCATACATCCGTCTTATATAAGCTGACCTGCTTGCAGGCATTGTCCTATTTCATGACGATGCAAAGCAATCGCTTTGAACCCAAGGAGTGCGTCAAGCGTTTCAAACGGGCCAATAAGGTCGCCAGCAAGTCCCGTGAAGGGCTCTACCTGGATCTTCAGAAGATCAAATGAGCGAAATGCTCATTTTTTCTTTCTTCCGGTCGGGTTGAAAAAAATCTGCAGCCGTAAGTATTGCACAAAGCGTTTTTTTATGTTATTATTTCTAAGCGTTCACAAGTTGGGTGGGCGTAGTTATTAGCCTGTGGAGAGGTAGCGAAGTGGCTAAACGCGGCTGACTGTAAATCAGCTCTCTACGAGTTCGACAGTTCGAATCTGCCCCTCTCCACCACTTTGGGATGTAGCCAAGTGGTAAGGCAACAGACTTTGACTCTGTCATTTCGCTGGTTCGATCCCAGCCATCCCAGCCAAGATCATGACTCGGTAGCTCAGGCGGTAGAGCATCTGACTTTTAATCAGAGGGTCCCGGGTTCGATTCCCGGTCGAGTCACCACTGACTGCAGGTGTAGTTCAATGGTAGAACTTCAGCCTTCCAAGCTGACTACGTGGGTTCGATTCCCATCACCTGCTCCATCAGCTTGTTAATAGATCCCCGCTAGTAAGCGGTTTTTTTATACCTAACGGTCGAAAACCGTCACGGTTTTGATCTTGTCCTTATAGTTTTCTTCCCAGATCTTATTGATCGCACTTTCTTCAAAAGAAGGCAAAGTGCCTTTTCTCATCTTGATCTTTATCATCATGTCATAGCGGTTCTTCAGCGGAAAAGAAGACAGGTAGACATCGGCTCTTGTGACGCCATCGATTTCCTTTGCCTTTTCAAAGAGTTTCTGGATTTCCGGAAATTCTTTTCGCGCATCGACATTTTCCTTGAATTTGATAATCAGATAGTGTTCCATATTCATACTTCCTTATTGATAATGTAATAATTGAGCGTATCCCAATAGCGGCCGTGATAGAACAGATCATCGATCTTTCTTCCCTCATATTTCATGCCGCATTTTTCCATCACTCTGCCTGAAGCGATATTCTCCGGTATATGGCAGGCATTCACCTTATGAACACCGCTTGCAAACAACAGATCGATCATCGCTTTCAATGCTTCCGACATATAGCCTTTATTCCAGTATTTCTTTCCGATCGCATAACCGACTTCGACCGTATTCATATAGCGGTTTGTGCCATTGCACTGCAGGATATTGCCGATGACTTCACCGCTTTCCTTCAACACGATGGCCAGAATGTATTTTCTTGTCTGCCTGAAGGCCTCGATCATCTTTTCAAGGCTGAAATTCTCAAAGTCCTCCACGTAATCGGTGACGTAGTATTTCAGAACTTCTTTGTCGTGATTGATGTTGTCAAAGATGGCCTTTGCGTCCCCTTCTTCAAGAAAACGCAGCAGCAGATGATCCGTTTCGATCCTGATGTTTTCATCAAACTCTTTCATATCTTTATAATATATAATTTATTTATGAAGAAGAACAGGATCCGAAAACTGGAGATCGTCATCGGTGTACTGTTTCTGGTTTTTGCGCTGATGATCGTCATCGGCGGGCTCATCAGAAACAACAAGGAGGAACCGGCTACAGAAGAACCGGCCGAGGAAAAAGGTCCCCAGATCGATTATTCAAAGATCGAATCCATTTCCGGCAAATACTATTACGAAGATGAGAACTTCACCAGCAGTTTCGGTATCGATGTCTCGGAATTTCAGGATGAGATCGACTGGAAAAAGGTCAAGGAAGATTCCGTTGAATTCGCCTACATCCGCATCGGCAGACGCGGGGCGACGACCGGCCTGCTCTATGAAGATGAGAAATTCCTGCAGAACTACAACGGCGCCAGGGAAAACGGTATCCTGACCGGTGTCTATTTCTTCTCACAGGCCAAAGATGAAAAAGAAGCGTTAGAAGAAGCCGAGTGGGTCAAAGAACATCTGAAAGATAAAAAAGTCGATCTGCCGATCGTCTATGACTGTGAAGAAGTTTTTCTGGAAGATGAAGAAAGCCGGCTGACCGGCATCGATAAGGTTCAGCTCACCGCCAACACCATCGCCTTCTTAGAAGAAATGAAGAAAAGCGGTTACGAGGTCATGGTCTATACCTACCAGTATTGGGCCGATACCTATTATGAGATGGATAAGATCGCTGCCTATCCGATCTGGTTCGCCCAATACGATACCGATTCACCGAAACTGGAATATCCGATCCGCATCTGGCAATACTCCAATCAGGGAACGATCTCCGGCATCAAAGAGCCGACAGATCTCAACATCATGTTTATACAAAAGAATGATCAACCTGAATAACACAGCGATAAGAAGGATCGATCTTTGAAACCTCTTCAAAGATCGATTTTTTTAATGTCTCATGATCGATCTTATCCTCAGCCGGGATCAGCACATCAAAGACCAGATTGGTATGGGTCACGCCTTTGACGATACGAAAGTCGTGAATATTATAGGAAGGATCAAGACGTTTGACAGCCTCTCTGACTTCTTCCCGCAGTTTCAGAACCTGTTCATCACTTGTATCGATCGGATCCATGTGGATGGTCGTCAGGATCTTATACTTGTTCAGGATTTCAACTTCAATGTTGTCGATCATATCATGCGTCTCCATGATCGGTACTGCAGCGTCGACCTCGCAATGCAAAGACATGAAACGATGTCCCGGTCCGTAATCGTGTAAGATCAGATCGTGAATACCCAAGACGCCTTCATGAGACCGTATGTCTTTTTCGATCTTTTCGATCAGCTGCTTATCCGGTGCTTTGCCAAGGATCGTATCCAGAACATCACGGAAAATGCCGATGCCGGCCTTCAATACAAAAACCGATACGATCAGTCCGATCCAGGCATCGCTGTTGATGCCGGTCAGCTTGAAGATCGCCAATGAAAGAAAAGCGGCAGACGTCATCAGGGCATCATTGCGCGAATCGGCAGCTGCCGCTGTGAGGGTCGGAGAATCGATCCTTTTGCCCGCTTTGTCATTGATATAGGCCATGAAGAGCTTGATGGCGATTGAGACAAGAAGGACGGCCATCGTAAGATATGAGAAATTCAGGGAAACAGGCTTCAGGATCTTGAAAACTGCATCCCGTATTGCCTCCAGGCCGACCAGAAGAATCAGGAATGAAACGATCATGCCGGAAACATACTCCATGCGTCCGTGGCCATAAGGATGATCGGCGTCCGCATGTTTTGCGGCCAGACGGAAGCCAAACAAGGTCGCCATATTGGAAGCGACATCCGACAGGTTATTGAGGGCATCGGCCCGAATGGCGATGGAATTGCTTATAACGGAAACGATCAGTTTAAAGATGACCATCAGGATGTTGCAGAAGATCGAAAGCAAAGAAAAAACAACGCCATAGGATTCTCTGACTTTTTCATCTTCGGTATTCTGATGATCCTTGATCAGGGTCTTGCACAGCCATTCAAACATTATCCCTATTATAGTTCAAAGAACGTATAATGGAAACATGGACGAGACAAAAGAAAAACTGACCCGATTCTATAACAAGTTCAATGAAAACAAGAGGCTGGATACCCGCCATGGTCAGGTCGAGTTTTTCACATCAATGAAATACATTCATGACTATCTAAAGCCGGGTGACCGCATTGCCGACATCGGCGCCGGACCGGGCAAGTATTCTCTTTTTCTGAAACAGGAAGGCTATGATGTGACAGCCGTCGAACTGGTCAGACCCAATATCGGCATGCTGCGGGCCAAGGACAAGGAGATCCGGATCATAGAAGCGGACGCCCGTGATCTGCACATGCTTAAGGACAAGGAATTTGATGCCGTCATCCTTTTCGGACCGATGTATCACCTTTACTCCTTTGAAGATCGCCTGCAGGCTTTGAAAGAAGCAGCCCGCATCTGCAAAAGAGTCCTCTTTGTCACCTACATCATGAACGAATATGCTCTGATTCAATACGCCTTCAAGGAAAACAATTATTCCCTGATCAGAGACAAGCTTGACAAGGACTTCCGGATCTGCGATCCTGACGGGATCTTCTTCCAGACCCGGATTGAAGAAATGGATGAACTCAATAAAGCCTGCGGTCTGAAACTGCTGAAGCGCTTTGCCGCCGACGGAGCGACCGACTACATGCGAAGCACCATCAACCAGATGAACGAAGAAACCTTCAAAGCTTATATCGATTTTCATATGGCAACCTGCGAAAGAATCGAACTGTTGGGAGCCTCTTCCCATGTCACAGACATCCTGGAAGCCGCAGAAGACTGATCGGATTTGTTTTACAGGATAACAATTTGTATTGTTTAACCGTTATTAAACTGCACATATTTTATAATAAAAGCAGAGATAACGGTTTTTTGTTGTACGACAATGATCGAAAGGAAGAAACAATATGGACAAGTACCTTCTTGGCATCGATAACGGCGGCAGTGATATCAAATGCGCTCTTTTCAATACCGAAGGCAGGCAGATCGCCGTGGCCTCCTGTTCCCTTGACATCGATTCACCGGAAACAGGCTTCAGTGAAAGAAACAGCGAAGAAGTCTGGCAGGCAAATGCCGGACTCATCAGGCAGATCCTTGAACAGAGTAAGATCGATCCCGCCGACATCCTTTCGATCGGCATCACTGCCTATGGCAACGGTCTGGTCTTTGTCGATGAGAATATCAGGGAAGTCTATCCGGCCATCGTATCGACGGACGGCCGGGCAAATGAACTTTGCCAGACCTTCAAGAATAACGGCACTGAGAGGACACTCTATCCCCTGACCAGGCAGACCATCTGGTCAGCCCAGCCGGCTGCCCTTTTGCCCTGGTTCAAAGCCAATCGGCCAGACATTCTCCGAAAAACCAGATACATTCTGTCCATGAAGGATTTCATCCGCTTTAAACTGACCGGGCAGCTCAACGGTGAACTCACGGAAGCTTCTTCCACCGGTTTAATGAACCTTGCAAGCCGGCAATACGATCCCTATATCTTCCATGTCTTAGGAATCGATGAGTGCCTCGACATGTTTCCGCCGGTCTTAAAAAGTACAGCCATCGCCGGAAGAATCAGTGAGGAAGCAGAAAAACAGACCGGTCTGAAACAAGGCACACCGGTCGCTGCCGGATATTTCGATATCGATGCCAATGCTTTGGCCAGCGGTATCCTCAACGACAGCGAACTGTGTCTCATTGCCGGGACCTGGTCAATCAATGAGTTTCTGGTCGGCTCGGTTACCGACAACTATGATAAGCGCACCAACATCGCGACCCTTTCCTATATGGAAAACCTCTATCTGATGGAAGATTCTGCGCCGACTTCCGCCGGCAATTTCGCCTGGTATATCCGGCGCATCATCAAACAATACGCACCGGATATCTCTGATGCGGAGATCTACCGCTTATGCAATGAACAGGTCAATATGAGAGGGCCGGAAGAGAGCGATGTCATCTTCATACCTTATATATATGGAAGTGCCACCCATCCTTTTGCCCGGGGTGCTTTCTTAAACATCAGTGCCAAAGACGATCATGTCTCACTCTTGCGGGCGATCTATGAAGGTGTTGTCTTTTCCAGCGTTCATCATGTCCGTAATCTGAAACGGCCGATCGAGTCCTATTCCATCGCCAAGCTTTCCGGCGGCCTGTCCAATTCGCCTGTCTGGTCACAGATGATGGCCGATGCCCTGCAGATACCGATCCAGACGATCGAAGGAAGCCAGATCGGTGCCCGAGGTGCGGCGATCGGCGCCGGTGTGGCATGCGGCGTCTTTGAAGATCTGAAACAAGGCGTCGAAGTCATGGTCCGTCCTTTCAAAACCTACATCCCGCGCAAGCGCTATGCGAAGATCTACGCCGAAAAATATGAGCGCTACGAAAAAGCCCTGCAAGCCCTTGATCAGCTGGCAGAATCATTACAGGAGGTCTGATATGTTTACCGTAAGTCCATCCATTTATTCCGCAGACCTGATGGATCTGCGCAATGTTCTGAAGAAATCAGAAGACTTCGAACATCTGCATCTGGATATCGATGACGGTCACTTCGTCAGGGGGATCAGCTTCGGCATGGATATGGTCGAACAGATCTGCCAATGTACGGATGTGGAACTTGATGCCCATCTGGAAGTAAACAATCCGATGGATTATGTCGAAGCCCTATGTTTGAGCAAGGTCGCCATGATCTCTGCCCATATCGAGACTCTGAATTATCCTTCGCTATTCTTCTCCACTGTTCATAAATACAATAAAAAAGCATCGATCGCGCTGAATCTGAAAACACCTTTGATCTATATAAAACCATATCTGGATCAGATCGATCATCTGCTTCTGGTATCGGTGGAAGCCGACGTTGAAGGACTGCCGTTTCGTAAATCGGTACTGGAAAAGATCACTGAAGCCAGACAGATGCTGGGCGACAGGATCCCGATCTGGGTCGACGGCGGCATCAATGATTCCAATCTGGAAGAGGTCGTAAGAGCCGGTGCCGATGGCGTGGTGATTGGGCGGGCGGTCTTTAAAGCTGATGATTTTAAGAAAGCCTACGATCATTTTCTTTCCATCGGAAGAACTTATGAGGCACAAAGATAAGGAGACAAGGATGTTATACGAAGAAAAACGAAAAGAACTGATCGAAACAGCCAGAAAAATGGAACGTTATGGTCTCATACACCTTTCCGGCGGCAATGTCTCTTTAAGGATCGATGATCACGTGCTGGTCACGCCGACAGCCATGTCCTATGACACGATGTTGCCTCAAGATATCGTCGTTCTTGATTTGAAGGGACAGGTCATCGATGGAAAGCGCAGACCGACAAGCGATCTGAAAGCCATCCTCTATATCCTGAACCATATGGATGTCAACGCCGTCATCCACACCCATCAGCCAAAAGCACTTGCCCTGTCTTTGGTTTGTGACGTATTGCCGATGATTTCCACAACGATGCTGGAAGAAGTCAAAGGTCAGGTAAACGTTGCACCTTTCACCATCAGTTCTGATGAAGGCATGGGTATCCAGACGGTAAAATATGCCGGTGACAGTTTGTGTGTCATTTTGAAAAACCACGGTATCATGGCATATGGCAAAGACCTCGATCAGGCCTTATCGGCAGCGCTTTATCTGGAAGAGAGCTGCGAGACCTATCTTCTGGCTCTGGGCGCCCATAAGCCGATCACCGTATTAACGCAAGAACAGATCGAAGAAGAAGCCAAACCTCGCGGCTATTACGGTCAGCCTTAATAAAAAACGGAAGTTATGCTTCCGTTTCTTCTTCTTTCTTCTCAGGAGCGTATTTGATGCAAAGGTGTCTCTTATTTCCTTCGCCGACGGAAACCGTCGTAACGTTCTTGAAATCCTGCAGATACTGATGGATGACTTTTC